>JACZCV010042008.1_pt1 | contig 19372 bp, 20 predicted proteins | sample 8641841 | NCBI WGS metagenome assembly JACZCV01 (sample SAMN15324606, study PRJNA640507) | soil metagenome | isolation source: monocropping sugarcane control | place: China: Luxin town, Laibin City, Guangxi Province | collected 2019-07-25 | depth 10cm m
AACCGGGTAAGGGCCCTGGTAGACAACCAGGTTGATAGGCCGCAGGTGTAAGAAGAGCAATCTTTTGAGCTGAGCGGTACTAATAGCCCGAGGGCTTGTTCACCTACTACCCACTCTTCAGTTTCTGAGGAGTGATTTCAAAGAGAAGTGGATCCAGCGCTCGAAGCAAGCTGGAGACTCGAAGACCTGATTCGGTTGTTGATACGTTTACGCTGCCATGGCGGACGTCGACGAGCATTGGATGGCGCGCGCCCTCGAACTGGCGCGTCCCGCGGATTACCGCACGAGCCCCAATCCGATGGTCGGTGCCGTCGTGCTTCACCCAAGCTCGGACCTCTGCTCTAGGCTGCCCTAGCTGTGGGCGAGATGGGTTCCACGCCGGATTTGGACGGGGCCGAGCTGAGCATCGCGGTCGTTGTCTCGCGCCATAACGAGGACGTCTCAAAGCGGTTGCTCCGCGGCGCACTCGGGGCGCTGGAGGAGCACGGCGTCGAGGATCCTGACGTGTTCTGGGTTCCAGGCGCGCTAGAGCTGCCGGTGACGGCGCTGGCCCTAGCCGAAAAGGGCGGGCATGACGCGATCGTCTGCCTCGGCTGCGTCATTCGCGACGAGACCTTCAACTTCGAGATCGTCGCCGGCCAGTCGGCGGCAGGATTGATGCAGGTGCAGCTTGATACGGGCGTGCCGATAACGTTCGGAGTGCTGACCACTGAGGACCGAGATCAAGCCCAGGCGCGTTCTGGACCGAAGAACAACAAAGGTGCCGAGGCCGCGATGGCGGCAATCGAGATGGCCAACCTGCTGCGCACGATTCAAGGCTGAAGCGTCTTAACAACCGGGGTTGTAGACGGCCTCGAAATTTGAAACGCTGGGCCGCAGGCGTGCTGGATCGGGGGAGGGAATCCAGCGGGAGAGGGAGGGCCCGCGAAGGGCACCCGTGGCCCGGCGCGGCGGCCCGCCCAATCCCTGAACGCTAGGTAGACGTCTTGACCGCCACCACGTTCGAACCCGCGGGCGCGACCACGTAGCCCTCGGTCGCGGCCGGCGTGCTGAAGTGCTCGCTGCCGCCGAGCCCCACGTGATAGAGCTCAGCCCCGGTCGACGGGTTCAGCGCATAAAGGTTCGAAGTCCTGACGTCGATCGCCCACACCGCGCCCGCCGCGATGATCGGCGAGGCCATCCTCGCCTGCCCCGCGCGCCAGGCGACCGTAAATCCCGTTGCCAAAACGTTCAGCGCGACCAGCGAGTCCACGCATGGCAACAGCACCATCGAGCCCAGCCAAGCGGTGCCACCCCAGGCTCCGGCGCACACGCGACTCGAGGCCACCTGACCTCCGATCCCGCCCGGCCGCGCAGCATCAAGAAGGTACGCAACGCCTTCCTTGCCGATCGCCAACAGCCGGCCGGTATCGGGCAGCACAGTGACGCCGACCGACCCCAAATCGACGTCGCCGGCGTCCAGCGCCGACCAGTTTCGAGGCGCGAAGAAGGCCTGAAACTTGAGGTCCGGGGACAACTGGACGACCGAGTTGCTGTAGGCGAACGACGACGTTTCGGAGCCGTTTCCGGTCGTGACGTAAACGGTTCCCGAGTCGGCGACGGTCACGCCCATCGAGCTCCAGATCCCCGATTCGCGGGCGCTCGCCGTCCGATAGACCACGTTGCCGCCGCCGGCCAGCGGCACGCCCACCACGTATCCGTGATAGGCGCCGCAATCGCCATACAGGCCGCCGAATGGCACGTACACGTAGCCGGATCCAAGCGCGAGCGCGCCTCGTTCCTGCTCCACAGCGGGGCGGGATCCCGGCGGGTCGACGACTGTCTGGTCGAGCATCGAGCCGTCGATCGCATCCAGCGTGAACAGCACGTGTCGCGGCCCCGACACAAACGCGACCACGTAGATGCGGCCGTTCGTGGGATCGATGGCCGGCGTCCCGGTGATGCCCGTGACCGGTGCGATGTCGCCGCACGGCAGGCTGTACGCGCCAACCGGCGTGCCGAGGTGCACCTGCCAGAACACGGACCCGTCGGCCAGATTGAACGAGTACACGGTGTCGTTCTCGGTCGCCACGATCACGCGGCCGTGATAGATCAGCGGCGACGCGTACACCTTCCCGTCAACCGGTGCTCGCCAGGCCTGGTGTGGGTTCGAGAGAGAAGGCGTTGCCGGTCCCTGTCCCGTCCGCGCCGCTGTGCCGTGATACTCGGGCCAATCGCTCAGCGGCACCGAGGGCGATGCCAACGGCGACTGCGAACCGAGAGGAGAAGGCGGCGGCGTGCGCCTTGCCACCAGTGCCGAGCTCTGTCCGCACGCGGCCACTACGAAAACGAGAACGAGGGAGACGAGTGCTGAGCGCCGGCTCACAGACCCCAGGTGAACTTGTGCGTCGGCGTCAGGCGGGCCTTCTCGTGGCCGATGATCTCGGTCCGTCCCTGCACCGACACGCCACGCTTCGGCGAACCATCGACCACGAGGGCAGCGCGCGGCTCGGCGGTCAGGTTCCGCAGCTTGACGCCGTCCGCGTCGAACTCGAACGCGCCTTCATCGGTCAACTTGTACATGACCGGCACGACATGCGGCCATCCCGTCGGCCCCACCGTGGCGAGCCGCGCCAGGCGCTGCGAGCGGAGGAATTCCTGCTCGGCTGCCGAGAATTCCATCGCTCCCCATCGTAGTCCCGAGCCCGCGTCGCGACCTCTCTAGACTGCTCGATTGGATGGGGGAGGCGACGAACCAAGCACTGGGCACGATCGGCGGTTACACGATCCTCCGTCGCGAACCTCTGGAGCGTCTCGAAGGCCATTACGTCGAGCTGCGACACGAGCGCACGGGAGCGCGTCACATCCATATCGAGTGCGGTGACGACAACAACGCCTTCACCGTTTTCTTTCCAACGGCGCCGCGCGATTCAACCGGCGTCGCACACATCCTCGAGCACGTCGTGCTCGCCGGCTCGCAGAAGTATCCGGTGCACGATCCGTTCTTCAGCATGACCAGGCGCTCGCTCGCGACGTTCATGAACGCCTTCACCAGCGCGGACTGGACGATGTACCCGTTCAGCACGCGAAACGCCAAGGACTTCGCCAACCTCCTCGACGTGTACCTCGACGCCACGTTCTTTCCTCGCCTGGACGAGGACTCGTTCATGCAGGAAGGCATCCGGTTCGAGTTCGAGACACCTGACGACCCAAGCAGCGGCCTCCGATACAAGGGCGTCGTCTTCAACGAGATGAAAGGCGCGCTGGCCTCGCCCCAGGCGGCCATGCAGCGCGCGTTGGGCAAGTCGCTTTTCCCTGGGATCACTTACGAATACGTCTCCGGCGGCGACCCCGAGCACATTCCCGACCTCACGTGGCAGAAGCTGCGCGACTTCCACGCGGTTCACTACCACCCGAGCAACGCCTACTTCTACACGTACGGCAACCAGCCGCTCGAGAGAACGCTCGAGTCCATCGAACAGAACGTGCTATCCCGATTCGATCGAATCGATGTCGGACCCGGCATTCCGTACGCGAAGCGATTCGAACGACCAATCGAAGCGCTCGAGCCCTATCCCGCCAGCCCTGGCGACGACCCGGCGAAGAAGTCACAGGCCCTCGTGGCCTGGGTCACTGTGCCCTCTCGGGACTCATACCAGATGCTCTCGATGAAGGTACTGGCCGACAGTCTCCTGGGTAACGCGGCATCTCCGCTGCGAAAGGCTTTGATCGATTCCAAGATCGGGACCGCCCTCGCCGACGGGACTGGGCTTCAGGACGACTCCAAGCAAGCCGTTTTCGGCGCCGGCCTGAAGGATGTCGACGCTGCCAGGGCTGAGCAGGTTCAACAGCTGGTGCTCGACACGCTCGAGCGCGTCGTCGAAGAGGGCCTGAACCGCGGTCAGGTGGATGCCGTGATTCACAGGCTCGAGTTCGAGAAGCGGGAGCGATCGAACGCAGGATTCCCTTACAGCCTCAAGGTCCTGTTCAGCCTGCTGCCGCAGTACAGCTACGGTGGCGATCCGTACAGCGCGCTCAATTTCGACGCCGACCTCGCTCGCCTAGAAGAGGAAAGGAAACGCAACCGGCTGCTCGAGAACATGATCAATGCGGAGCTGCTCGAAAACCCGCACCGGGCGCTGATCACGATCGTTCCCGACCCGCAGCTCGACGACCGCAAGCGCGAGAAGGAGCTGACGCGGCTCGCGGCCATCGAGGCCACGCTGGGGGAGACCGAGCGCAAGAAGATCGTCGAGGACGCGCTGCGACTGAAGGCCGCGCAGGACGCGAAGCAGAACCTCGATGTGCTGCCGACGCTTGAGCTCGCCGACATCCCGATGAAGTTCGAGCCCCTCGCGCCTCAATCGCGAAATATCGGCGGCGCGCGCGTCGACTTCTACGCGCTGCCCACCAACGGCGTTACGTACCTCGACATACGCACCGACTTCTCAGTCCTCGAACCCGAGCTGCAGGAGCTGCTGCCGATGTTCGGACGCGCGCTCACGCAGTCCGGCGCCGCTGGGGACGACTACGTCGAGATCGCAAAGCGAATCGCGTCCTCCACCGGAGGCATCGGAGCCGCCGCCCAGGTCCAGTCTCGAGCGGCGGTCGAGGACTTCGTCGAGTCGTTTGTCGTGTCCGGGAAGGCCCTCGATCGCAACGCCGAACCGTTCATCGAGCTGCTTGGCGATCTCACGGCGCGCCTGGAGATCAACGCGGCACGCCTGAAGGAGCTCATCGCGGAGACGGCGACACGCCTCGAGAGCTCGCTCGCCAACCTGGGCTTCCAGTTCGCGCTGCTCCTCGCGCAGTCGAAGCTGACTTCCGAAGGCGCGCTCAACGAAAGGCTGCAGGGCATTCGCATGCTGCACTCGATGCGAGAGCTGGCCAAGCTCGACGAGCAGGAGCTCGGGCCGGTGATCGAGAAGATGCAGTCGATTCGTACCCGCCTGTTTCGCCGCGAATCGATCCAGGTCGTCGTCACCTGCGAGGAGTCGATGGTCGAGACGATCGCCGATCTGCTTGTTCAATTCGTCGAAGACCTGCCGGAGGGAAAGGAGGCCGCGGCGACACCCAGGCCGGCGGCGTTGAGCCCAATCCCAGAGGCGCGAATCGCGCCGGTGCCAGTGGCCTTCAACGTCAGGAGCTTCAAGACCGTGCGCTACACCGACGCTGACGCGCCGGCGTTGCTCGTCCTCGCGAACTACATCCGCGACACTTTCATCCACCGCGAGCTGCGGGAGAAGGGCGGGGCGTACGGCGGCTTCGCCCAGGCGAGCACCGGCGCCGGCATCTTCTATCTGGGCTCGTACCGCGATCCCAACATCATCAGGACGTACGACGTGTACGACCGGGCGGTGCGGTGGGTACTCGACTCGCCGATCGATGCCGAGCCGCTGAAAGAGGCCATCCTCGGCGCTTGCGGAGACGTCGATCCGCTCGAGTCGCCTGACATCAAAGGACGGCGCGAAGCTGTCAACCGGCTCACCGGCTTCACCCTGGAGGAGAGGGAGCGGTTCAAGCAGCGACTCCTGCACGTGACGGCCGACGACCTTCGGCGGGTCACGTCTCGATATCTCGACAACGGACATGGCGTGCAGGTGACAGTGGCCGGCGCCGACTTGATCGAGGGCGCGCGCAAGGAGCGGCCCCAGCTTTTCGAGGTCGTCGAGCCCGTCTGAGCTCGCTGCCTGGCAGCGGGACCGCCGATCTGGTCCCGGCTAGAATCGGGCGAACCATGCAGTGGCGGAAGGAGTACTTCTGGCCCGCGGTCCTGGTCGTCGTCGGCATCTACTTCCTGCTCAACAACCTCGGGCTGCTGGACTGGCTCCGGTTTGACATCGTGTGGCCGGTCCTGCTGATCCTGCTCGGCGCCTGGCTGATCATCCGGCGCCAGCGCCAGTAAAGAGTCGGATGGGCTCGTCTTCATCGCAGCTCGGAGGCATCAGATACAGCGGGCTGGTGTGGCCTGCCGTCCTGATCCTGCTCGGCGCCATCGCGCTGCTGGTCAACACCAACGTCATCAGCGCCGACCGCCTCTACCGGCTCGCCGACCTCTGGCCTCTGCTTTTGATCGTGATCGGCCTGGAACTCTTCATCGTGCGGGCGCCCATCTCGAGCAACGTGGCGGCGGTGGCAGGTGTGCTGGTGGTGCTGATCGCGGCAGGGGGCTCGGTCGCGTATGTGGCGGCCGGCGCGGCCGTCCCGGGCGGCCGGCACACCATCTTCAGAACCGGCGCGGCCGGCAAGCTCGACCATGGATCGCTCGAGGTCGACGTGGGCGCGGCGACGCTGAAGATCACCGGCGCAGACATCGGCAGCGACCTTTTCCGAGCGAGTGTCCAGTACGAGGGGCCGGGGCCGGATATCAGCTACGACAGCTCGAACGGGCGCGTCGAGATCTCGCAGGGCAGCGGCTTCCACTTTCTCGGGCCGCAGCACTTCGTCATGGACCTGAAGCTGAGCTCGAAAACGCGCTGGGACCTACAGATTCACAGTGGCGCTGCCGCGGACACCTACGACCTGTCGACGCTAAACCTCAAGTCGCTCGAGGACGACACCGGCGCGAGCCGCGAGGACATCTCGCTCGGCACGCCAAATGGCACCGTTCCGGTGAGCGTCAACGGTGGCGCCCTCACCGTGAATCTGCATCGTCCCAGCGGCACCGACGCGCTGGTCCAGGTGTCAGGCGGGGCCGTGAACCTCACGTTCGACGGCCATAGCCAGCACGCCGTGGGCTCGGTGAGCGCGGGCAACACGTCCGACAACTATTTCCGGGTCCGAATCAGCGGTGGGGCATCCACCGTGACCATGGATACGACCGCGCCGCAGGGCTAGACGAGCCGGCGGTCGAGCGCGGCCATGCGCGCCGCAAACGCAGTGGTAGTCGATGGGTCCAGTGCCGCGCGCAGGCCACGCGCGGCGAGCAGCGACATCGCCTCCAGCTCGTCGTCAAGGATCCCGGCGGCCTGAAGGACCGGCGGCAGCGCCGCGCATCTCTCGGCTCCTGCCAGCAGCTCTTCCTGAATCACGCCCAGACGGGCGAGGCTTTCACCCTCAGCCTGAAGCCTGCGAGAGAGAGCCAGCATCTCTTCGCCTCCACGCCGGCGGGCGCGCTCGCTGCCCGCGCCGGCGACCGCCGCGCCGATGCGTGCTTCCAGGATCCGGCCTGACGCTGCCGGCAGGGAGGCGGTCGCCGGGCACAACCCGACGAGCTGCTGCTCACCGACCACCACGCCTCGCCGCTCCAGCTCGTCGACGACCGCGGATGGCGGCGTCTCGTCGACCCTGAACAGGTTCATCGAAAGCTGGATGCGATCTCGTGGCAGCTGGAACACGAGGGCCTGCACGCCGCGCATTCCACCGGCCGACTCGCGCAGCGATCGCGCGATGACTCGAGCGTCTGACGCGCTTGCCCCAGGCAGCAGCACGTTGAACGCGACCAGCAGCCGGCGCGCACCGACGCAGACCGCGCCCGCGGTGGGGTGGAGGTCGGAAGTGCCGTGGCCGGGCTGGGCGCGGCCGGCGCGGATGTCAGCCAGCGACCACTTCTCCCCGTGGCCATAGAAATAGACGGGAATCTGCAATCGATCCCAGACCAGCTCGCCAAGTTCCCGCGCGACGTCGTGGCACGCATCGAGAGTTATGTCGCCCATCGGGACGATCGGCACTACGTCAGCGACACCGACCCGTGGATGAAACCCGGAGTGCGCGCGGAGGTCGATGCGCTCGCGAGCTTCGGCCACTGCGGCGAGCAGGGATTCGATCAGGCGCTCGCGCGGCGCCAGCAATGAGATGACTGCGCGGTGATGGTCCGGATCGGGATCGACATCGAGCAGATGCGCTGCGCTTGCCGACTGCGCGATCGCGTCGATGACGCGGCGGTCTCGGCCTTCGGAGAAGTTGGGCACGGACTCGAAGAGCTCCACGCTGCTGGTAGGTTAGCTGCGGATATGTCGGGGGCCGTGACGCTCGTTTACGGCGACGAGCTGATGAAGCATCACCTGTCTGACGAGCACCCGCTGCAGCCGATTCGGGTGAAGCTGACGATGGAGCTGATCCGATCGACCGGCCTCATCGAGCACTGCCAACTAAAGCCGCCGCGATCCGCGACGACCGCGGAGCTGGAGCTGGTGCACTCGCCCGATTACGTCGAGCTCGTCAAGAAGCTCAGCGATCCCGCGAAACGCAAAGCGCTGCCGCATCAAAAGGTGATCGATGCGGGCTTCGATTCGGCGGACAACCCCATCTCCGAGCACCTGCACGACGGGACGGCGCTGGTTGCGGGCGCGACGTTGATCGCGGCCGAAGCCGTCGAGAGCGGCGCGGCTCTGCACTCATTCAGTCCCGCGGGCGGTCTGCATCATGCGCATCGATCGCGCGCCTCGGGCTTCTGCACGTACGACGATCCCGCGATCGCGTGCCGCTGGCTGAAGGATCGCGGGCATCGAGTCGCCTACATCGACGTTGACGTGCATCACGGCGACGGCGTGGAGGAGATCTTTTACAGCGATCCGAACGTCCTCACCATCTCCCTGCACGAAAGCGGGCGTTACCTGTTTCCGGGCACCGGATTCCCCGAGGACAAAGGCACTGGCGAAGGTCGGGGCGCGGCCGCCAACCTGCCGTACGTGCCATTCACGTGGGACGAGCCGTGGCTCGAGGGTTTCGACCGCGTCGTTCCTGCACTGCTCAGGAAGTTCAAGCCGACAGTGCTCGTGACCCAGGACGGATGCGACACGCACCACCTCGACCCGCTCGCGCATCTCGCGTGCACGACGCGCATCTGGCCGCACGTGGGTCGCGTGTTCCACGAGCTCGCCCACGAGCTGTGCGAAGGGCGCTGGGTCGCCCTGGGCGGTGGAGGCTACGCCGTGCGGGAGGTGGTGCCGCGCGCGTGGACGCTGTTCTTCGCCGAGATGGTCGAGCATCCCGAGCTCGCCGCGGAGATCAACGATCCGCACAGCGTCACGCCCGGTCCGCAGGCGCAGGAGAGGGTGTGGGCGGCGCTGCAGCGCGACATCGCCACGCTGGGCGACGTCCACGGGATGAATTTCTAGAGGCGCGGTCGAAACCCTCGGCGAAGATCCGTCGAGGGCTTTCGGTCCGCGCCTCTACAGCCGCCGGGCCGCGCGCAGGATCGTCGCCACCGCAACCTGCAGCGGAAGCGCCGTGCCGACGACCGCCCCGAGCGGCGGGGCCACCCAGGCGAAACCGCGCGGATGGCTCGAGGCGATCACGACCACGTATCCACCGGCCGCCACGAGCACGAGCGTCTGATAGACGAGCACAGTCTTGATCCAGCGCGTGACGGCCGGCCGGGCCTGCTCGAGGTCACCGCTTCGAACCTGACGCTGGAGCATGGTGGCGTACAGGGCGAACTGAACGGCCAGTGCCGCGGCGAACACGACGGCGGCGAGGACTAGGTAGGAGGAGTCGCTCAGCCTGAGAAGGCTAGGCGGCGTACGTGCGGAGGCAACGGGTGCAAACCCTTGCCCGCACCGCCCGTCCGGCGATGGTCACGCGGCCCATCTGCAGGTTGGGCTCGAACCTCCGGTTGACCCGGTTCTTCGCGTGACTCACGTGGTGTCCGTATTGCGGCTCTTTGCCGCAGATCGCGCAGCGTTTGGCCATGAATAACCTTCCGATTGGGAAAATCGCCGTCGGCGGGCCCCGAGGGTCGCCCGGCGGAAGCGAATTGTACCATTTGGCTTCTCATGGCCTCGAAGACGACCGCCCTGGGCCATTCCAGGGCGTGGGGGCGAGTCGAGGTGTTCCCGGCTGCGGTGGCTGCGGTGGCGGGGCACGCTGCGCTGCGGTGCTACGGCATCGCCGGCATGTCCGCGCGCGGCCTGCGAGACGGGTTCGCCGAGCTGCTTCACCGCGAGAACGTGGATCGCGGCGTCGAGGTCTCCGAGGTCGATGGCGGCCTGGCGATCGACGTCTATGTCGTGATCCAGTACGGCATCCGGATCACCGAAGTCGCGCACAACCTGCAGGAAGCGGTCAAGTTCGCGGTGGAGCGGTCCGTGGACGTCCCCGTGGTGGAGGTGAATGTCAACGTCCAGGGCGTCCGGGAAGAACGGGGCTAAGTTGGGGCCGGCGGGCGGCAGGCCGTCTCGGGTGGACGGGCCGCTGTTCAAGCAGGCCTTGCTTGGTAGCCTGAGCTGGCTCTCGGCCAACCAGGAGGAGGTCAACCGCCTCAACGTCTTTCCCGTGCCCGACGGCGACACCGGGACCAACATGCTGCTCACGCTGCAGTCGGCAGTCGAGGACATCAAGGATTCAAGCGCCGGCGAGGTCAGCAAGATCGCGCGTCTCGCGTCGCACGGCAGCCTGATGGGCGCCCGCGGCAACTCCGGCGTGATCCTTTCCCAGATCTTCCGCGGCTTCGCCCGTGCGGTCGAGGGCCGCAGCGAGCTGCAACCGGCCGAGCTGGCCGCGGCTTTCGAGGAAGCTGCCAACGCCGCGTATCGAGCCGTCAATCGCCCGACCGAGGGCACGATTCTCACCGTCGCGCGCGAGGCAGGACGGGCGGCGACTGCCGCAGCCGCCGAGGCTGACGCCAGCGCGATCAGCGTCATCGCCGCCGCCGCGGCCGGGGCTCGCGCGGCCGTTCTCAAGACCCCGAGCCAGCTGCAGATCCTGCGCGACGCAGGAGTCGTCGACGCCGGTGGTTTCGGCCTGCAGATCATCCTCGAGGGAATGCTCAAGACGATGGAGCAGGCTGATGTCACGATTCCCGCGCTGCCGAAGTCGAAGGCCGCACAGGTCGAGCTCGATCTGCCCGAGGGCGGATGGGGCTACTGCACCGAGTTTCTGATCGAAGGCGACAACCTCGACGTGGAGCGCATCCGCGGCCACATCGAATCGCTCGGCAACTCGGTTCTCGTCGTCGGCGAGCCCGAACTCGTCAAGGTCCACGTCCACACCGATGACCCGACAAAGGTGATCGGCGTCGCGGGCGGCTACGGCAAGCTGCTGAAGCTCAACGTCGGCGACATGTCGAGCCAGCACCGCCGCATCCTCGAGACCGAAGCTCCCGCCAGCTCGCGGCCGCCGCGCGCGAACGGTCTAGGCATGGTTGCGGTCGTTGCCGGCAAGGGCCTGGTCCAGATCTTCGAGGCGCTCGGCGTCGATGCGATCGTCGAAGGCGGGCAGACGCTGAATCCCAGCACCCAGGACATGCTCCGGGCGGTCGATTCGGTGCCGTACGCCGACGTGATCCTCCTGCCCAACAACGGCAACGTGATCCTGGCCGCGAAGGAAGTCGCAGGCCTGACGAGGAAGAAGGTGCACCTCATCGAGACTCACAGCGTTCCGCAGGGGGTCGCCGCGGTCGTGTCCTTCAGTCCTGAACGAGGCGTGGCCGAAAACGTGGGGGCGATGCGCGCCGAGGCCGAGCGTGTGCAGACCATCGAGGTCACTCATGCCGTTCGCGACACTCGATCCAACGGGTTGAAGGTCAAGAAAGGCGACGTGATCGGCCTCGTCAACGACCGGCTCGAGTTCACCGGCAGCGACTACGCCGAGGTCGTGCGGAAAGCGCTCGGCAAGCTGGGACCGGACGCGTACGAGCTCGTCACCGTGTACCGCGGCGAGGATGCCAGTGACGAGGAGATGGAGCGGCTCGAGTCCGCGATCCGCGCGAGCTATCCGGCGTTAGAGGTCGAGGTCCAGCAGGGCGGGCAGCTGCACTACCCGTTCATCCTTTCGGTGGAGTAGCTCAGGCTCAGGCTCACGTTCCGGCCAGGCAAGGGCCAAACGCGCAGCAACGGCGGCGTCAGCCTGACCATGCGCGGCAGCGTCGCCGTCGCCAGGCGGAATGCTCGCTGCTGACCCGATCCCCAGGCCAGGCCGTACTGCTCGCGCAGCGGCGGCGGCAGCAGTCCGGCGGTCACGATCTTGAGCGGAACCATCACGGGACCTGGCAGAAGGCGTAGCGGCGGTCTCAGCACCAGGCGGCCCAGCGAGCGCGCTACGTCGTTGACCGCGACCGTCCCAGAATCGATCATCTCCGTGACGTAGCGATCGAAATCCTCGATGCGCTCGGGGAAGTATTCGCGCGGGATTCCGAGCAGCTCGCCGGCGACCTTCGACTCCTGATAGAACTCGTCCGATTCACGCCGGGTCAATGGCTGGACGAAGGTGCCGTACGTCACCAGCGCGGAATCGACCAGCGTCGCGTGCACCCACAGCAGCTGATCCGGATCCAGGGCTCGATAGCCGGCGCCGCGCACGCGTGCGTGCACCTTGTTCACCGCACGCGCCGCGGCGAGCGCGGTTTCGCGATCGCCGAAGATGATCGCCATCGTCATGCGGACGGTGCGCCGCAGGCGGCGCACCGGGTTCGAGCGGAAGTCCGAATGAGCGTTGACGCCGGCCGCGACCGACGGATGGGCCAGCTGCATCAGGAGCGCGCGACCGCCGCCAAGGAGCAGCACGTTCTCGCGATTGACGCGCCTCGTGATCGAGTGCTCGGGATATAGGCCAGGGCCCACGGCCCCATTTAACGCCGTGGGGTTGAGTAATCTCATTGTCCATGGGTGCGCAACTGCTCACGTTCGGCGCGGCATTTCTGGGCTCGGCCGTCGAGTCCGTCGAGGCGCTCACGATCGTTCTTGCCGTTGGACTCACGCGTGGCTGGCGATCGCCGCTGCTCGGCACGCTGTCCGCTCTGGCCCTGCTGGGCGTGCTGGTGCTGATCTTCGGGCAGCTCATCGTCACCCGCGTTCCCGAGCTGACGCTGAAGCTGATCATCGGCACCCTGATCGTCCTGTTCGGACTGCGCTGGCTACACAAGGCAGTGCTCCGTTCTGCGGGCGTGGTCGCGCTGCATGATGAGAACCGCGCTTACGCGCACACCGTCGAAGAGCTGCGCGAGGCGCGCGAACAGCACGACTGGATCGGCTACACGCTGGCTCTCAAGGGCGTCTTTCTCGAGGGCTTGGAGGTGGTCTTCATCGTGATCGCCGTCGGCGGCACGAGCGGCGGCATGGGCGTCGCGGTCGCCGGTGGCTTGCTCGCCATGGTCGTCGTCGCCGGGGCTGGCGTGGTCGTGCGCCATCCGCTCGCCCAGGTCCCCGAGAACACGCTGAAGTACGCGGTCGGGATCATCCTCACCAGCGTCGGCACGTTCTGGGCGGCTGAGGGCATGGGTGCCAAGTGGCCGCTCGACTTCGTGTCGATTCTCGGGCTGGCGGCCCTCTACTTCGTGGCGACTCGCGTGGCGATCATGCTCATCCGCAGACCCGTCCTCGCATGAACTTTCTGCGCAGCGCGGTCTCGGAGGTCATCGGCCTTTTCGTCGGCGACTGGATCCAGTCAGCGACGACGGTGGTCATTCTTGCGCTGGCCTGGCTGGCGCTGACGCGGTTTCACGTCGCGGGGCTTGCATTCGTGCTGGCGCTCGCACTGGCGGTGCAGCTGATCCTGGCGACGGCAGCGGAGGCGCGCCGCAAAAAAGCCTGAGGGCTTTAGCTCGCTTTCGAAAGCTCCGCGTGGTACGAGTCCATCAACGGCTGGTAGTACGCGTCAACCTTCTCGCCCATGGCCAACACGTCGAACGTTTGCAGCTGGTTCAGGTCGGTGTCGGCCTTGGCGATCAATGTCTTGGCTCCAGTCTGGTCGCCGCGGCTGATGGCGTTGAGGTAGTCGACCAGGTCCTTCGCCACCGCCTGGATGTCCGCCACATAGTCGTGCACCTCAGGCGGAAACTGGGTGTCGGTCGTGAGCCCAAGCGCCCCGCCGGCGTCGGTCTGCATCTTGTTGGCGGCTGTCACGGCAGCCGTGAGGTTTTGCGACTGGGAGTCGCTGAGCACTGCATCGAAATCGGCGGCCGCGTCGGCGAGAGACTCTTCGAACTGACCCTCTTTGACCCGCTCGGCGGCGATCGTGCGAGCAACCTCCAGCGCCTTGCGCGCGTGGTCGACGCGAGCTGTGGCGCTGTCGATGTTGCCGCGCCGTATGAACGTCAGCCACTGCTGCTGACGGAGGCCGCTGTCCGCGGACGCCAGCGCTCGCTCGTCAGACTCGATGGTCGCCACCTGCGCCTTCCACGTCTGCGCGAACTTCGCCGACGCGGTTTGCATGGTTTTCGAATCCGGAGCATCGAGCCCGAGCTCGATCGGCGCGTTGTCGAAGGCGTCTCGATGCGCCAGCGTGACGTCGAGCGCGTGGTTGGCGTTGCCGATCCGGCTCGAGGCCGAGAGGTAACCGGCCACTCCATAGGTGCCGCCGATCACCAGGAGGACGGCGACGGCCGCAATGATCGCCATCATCGTCCAGATCCGGCGCGAGGCCTGGCGGTGGGACGCCGGCGGCGCTGCGGCTGGGACTTGCATCCGCGGCGCCCATGAGGGGATGGCGGGCTGCTGCGGCGCGGGTGTCGGAGGAGGCGGCGGGGGTGGATAGTCGGGCGGATAGCCCGGAGGCGGCGATTCCATGGCGGCTCACAAGCAGGGTAAACCCGGCGTTGGGGTGCTGCACACAAGGCAAGTAATGTGGGTGGGCTGTGGCGCTCCGAGTCCTCCCAACGACTGTCGACTCTTCCGTCAGAGCGCTGCCCCTCAAAACGCCCATATCCAGGGCCGATGCTGAGAGTCTCGAGCGGCTCGGTATCACGACCATCGCCGACCTGCTCCTGGAACTGCCGTTCGATTGGGAGTCGTATGGCGGACCGGTCCGCATCGCCGACCTGAAGCCCGGCCAGTCCGGGACCGTCATCGGCACGATCGGCAAGATCAGCTCGCGACGGCCCATCCGCGCGAGCCACATCAAGTCGATCACCGAGGCGACTCTCACCGATGACAGCGATGCCTCGCTCAGGCTGGTTTGGTTCAACCAGAGCTTCGTGCAGAAGCAGCTGCAGGCAGGCACACGAGTCGCCGTGGCCGGCCTGGTCAAAGAACGGCGGTATGGCCCGCTGCAGATGTCGGGACCGCACTACGAGGTGCTCGATTCAGATGCCGAGGATGGGCCGAAGCGCGTCGGCGGATTGATGCCGAAATATCACCTCGTCAGGGGTCTGACCTCAAAGAAGATCGCGCGCTGGGTCGAGGCGGCGCTCCCGTACGCCGATCAGCTCGAGGACGTGCTGCCCGCCGATGTTCTTCACCGCCATCACTTGCTGCCCATCGCCGTGGCCGTGCGGCAGGGTCACCAACCCGAGACGAACGCGGACTACCGCGAAGCCAAGCGCCGGATGGTGTTCGAGGAGCTGTTCGAGCTGCAGACGGCGTTTGCGATGATGCGGGCGCGGCAGGCGACCGAGCCTGCGACTCCGATCCCGTATCGCCAGCAAGTTATCGACGCGTTCAAGGCGGGGCTCGGCTTCGATCTGACCAACGCCCAGCGGCGAGCGACCTGGGACGCGTTCCAGGACATGCAGCGCGCGGTGCCCATGAATCGCCTTCTCAACGGCGACGTCGGTTCGGGCAAGACCGCGGTCGCGGCGGCATGCGTGGCGATGGCGCACGCCGCCAGCATGCAGTCGGTGGTGATGGCGCCGACGGAGATCCTCGCCAGGCAGCACCTCGGCAAGTTCCGCGCGTACCTCGAGACCACCTTTCCCGACCTGAAGGTCGAGCTTCTCGTCAGCGATCTGCCGGCCGCCGAAAAGCGCCGCGTCAGGATGGCCGCGGCCTCGGGGCACTGCGCCCTGGTGGTGGGCACTCACGCCTTGATCGAAGAGGACGTTGAGTTCAACCAGCTCGGCCTCGCGGTGGTGGACGAGCAGCATCGGTTCGGCACCCGTCAGCGCGAGCAGCTGCGGGCGAAAGGCAGCGGCCGGCCGCATTTTCTGGCCATGACCGCGACGCCGATTCCGCGCACGCTTGCGCTCGCGGTTTACGGCGAGATGTCGGTGTCGGTGATCGATGAGCTGCCGCCCGGACGAACGCCGATCGTGACGCAGGTGGTCGAGCCGGCACGTCGCCGGGACGCGTACGACCTGGTGCGGCGCGAGATCGCGCAGGGCAGGCAGGCATTCGTCATCTATCCACTGATCGATGAGAGCGAGAAGTCAGGCGGCAAAGCGGCAGCCGTCGAGTTCGAACGTCTACAGCGCGACGTCTTCCCGGACCTCAAGCTCGGGCTCGTGCACGGCCGGCTGAAAGAAAAGGACGAGGTGATGCGCAGCTTCGTCGCCGGAGAGATCCAGGTCCTCGTGGCGACGACAGTGGTCGAAGTCGGCGTCGATGTCCCGAACGCCTCGGTGATGATGGTCGAAGGCGCCGACCACTTCGGGCTGGCTCAGCTGCATCAGCTGCGCGGCCGGGTGGGGAGAGGCGCCGCGAAGAGCTACTGCCTGCTGCTCGCCGACGATCCCCTGGGCCCAGTGCTCGAGCGACTGCGACTCGTTGAATCGATCACCGACGGATTCAAGCTCGCCGAGGAGGACATGCGGCTTCGGGGCATGGGCGAGCTGATGGGGCCGCGCCAGCACGGTATGTCCGACCTCGCGATGCAGGGGCTGCGCGAACCCGAGCTGCTCAGCGAGGTGCGCCAGGAAGCCGAAGGACTCCTGGCCTCGGATCCCGATCTGACCGGCCATCCGCTGGTGGCCGCCGCGGTCACTCGGAGGCTCGGGCTGACTTCGATCTCGTAGCGCGCTGTTTCGGTGAGAAGGCGGCCGTCAGCATTCCGAAATAGGTCGGCGCCTCGTAGCTGAGCAGCTTGCCGCGCCAGCCGTCGCCGGTGGCCCCGCTGAGGATGAGCATCTGCCACCAGCTGTCCGCCTTTGCCTGCTCGACGAATCTGGGCTCGACCTCGATCAGGCGCTCCAGCTGGTTGCGCTCGACGATGTCGCATACGAGCTGGTCGTACTCGCGGGCTCGCTTGTGAAAGCCATAGGGCCCATCGGCGCGATGGGCGTGCGCGTGGTCAGCGCTGGCGATGAAGGCGACCCGCCTGCCCGAAGCGGCAGCTGCGCGAGCGATGGCGCGTCCCGCGTCGACATGTGCGGTCGCGGGGAGGTCGCGCGCCGGCGTGATGACGACCACGGGCACGGGCGGCTCGTGGCGGCCGCCCATGAACCACAGCGGAATGAGCACGCCCCAGTCCATCGGCGCCACCGCCGTGGTCGGGTCGTTGGAGCCGAAGCTGATCCCAACCGATGGGATGCCGGCTTCAACGAGCGCACCCAGCACGAGCCAGGCCAGCTCGGCGTCCGTCGCCATGTCGAGGGACACCGAGTCCGGCGCGCCGTCGAGATGGCCCGCCACGCGACTCGAAACGATGACGCCCAAGGCGTGCGACACGTGCACGTTGTGGGGAGTCGCGATGATCACGGCCTCGGGCTTGGCGGCGCTGAACTGCCGGCCGAGCGTCTCCATGCCCTTGCGGGTGGCCAGCGCCAGCTTCTCCTCGCCAGGTCCGCACGCCTCCTTGATGGCGATGCCGCCGTGGGGCGCGATGGCGGCGAATACGAGGCTCACGGCGACCATTGTCCCTTCTCCCTTTGGGAGAGGGTAGGGTGAGGGCGTGAACCAGGTCTCACCTCTGCGGTTGACGGAGTACAGCCACGGGGCTGGTTGAGCCTGCAAGCTCAGCCCGGTGGAGCTGGGGCAGGTAATCGGGGCCTTGCCTCGCATCGTCGACCCGAACGTGCTGACGGATGCCGCGTCGCGTGACGACGCCGCGGTGTATCGAATCGCGCCCGATCGCGCGCTCGTGGCGACGGTCGACTTCTTCACGCCGATCGTCGACGACCCCACTGCATTCGGCGCCATCGCCGCCGCCAACAGCGTGAGCGACGTCTACGCGGTTGGCGCCCGCCCGATGTTCGCGCTCGGCATCACCGCCTTCCCACGCGAGAAGCTGGACACCGGCCTACTCGAGAAGATCGTCGCCGGCGGCGCGGACAAGCTGGCGGAAGCCGGCGTTCCGGTCGTCGGCGGCCATTCGGTCGACGACCCGGAGCCGAAGTTCGGCTACGCGGTCATCGGCGAGGTGCATCCGGACCGGATGGTCACGCACCACGGCGCCCAGGCCGGCGACGCGCTCTACCTGACGAAGCCGCTCGGCACCGGCCTCGTGACCACGGCGATCAAGCGGGGCCTGTGTCCGCCGCAGCTGGAGCGCGACGCCATGAACGTGATGAGCACGCTGAATCGCGCGGCCTCCGAGGCGATGATCGCGGCCGGCGCGCACGCCGCGACCGACGTGACCGGGTACGGACTCATCGGGCACCTGGCGAACATCGAAGGCGGCACCGACGTGGTGTGGGGTGACGTGCCGTTCCTCGACGGTGTTCGCGACCTGGCCCAGCGCGACCTCTTTCCGAGCGGCAGCCGTCGCAACTACGAGGCTTATCGCGACCGGGTCGACTGGGGCGGCTTGAGCGAGATCGAGCAGCTGATGCTCTGCGACGCCCAGACCAGCGGCGGCCTGCTGGTGGCGATTCCGCGGGAGAACGCGTCGCGATTCGAAGCCGCGGTCGAAAGCGCCGTGCGCATCGGCACGATCAACGGCACAGGCTCGATCCGCATCCAGCGATGAGCCCGTTGCGCGTTACGGGCGGCGAGTCTCGTGGCCGCCGTCTCCGATCCCCCCGCAACATCCGGCCGACGCAGGGCATCGTCAAAGAGGCGATCTTCAACATCGTCGCCGCGCACGTCGAGGGTGCGAGGGTGCTCGACCTCTTCGCGGGCTCTGGCGCCATCGGCATCGAAGCGCTGTCCCGGGGCGCGGCGCACGTGACCTTCGTCGACCGCCAGGACCGTGGTCTTGCTATCCTGCGCCAGAACTTGGACGCCCTCGGCTTCAAACAGCGCGCGAAGATCGTGCGCGCCGACGTTGCCCGCTGGATCGAGGACTCACCCGACGAGCTCGAGACCGCCGATCTCATAATCCTCGACCCGCCTTACGGCGACGCCGTTTTCGATCGCAGTCTCCAGGCCATAGATCGATCCACGTCTGGCGCCACCGTCGTGGCCGAGTACTCGCGGCGCCAGCGATTGCCGGCGCTAATGCGGCTGCAGCTCGGCCGGGAGCACCGCTATGGCGACACCATGCTGGCGGTGCTGCGCCCGTGACTGCACAAGCGCAACAGCGCAAGGACAAGGTCGCGGTCTATCCCGGGAGCTTCGATCCGTTCACCAACGGCCACCTCGACGTGGTCGACCGCGCCCTCGGCATCTTCGACAGGTTGATCGTCGCGGTCGCCGCTAATCCCGACAAGCGCCAGCCGTTGTTCACGGTCGAGGAGCGAGTGCGTCTCATCTCCGAATCGCTCAAGACTCGCGATCGTGTCGAGGTCACCAGCTACAAGGGACTGACCGTCGAATTCGCGCGCTCACGCGGCGCGACGACGCTGGTGAAGGGCCTGCGCGCTTACTCTGACTTCGACGCCGAGCTGCAGCAGGCGCTGATGAACCGCAAGCTGGCGCCCGAC
>JACZCV010019576.1_pt1 | contig 19229 bp, 18 predicted proteins | sample 8641841 | NCBI WGS metagenome assembly JACZCV01 (sample SAMN15324606, study PRJNA640507) | soil metagenome | isolation source: monocropping sugarcane control | place: China: Luxin town, Laibin City, Guangxi Province | collected 2019-07-25 | depth 10cm m
GTGGATCTCGTGATGAGCACGCCCAACTACGAGACCGTCGAGACCGACGTGCTCGTCCTCGGCGCCGGCGGCGCCGGATTGAGGGCCGCAATCGCCGCCGCAGAAGGCGGCGCGCGCGTGCTCGTCGTCTGCAAATCGCTTCTGGGCAAGGCCCACACCGTGATGGCCGAGGGCGGCGTCGCCGCGGCCATGCACAACGTCGCGTACCAGGATTCGTGGGAGGTCCATTTCGCCGACACGATGAAAGGCGGCAAGCTCATCAACGACTGGCGCGCCGCCGAGCTGCACGCCCGGGAATCACCGGATCGCGTGCTCGAGCTCGAGCGGTGGGGCGCTGTCTTCGACCGCACGTGGCAGGGTCGCATTCACCAGCGACCGTTCGGCGCCCACACCTATCCGCGCCTGGCGCATATCGGCGATCGCACCGGCCTCGAGCTGCTCCGCACGCTTCAAGACCGCGCCGTCCACACGAGCGGCGTCGACGTGCACATGGAGACCACCGTCTTCAAATTGCTTAAGGCGGACGGCCGCATCGCAGGCGCTCTCGCCTACCGTCGCGCCGACGGCAGCATCGTCCTCTACCGATGCGGCGCGCTGGTGCTCGCCAGCGGCGGCGCCGGCAAGATGTACCGCGTCACCTCCAACTCATGGGAGAGCACCGGCGACGGGACCGCCCTGGCCTACGACGCGGGCGCCGAGCTGCGCGACATGGAGATGGTCCAGTTCCATCCCACCGGCATGGTCTGGCCCGCCGGCGTGCGCGGCATCCTGGTCACCGAGGGCGTGCGCGGTGAGGGTGGCGTGCTGCGTAATCGAGATGGCGAGCGCTTCATGGAGCGCTACGACCACGAGCGCATGGAACTCTCCTCGCGCGACATCGTCGCCCGCGCCATCAACTCCGAGGTTCTCGGCGGCAGGGGCACGCCTCACGGTGGGGCGTTCCTCGACATCACCCACCGCAAGCCCGACTACATCAAGACCAAGCTGCCCTCGATGTACGAGCAGTTCCTGAAGCTCGCGCGTGTCGACATCACCAAGCAGCCGATGGAAGTGGCGCCGACCATCCACTACGCGATGGGCGGCGTGCGCGTCGACCCGGAAACGGGCGCGGCGAGCATTCCCGGTCTATTCGCCGCGGGCGAAGTCGCCTCAGGATTGCACGGCGCCAACCGTCTTGGCGGCAACTCCCTGAGCGACCTCCTCGTCTTTGGCAAGCGCGCCGGTGCGGCGGCCGCCGCGGCGGTGAAGCCAGACTCAGGCCGGCTGGACGAGTCGGAGATCGAAGCGTCCATCGATGCGCTGCTGGCCCCGCTGAACCGGCCCGAAGGCGAGAGCCCTTACAAGCTGATGGCGGAGATCCAGGACGTCATGACCACGCATGCGCCGATCGTCCGTGACGGCCCCGGCCTCGACGCAGGTCTGGAGGAGCTCGAGGACATCCGGGATCGCGCGGCGATGTGCGGCACCGGCGGCTCGCCCACGCGCGTGTTCAATCCCGGCTGGCACACCGCGTACGACCTGAGATCGATGCTGGTGAACGCGGAGGCCTTGCTGCGGTCCGCGGTGGAGCGAAAGGAGAGCCGTGGTGCGCACGCCAGGTCGGACTTTCCGAGGCTCGACGACGCGCTGGGGCGGGTCAACTTCATCACCTACAAGTCGCCTGAGGGTATGAAGGTCCGCGCCGAGAAGATTCCGCCCATGCCGGATTACCTGGCCCAGGCCGTGCAGCAGGCCTTCGCGCGGTATACGCCGGAGGAACGCGAATGAGCGCGCAGGTGGCGGTCACCGACCTGGACCTAACGATCTGGCGCGGCGATGCGTCCGGCGGCGAGCTGGTCTCGTACCGCGTGCCCGTGCGGGAAGGCATGGTCGTGCTGGACGCGGTCCTGTGGGCGCAGGCCAATCTCGCGTCAGATCTCGCCGTCCGCTGGAACTGCAAGGCCGCGAAGTGCGGCTCGTGCTCCGCGGAGATCAACGGTTTTCCGCGCCTCATGTGCAAGACCCCGATCGCCGAGTACGGCGGGTCGGTGACGGTCCGGCCGATGAAAGCCTTCCCGGTCATCAAGGACCTGGTCACCGACGTCAGCTGGAACTACGAGGTGAACAAGCAGATTCCGCCTTTCACGGCCTCCGAAGAGGACATGAAGACCAGCGAGCCCTGGCGCATGCGCCAGGAGGATGTGGATCGGGTGCTCGAGTTCCGCAAATGCATCGAGTGCTTCCTCTGCCAGGACGTTTGTCACGTGCTGCGCAACCACGACGGCAAACAGCAGTACTACGGACCTCGCTTCATGGTTCGAATCGCCAGCTTGGAAATGCACCCGCGGGACGTGCTCGACCGCCGGCCGCTGCTCAAGGGAGACGCGGGAGTCGGCTACTGCAACATCACTAAATGCTGCCAGGAGGTGTGCCCCGAGCACATCCACATCACCGACAACGCCATCATCCCGCTCAAGGAGCGCATGGACGACCTGTACTTCGACCCGTTGCGCACAGTGGTCCGGGCACTGCGGGGCAAGCGCGAGAAGTAAGGGGACCTTCGACCCACGCCTGGTGGGACCTTCGGCCGGTGGTGCCTATACGAGTCGGCCGGATACTCGGGTCGCAATGTACATCCAGCATTCAGTTCACATCCAGCGGCCGGTAAGCGAGTGCGCAGACGTCCTCGCGCGTGGTTCTCGCACGTGGTTTCCACGCCTGCGGGCGGACAGCAAGACAGAAGTGGGGCTGCGCGTGGCGGGCGTTTCGGTCCGCAAGCGCGTGACCGTGGAGCTGGGCGAGCCGGCGCAGCATGGCGATTGGACCGACGTGCCGATCTCGTGGAAGGCCACGTTCCCTGCACGCCTCTTCCCCGTACTCACCGGCCGGCTGGCGCTCGCGCCGGTGGACCCGACCGAGACCCGGCTTACCGTGAGCGGCATGTATGAGCCGCCGCTGGGGCGCCTGGGCAATCTCATCGATGACACCCTGATGCACAACGTGGCCGAGGCGACGGTCCGCGAGCTCAGCGAAGAGATCGCGGTTCACCTGGCGCCGGCGAACGTCGTCAGATGAGCACGCTGACCGACAGCGCAGACATCATCGACGTGCTGGATGAGCACGCCTGCCTCGAGCATCTGCACTCGGCAAGCCTCGGCCGGATCGGATTTCGCAGCGGCGATGACATCGAGATCTATCCGGTCAACTACGCGTGCGACGGCTCGATCGTCATCTACCGCACGGCCGCGGGTTCGCGGCTTTCCGCCGCGCCGAAGGACCACGTCGCCTTCGAGGCCGACGGCTGGGATCCTCAGATGCGCGTCGGCTGGAGCGTCGTCATCAAAGGCATCGTCCTCGACGTGACCGCGGGCAGCGATCCGTTCTCGAAGTCGCTCCGCGAGCGCAAGGTGGTGCCGCTCGCGCCAGGGCGCCGCGAGCGCTGGATGGCCATCTACCCGTCGAGCGTGACCGGCCGGCGTTTCCGCCGGAGCAACTAGCGGTCTAGCCGCTCGAACCCGGCGTCGAGGTGTGGCGGGCCAGGTATGCCGCTGCTTCGGCGCGCCGTGCCACCTCCAGCTTGGAGAGGATCGTCGAGACGTAGTTCTTGACTGTCTTTTCGGCGAGGTTCAGCTCGTCGCCGATCTGGCCGTTGGTGTGGCCCTTGGCCACCAGCGTCAGGATCCGCTCCTCCTGGGCCGACAGGCGCGCGAGCTTCTCGTCACGCATGGTCTTGCCTTTGCGCAGGCGATCCAGCACCGAGCGCGTGACCTCCGGATCGAGCAGGCTCTTGCCGGCGCCGACCTCGCGGATGGCCCGAATCAGCTCGCCGCCGCGGATCTGCTTCAAGACGTAGCCCGCAGCCCCGGCCATGATCGAGGCGAAGAGCGCCTCGTCGTCCGCGAAGGACGTCAGCATCAGGACCTGCGTCTTCTCCAGCTTGGCTCGGATCTCGCGTGTGGCCTCGATGCCGCTGCCGTCGGCGAGCCTGACGTCCATGACCACGACATCGGGACGGGTACGCTCCGCCTGGGCTATGGCCTCCTTGACCGTACCGGCTTCCGCCACGACCGTCAGGTCGTCGTTCGAATCGATCAACGATTTCACGCCGTCGCGAACGACTTCATGGTCGTCGACCAGAAGAATCCGGATCCGGTCTTTCGACATGGCGCTATCCTCGCATCAACTGCGCGCGGCCCGGATACCTGAGCGGCCCGCCTCGGCAGGGCCGTTCGGCCCTTTTCGCTCCAACGGAATCGCGAACATGAGCCGCGTGCCGTTGCCTGGGCGGCTCTCCAGCACCAGCTCACCACCCAGCGCCAGCGCACGTTCGCGCATGTTGCGCAGGCCGTTGCCGTGCGAATCGCTCTTGGGGTCGAAGCCGACTCCGTTGTCCTCGACGGTCAGGATCGCTGACGAGTTGCGACGGGCGAGGTGCACCGACGCTCGGCTGGCACGCGAGTGCCGCGTCACGTTCGACAGGGCCTCGCGCGTGAGCTGCACTATCTGATGCGAGTGCGCTGACAGTGCAGCCGCGGTCTCGGCATCGACCTCGACGTCGATGACCACGTTCGATCGTTCCCCAACGTCCTCGCCGAGCGTGCGCAACGCCTGGTCGAGCTGGCGGTCGGCGAGGATGCCCGGCCTCAACCCGAAGATGTAATTGCGCAGGTCGCGGATCACACGGTCCAGCTCGGCCACCGCGCTCTCGATGCGGCCGGCGACGACCGCGGAGCCGGCAGATAGGGCCGTGCCCTGCAGGCCCATGCCCACAGCGAAGAGCGACTGGATGATGCCGTCGTGCAGCTCCTTGGCGATGCGCTCACGCTCCTCGAGCAGGCTCAGCCGTTTCTCGTCGACCTGGGCCCGCCCGTACTCGATCGCCACGGAGGCCTGGTCGGCGAAAGTCTCGACGAGTTTGAGCTCCGGCTCGCTGAACTGCCGCCCGCCCCTCGCGTTGGCGACCATCAGGGTGCCGGTCGCGCGGCCGCGCACGCGAAGCGGCACGAAGATGGCAGGGCCGACGCGCGCCGCCCGAATGATTGGCGCTACACCCTTCCGCTCACTGCTTGCGTCGGCAAAGATCAGGGGCCGGCCGGTGCGCATGACCTCGCCGGAAACGGTCTTTGCCGCTGGCACCCGCTCGCCTTCGAGTGCCGCCGCCGGTGCTCCGGACGCGGCTGCCACCAAGACCTCACCCGGCGTCGAGGTGATGGTGATGATGGTGGACATGTCGGCGCTGGCCAGGTCGCGCGCCGTTTCGGCGATCCGGCTGAGGAGCGCGTCCGCCGAGGCCCCGGCGAGGATCTCGCTGGTGATGCCCCGCAGCGCGTCGAGCCTGCGCTCGCGCATATGCATTTCCTGGTAGAGCGACGCGTTGGCGATGGCGACACCGGCCTGCGTCGCCAGGATTACAAGTGAAGCCTCGTCCTCGGCGCTGAACTCTTCGGCGCTGCGCTTCTCGGTCAGGTAGAGATTTCCGTACACCTTGCCCATGGCCGAGACGGGGGCGCCGAGGAAAGAGGTCATGCGCGGATGGTTGGCCGGGAATCCCACCGACACCGGGTGATCCGCGATGTTGCGAACGCGTACGGCCTGCGGATGGCTGATGAGGTAGCCCAGTAAGCCTCGGCCGCTCGGGAGCGCGCCGATCTCGCGGCGCTGCCGCGCCGAGACGCCGCTGGTGACGAACTCGGTCAGGTGCCCATCCGCGCCAATGACCCCGAGGGCGCCGTATCTGGCGTCCGTGACCTGGGTGGCGAGGTCGACGATGCGTTGGAGCACTATCGGCAGCGATAGCTCCGAGGCCAGGGTCAGACCCGCCTGGAGGAGCATGTCCTTGCGATCCCCAGCTGCCGTTCTCTTTCGGCTCACGGCGTGACTCTACGCTTGCGAATTGCCTCCACCGGCACTCCGGCCGGCAACGATGCGAGGGCCCGGTCGGACCCGAAGGATAAGGGCCGATCGGCCCTCCCCCAACCCGAAGATCACCCGGCACGCTCTACTGAATGTTCGCCCACGCCTCGACGACAGTTCCCTATCCATCGAGCGCCCTCGCCAGGTCCCTCGCGATGCCGAGCCGCCCCTGGTCCGTGTCTCTCGAGGGCGATGGCCGCGCGCACCTGGCAAAGGTGGGCGTGAGGATCGGCCGGCTTCCTATCTACAAGCACGTTCGCCTTCGAATAGAGGCGTCGACGGCGACACTGCGCGCGGATTCGGTGATGCTGCCAGTGAGCTGGGAAGCTGCGGGTGGGCCCCCGATATTTCCCAAGATGGAAGGCACGCTGCACATCGAGCCGAACGGCGCTGAGGGCAGCAGGCTGACCCTCAACGCCAGTTACGACCCGCCGTTGGGAAAGCTCGGCGAGCTCATCGACCGCACGGTGATGTATCGCATCGCCCAGGCCACCATCACTGACTTCGTTGATCGCCTGGCGGCCGTTCTTACCGCTGAGCTGGGTGCAGTTACCGTCTGAGCCGGTCGGCAGGCGCGGACCCAGTCATTGGTGCCGCGAAGGGCGGGCCATGTGGCTCTCAGATCGCTGCCGAAATGGCGTCACGCTGCAAGCGCATGAAGGGCCGGAAGGCCTCTTGATCCCGGGGCGTTTTAGGAGGCCGCACCTTCAGGACCCTGGGCTATCATCCGTCAAGGGGTGCTTGCTCGGCTTTGGGTTCCAACTTCGACGTCAACATGTTCCAGATCGGAAGTGACGAGCGTCTAGCGCATTGGCTGATCTAGAGCGGGATCGACTCGATGTCCGGCATGGGTCCAGTTACGCGATGGAAACGTATGCCGCTCGGAGTCTTTTCCTACTGGCCGGCCAGACCTATCCGTCGCGGACGCGGCGCCTTCACGTGCTACTGGTCGAGGACGACCAGAGCATCGCTTCGATGTACAGGGCCCAACTCGAGCACGATGGCTATCAGGTCGCCATCGCTCAGACCGGCCGGGCCGGCGTCGACCTGGCACTCAAGACCAGGCCTGACCTGATTCTGCTTGACATCCTGCTATCGGACTGGACCGGCTTTGATTTCATGTTCGAGGTCAACCAAGATCCTGGCCATCCTCCGATCGTGATTCTGTCCAACTATGGAGACCCCCAGATGATCGATCGAGGTCTCTCGCTGGGAGCGATCGAATACCTGGTCAAGTCACGAGTCGACCCGATCATGGTTTCGCGCAGGATACCGGGTTGGGTCGAAATGGCCCAGCGCGGGGGCCCTGACCCGAATGTCTGAGGTCGTGCTCGTCGTCCAAACCATCAGCAGCCTCGCTTTCGTGGCGCTCGGGGTTGCGGTTGGCATCGTGTGGTGGCGGAACCGTGGCCGCGCCGAGGGCAGGCTCGCGGTGGCGCTGATCCTTCTTGCTTCGGTCGCGGCAATTGGGCGAATACAGGGCTTTTTTCCGCCGCCCGTCGCCGCCGGCCTCGGCGCTGTTTCGGTTGTCGCGTTCGTGCTCTCTGGCTACATGGTCTTGCTGTTCAGAGATGCATTTCTGCCGCTCAGCCGCGCATCTTGGCGTGCCGCCACCGGCCTGCTGGTGCTGTCCGCTGTAGCCGGACTGGCGCTTACGTTCACCAAGAGCAGTGGCTGGGTTGGAACCTTGCTGGTCCTCGAAGTGGTGTTGGCTTGGGCCATCTTCACGGGGGAGCCGATCGGTCGGTTCTGGCTGGCGAGTAGGGGTCTACCGAGGGTGCAACGGGCGCGCATGAGAGCGCTGAGTTACGGTTTCGCGCTCCTCATCGTGGTGCTCATCGGATCCGTGCTTGGCGGGAGCGCCTCGCAGAACCCGATCGTCGCCATTTTCATCCAAATCCTCGCCATCACCTCCATCCCATTCATCTATCTCAGCTTCGCTCCGCCAACATTGCTTCGAAGTTACTGGCGCCTCAAAGAGGAGACGGCGCTGCGACAATCGATGCAGGAGCTACTCCTCTTCACACCCACTCAACAAGCGCTGGCTGACAAAGCGTTGCCTTGGGCCATGCGCCTGGTTGGGGGCCACGGCGCGCTCATTGCCGGTGGCGGTGGAAGGGTTATGTCTGTGTCGGGGATGAGTCCAGAACTGGTGGACAGGCTGCTGGCTGGACATCAGGCAATTGACGCGGCGAGGATCGCTTCGCTCGAACGCAGCGTGGTGGCGGTTGTTCCTCTGCACCTCAATGATGCGGACGGACTGCTGTGCGTAGAGGCGGGCCCGTACACGCCCGTGTTCGGAACCGATGAGCTGGGACGCCTTGAATCCTATGCAGTAGCTGTCACCGCTGGCCTTGAACGGACGAAGGTCACTGAGCGAATGGCGGCCATAGAACGCAATAAGAGCCAGTTCCTCAACCTGGCGTCACACGAACTGAGAACGCCGGTGAGCGTGATCCGGGGCTATGTCGCGATGCTCGAGAACGGCATGTGTGGCGAACTGAACGAGCTCGGGCAGACGGCCGCACACACGATGAAGGCCAAAGTCATCGAGATCAACGAGTTGATCGAGCAGATGATGGAGTCGGCGCGCTTGGAGGACGGCCGGCTCGCGCTCCGAAGGCAACCGGTTGATCTTCGAAGCATTCTTAGTGAAGCAGTCGAAACGGTCCGACCTCTAATCGACGCGGTGCATACCGTGGAACTCAAGGAACCGGAACTCCCGGTCATGGTCGAGGCTGACCGAGACCGCGTTCTTTCCATTCTCACAAACCTGATCAGCAACGCCCTCAAGTACTCGCCTCACGGCGGGTTGGTATTGTGCGAATCGAGCCGGCGGATGGGCTGGGCGCAGGTGAGCATTTCCGATCCAGGCGTTGGCATCGCGACCGAGGATTTCCCGCTTCTATTCACGCGATTCGGGAGAATCTCGAACAGCGAGACTCAACACCTGCCAGGTACCGGGCTCGGCCTGTTTTTGGCCCAGCAGCTAGCCCACCTTCACGGCGGAGAAATCACTGTTCAATCCCGTGTCGGTCACGGAAGCACTTTTACGTTGAAGCTGCCAGAGCGCCTGACCATCGAGCTTGTGCCGGGCGATGGCCAGCGAATTGGCGGAAGCGCGCTGAAGGATCGATCTGCATAAGCCCCCGGTATCGGCCGACTCCGCTACGAGCGCGAAACGGGTCATGGTGGTCGACGACGACAACGACCTACGGTTCGTCGTCCGACTCATTCTTGAGCAAGGCGGCTACGTGGTGGACGATGCTCCGGATGGATCGGCAGCACTTGCGATGCTCGAGCAACCCGGTTCGCCACGGCCGGACGTCATTGTTGCCGATGCCCGAATGCCAGGGCTCGGCGGCAACGTGCTGGCAATCGAATTGCGGGCGCGGCCATCGCTTGAGTCGATACCGGTGATCCTCCTGACGGGCGATCGAGACCTGCGGGGCCAAGGATCGTTTGCGGGCCTGGTTCTGCTCAAGCCCTTTGAACCTGATGAGCTGCTTCGAGCCATAGACACCGTCGCTGCAAACCAGAAATAGCACCGATCGCTTGCGGCGCATCGTGCCGCCCGAGAACTGTGGATCGAGTTGGCTGTCGCCGAAGTGCCGTTATTGGTTTGGCTGTTCGGCTTGGTCTCCGACGCGGCGGCCTTCGAGGAGTCGCGTCACTGCTTCGATGACTCTCTCCGGCGCAAATGGCTTTGGAATCAAGGCGTCGGCCAGACCTTCGATTTCCGGCATGACCTCATACGCGGTCAGAACAACGACGGGAATGCCCGACGTGGAGTCGTTTGGTCGAAGCCGGGTTACCAGCCTCCCCCCATCCGCGCCGAATCCGCAAGCGCGTCCTGGAGCTGGGGCTGGTCAAGCTTGAGTTTACCCGCTCGGCTTCGCGGGATCCGGCTATGCCGCCTTGTCCGTCAGAGGCCTTGGATGATCTTCTAGACCGTGCGCGAACCTGACCATGCGGAGCCGCGATGGGCCTGGACGCATGAAGCGTGCCGCAAGCCGGGCTACGCGCTGGCGCGACGCGATCCTTCGAATTCCCTCGTGTACCTTTCTCATCGTCCCCTCGTGCTCTTGGCGCCCAGCGCCGAATGCAAACCTGCATTCCGAGAACGCGCGCTCGAACGAAAGGACTTGGCCACCCGAACTCGCGACGGGCACTCTCCAGTTCATGTCCGGGCTGTCTACCTCAGACGTTGGATAAAAGTTCCGCGCAGCCGTACGGCGACTCGCCGCCGGCCTGGGGTCACCATGAATCTCCGGCAGGCATCCGTCCACGGATGTGCCAGGACGGGGAGAGTAAGTGGCAGAAGGAGTCGACACCAAAGATCGGGACAGCGCAGCGAATTCAGCTCCATACCGAGCCGGCAACGAGGAAGACTTCGAGCGCCTGTACAACGCGGCGTACGGCCGCATCCTGGGCACGCTGACCGCGCTTCTTGGAGACAGGGCAGCGGCTGAAGACTGCGCCCAGGATGCATTCGAAAAGGCTTATCGCAAGTGGCCTACGTGGCAGCCGTTAGCTCCGGCTGAGGCGTGGGTTCACCGGATCGCGATCAACGCGGCGATCTCGTACAAGCGAAAGATGCGGCTGCGCGAGGTTGATGAAGTGATCCGCCGGATGGGGCCTCCGGGAGTCGGCGTCGATCCGCAGGATGTGGTGGAGAGCCAGGATCTGGCGGCGGCTCTCGCCAAGCTTCCGCCCAAACAGGCGGCAGCGATAGTGCTCCGCCACTATCACGGCTACACCAACCGTGCAATCGCACAGGCACTCGAGATCCCGGAAAGAACGGTCGCATCGCGGCTGGCGATCGCCAAGCAGCGGCTCCGAGCAATTCTCGAGCCGAGACGCGGAAACTCCGATGTAGCGCCGGAAGGCCGGACACGACTCAAGGCGGCGTAGCCCCGGCGACATCCTCGGCAGCCGCCGAGCGCATCGCAATCGTTGCAGCGTTTCTACCGTGCGCTCGGTGTAACCGGCTTCGAGGCGCTCGAATCGAGCTAGTTAGGCCTTTGTGACCCCATCGCGTTTCCTGCCAACCTGACGATCGCCCAAAGCCCGAAGCTCATTACGGCCAAGATGAAGACCACAGCGATCACGACTTCCAGCAGCACCACGATGTGGTTCATGCGCGTCTCCTTTACTGGCACCACGCCGGACCATTAATCGTTTGCCGATCAAAAGTTGCGCATAGTAACCAACGATTGACGGTCTGAAAGCGGTCGCCTGAACCGCCGAGTTCAGGAGGCCACCTCTGTAGGAGAGAGGTGGGAGACTGATGCTCGCCATGGCCCGTGGAGTTCTCGCAGAGATCGAGCGGCTTGACCCGGACAGAGACTTCGAACGGATTTGCTTTCTGAGCACCAACTACGACTTTCCATGGGACGTCGAACAATCGCTGAGTCTCGCGTTCTTCAAGACCTACGGCATCCCGACGATCAGCGACCTCCTCGACCGCACCGGCGAGTTCCGCCACCGGGCGCAGAAGCGTTACGACGACACCAAGTTGATATTGGCCGAGATGTTCGACAACGGATTCGACAGCGAGCGTGGTCGAGAAGCGAACCGCCGCATGAACCGGATGCACGGCCGGTACGAGATCAGCAATGACGACTACCTCTACGTGCTCTCGACAATCGTCCTCGAGCCGATCCGTTGGAACCAGCGCTGGGGATGGAGGCGTTACACCGCAAGCGAATCGCATGCGCAGCTCATCTACATGCGTGAGATGGCGCGCCGGATGAGCATCCGGAACGTCCCCGCCGACCTCGACGCCCTCGACCGCTGGAGCCGCGCCTACGAGGCGGCCAACTTCCGATTCAGCGCCAGCAACCGGAGGGTTGCCGACTACACGTTGAATCTCTATCTGTCCTGGTACCCGCGGCCCTTGAGGCCGCTGGTAAGACTCCTCCTTCTCGTCATCCTTGAGGATCCCCTTCTCGACGCTTTTGGCTACGAGCACCCGCCGGGCTGGATGCGGACTCTCGTCGATGCGGCGATGCGTTTGCGTGCATTCGTGCTCGGCTTCGTCCCGCGCCGCCGAAGCCCGCATCTGGTCAGCCAGTCGCCAACACCCACATACCCTCATGGGCACGTGCTGGCCGACCTCGGGGTGCCGGATTCGAACGGTGCCAGATCGTAGTGCGCCGCTAAACGAGGCGAGGCCGATTCGAGCCGTTGTTTGATCCGGTTTCTGCCCACTGCGCACATCCAACCCCTTGACGACTCTTCCCAGGTCCGAATGTCGGTGTAGCCGGCGGCGGCCCCCCGCGTAATCCACCCCGACGACCTTGCCCTGGGGAGCCATCGCCGCGAGTTTCTTGACGGTCCTCCGACCGCCGCAACCAACATCGAGGACAGTGAAGTCCGGTTTCAGATCGAGTAGACGAGAAAGGGCATGCCAAGCCAGCGGCTCGGCTTCCGGAGCTGATAGGCGAGGTCGCCGTAAAGCGCGAACGACATGAGCAGCCCCAAGGCCCGCATCACCGCCGGCGCGACCGACTACCTTCTTGCTGTGGACTTGAGTCATTCACCCGCTGAGACAGTTCGGCAAAAGTGCGAGCGCTTGCGGGCTCTGCACCGCCCCGGCGACCCGCTGATCTTGCCCAACGCCTGGGACGTTGCATCGGCGCTGGCGGTGGTCAACGCCGGGTTCCCGGTCGTTGCGACCACGAGCGGAGGCGTAGCCGCCACCCTCGGATATGGAGACCACGAGCAGGCGCCGGCGATCGAGATGTTTGCGGTCGCCAAGCGTATCGCCAGGTCAGTGGAAGTTCCAGTCACGATCGATGCCGAGGCTGGATACGGTCTCGCGCCGGCTGATCTGATCGACGCCCTCTTAGATGCAGGCGCTGCTGGATGCAATCTCGAAGATACCGATCACAAGACTGCGGCGCTCGCGGACGTCGGCGAACACAGCAAATGGCTAGCGGCCGTACGCGAGGAGGCTCAGTCTCGGAATTACGCCCTAGTCATCAATGCTCGAGTCGACGTCTTCCTTCCTCAGCATTTGGCGGGCTCTCCAGCGGAAGCGAACTTGGAGCAAGGCATCCTTCGAGCCAGAGCCTATGTTGCTGCCGGTGCGGACTGCGTATATCCCATCCTGCTGTCGGACGCTCAAGTCATCGAAGCTTTCACGAAGGCCGTGAACCACCCGGTCAACATCCTCGCCTTGCCGTCAGCTCCGTCGCTCGCACAACTTGCGGCCTTCGGGGTCGCACGAATCAGCTATGGCTCCATCCTGCATCACCGATCGATGGACCATCTCTCCACGCTTTTGCGGCAAGTGTCCGATACGGGGCAATTATCGGTAGCCTCGAGCTAGCAGGTATTTTGCACCGGCGTTGATTGCCGCCGGATCATCCACAGCGAAATTGAACACATCAGCCAATCGGTCCGTCACATTGAATGCGAATGCGACGCCGAGGGCATCTTTGATCTGCTGCTCGGAAGCGCCTGCCGCCAGCACCGCGCCAACGTCGCCGGCATCTAACTTGTTCTCACGGGTCAGCTTGCCAAGCATGCGAAGGGTTGCGCGAAGGGGCTCTGTCACCGGAGCGCTCTCCACGTCGGCGAGCGTCAACGAGACCTTTCGAGCATCGTTGTACGCCAGAGCGGCGGTGGCCGTGTGAGCCGCGATACAGAACTCAGTTCCATTCACCTTGGAGACAAACGCAGCCATGAGCTCGCGGTCCGCAACCGACCATGGCGACGGCCCGCGCATCACTTCGTGGGTAAGGCCGCCGGCGCGATAGAAACCGGGGCGATAGAGCGCCAACTTCACTGCATCCACGACTGTGTGCCCCGAGAAGATGCGGATCAGCATGAAGATCGCTTTCGTGCGGAGACTATGTCCGTGGTCGAGGATGGCGAGCCGCACGCCTCAAGCTCTCCCTATTGCTGCTTTGAGAGCAGCGAGAGCATTCTGGTACTGACGATTGGACTGTCCGATCGCAGCGCAAACGGCGATCTCGTAGATCTCGTCCTCGCTCAAGCCAGCCTTTTTGAGCGCTTCGATGTCAGCGTCGGTGACCGTCTTGGGACGAGTTGCCACTTTCGCGACAAAAGTGCCCGCCGGCTCGGCCAGGCCCTGGTTGTCGAAGGCAGCCCTGCGGGTTTCAGGTGACGCTCGGCCGTCACCTTCGAGAACCGCCTTGACGAGGGAGCTGTGCAGAGAAGTAATGTCGGACAAGGATCCTTAGTTCCTTTTTTGATACTCAACGGTAGAGCAGGCCGCTGCTAAGACTCCAGCAGACTCCAGCAACGGCCTTTGTGGTCAGGCATTTTGAACTGGCTTACTCAGGCCGGCAGCGGACTCGTCGCTCGCTTCACGATTCGGCCGTGACGTAATCCAAATGCGGTAGTCGCAAATACCACAGGCGAGGTTGGCGGGCTCAAGACGTTCGGTCGAAGATGAGAAAGCCATTTTGGCAAATGGTCGCGGGGGGTGCTTCTTCCTCGGCGTACGCGCTGCTGTGCGTATGCGGCGGGCGACGGTGAGTCGTTGACCGCGACGCCTTTGTCCCTTCGCGCGGGTGGGACTTAGGAGGTGGATGTGGTCCGTTCTCATCGGGCCGCGCTGGTCGCGGTTGCAGCATTCGTCGCCGGCACGTTGGGCTATGCGGCGGGGACCATACCTGTCGCCGCCTCCGGCATCGCGTTCTCGACGCCAACCATAGTCGACCCGATTCACACGTTTGGCGAGCCGGACATCGGCCTCGATCCGCAAGGTCGAGTCTTCGTCAGCGGACCGACTGGAACGGGCACTCAGCGCAGCATGTGGGAAGGCTCGGTCGACGGTGGCAAGTCGTTTCGCGAGGTGAGCGCCGGTCCGCCGCCAAGCGCGTTGCTCGGCACCGAGCAGCCCCCGGGCGGTGGCGACACCGAGCTCAAGTTCGACCACAACTCCAAGCAGTACTTCGCAGATCTCTACGCGCTCGCGTGCCTGCGGGTAGCGACGACCGGCGATGGCGGTGCAAGCGTGCAGAACGGCATCGCGGGCGGATGCGAAACCACGGGACCGGGCGCGGACCGGCAGTGGCTGTCTGTCTACGACCCCGTCGGTGTCACTTCTACGTCGGCCTACAAAGGTCCGACGCCATTGATCTACCTCGACTACAACGACCTGGGCCTCGTCGCAGGCAGCAACTATCCGAACGGTGGTTCGCAGTGGAACATGAGCACGGACGGCCTCAACTACACGCAGGCCATCTCCGGCAATCCGGCTGTTCTCGGGCAGGCGGCGCCCTATGCGCCGTTTGGCGCCGACGGTTATCCCGCCATCGACCAGGTGACCGGAGATGTATTTGAAGCCGCCGGATTTCAGAACCCTGACGGTACATGGAGCGAGCTGCTGAACATCGGAACTCCGGACGTCACCGGTCAGCTCACGTTTCTCGATCAGGGCAACACGGATACATCGCAGCTCCCACGCCTCCTCATCCACATTGCAGATGGGCTGCCTGCCAATCCCGACGTCCTCTTCTCCGTTCTGTCGATGGACAGCGCACGCAACCTCTACATCGCCTACGCCTTGTCGGCGGGCGCAAGCAATCCGGGCCAACGTCAGGTTTACGTCGCGGGCGCGTCGGCCGCGAGCGGATGGCGCACATGGACGAAGCCGGTGCAGGTCAGTAACGCGCCGTCGATGGTCGCCGTGATGCCGTGGATCAAAGCCGGCGGCGCGGGCCGTGCCGACGCGGTTTGGTATGGCTCCAACCAGGTCGTCGACCCGAGCACCAGCACCAGCAGCACGCTGGCGTGGGACGTTTTCATGTCGCAGCTCGTCTTCCCGGTCGACAAGACCGGCGCGATCACTGGCGCCGCGCCATCCCTATCCGAGGTCAAGGCCACGCCACATCCGATGCACCTCGGCACGATCTGCCTGATCGGCACCAACTGCATCACCATCCAGGGCAACCGCAACCTGGCCGACTTCTTCGAAGTCAACATCGACTCCACTGGCGCCGCCGAGATCGTGTACGACGACACTTCGAACGGCCTCATTCAGCCTGGCTTCACGCCCAACAATCAGCAGCTCGTTGATCACGCGGGCGCGCCGCTGGTCACGATCCTTCGCCAGAGTTCTGGACTCGGTCTGTTCGGCACAGCGGTCAGCGGCACGAGCAACGGGATCAAATCAAGCATCAGCGACCCCGGAGGTGACGCGCTTTATCCGGTCATCGGTGGCGCCGGCGTCCCGGGCATGGACGTCACGAGCGCCGGCGCCGGCATTTCTGGTGGGACGCTGACCATCACGGTCAAGGTCGCCAACCTGTCGACTCCGGGAGCCACAGTCGCGTCGCTACCCGGCGCCACCAACCTGCAGTACGTCACGCGCTGGCAGATGGGCAACACCATCTATTACGCCGCGATGGAGAACACCGCGGCCAATCAGCCGATCTTCTATGCGGGAGCGGCCAAGAGCGTCGACCTGTGCTCGGTCTCGGCCTGCTTCCCCCACGTGCTCACGTTCCCCGAGCCGGCGTTCGGCGGATCGAGCGAGAAAGGCAGCATCAGCTGCCCGGCCGCGCCGTCTGCAGCCAACCCTTGCACGCTAACGATCTCGGTGAAGGTCGCTGACGTGGGCAGCCCCACGAGCTCCAGCGTTCTGCAGGAGCTTGGCACGTACAGCTTCGCAGCCAGCACGCCATCGGGCGAGATCACCAACGCGCAAGCCCAGGCGGACGACGTCCCCCTGGAAATCGACGGCGCGTGCTGCATCAACGCGAAATGAATGGAGGCCGAATGTCGATGACTGTTTCGAACCGTCTGTGCGCCGGCAGGCGGCGTGCAGCGCGCGCGGCATCCCTATGTGCGGCGATTTTTCTTTTGCTCGTGGTCGGCGGTGGTGGGACCGCCCAGGCGGCGTCGGGACCGACTTTCGGCACTCCAGTCCGGCTGCCGACCTTCAAATCCTGCGGCGGTTACGAGCCGGGAATTGCGCTTGACAAATTCGGCAACATCTTCGTTACCGCGCACAAGCAGAACCATTGCGACGCGGTGGCGGCTGACCCGAGCTCACCGATCGGCGTGCGCGCGCAGTCGTGGATGTGGACTTCGACCGACGGTGTCAACTGGAACGACATGCCGGGCATGCTCAACCTCCTCGCGGACCCATCGTCACTCGACGTTGGTGATGAAGGCGATATCGCCCTCGACGACGCCAACCACTTCTACTTCGTCGACACCAAGGTCGTGGATGACAGCTTTACGCGCTGGACTGTGACCGGGACGGGAACCGCCAACATTGTTCAGGACATTCACCGCCCGGTCATCCCATCGCTGATGCCGGTTGACGACCGGCCGTGGGTCACGGCGCATGGCGCGACCACGGTCATGTACGCGGGCAATGAAGGGGACAAAGACAGCTATGACGTCGGCTCGACGGCCAATGGCTGCACCGGTCCGGTGACCCCGCCAGCGCCCGGACAGCCGGCGAGCGGCGGACGCTACACCGTCTTCATGTCGCACGACGCCGGCAACACGTTCAACCCGGTCGGCTGCACATTACCGGACAGCGGTTGGTGCCGCCCGGCTTCCGACCACACGGCAGGCTCGCCATACATCTACATGGTCTGCACCAACGACGCCGGCGCGGACGACAACGTGAACAACCAGGGTGACCCAGGATTCACCGTGGGGACGCTCTGGGCTTATGTTTCAGCGGACGACGGCAACTCTTGGACGCGTCACGAGATCGACAACTACAACGCCCACCTTTTGGGCGGGGGGGCCAGCGGCGACATCACGTGGCCGGCGGTAAAGGTCGCGAGCAACGGCTACGTGTATGCGCTCTTTGCGAACCCGATCAGCGACGCCAGCGGAACCAAGACAGGCACGACGCTGAACCTGTACCGATCGACGGATCACGGCACGACGTGGCAGAAGCAGGACGCAACCCCTCCGAATGCAGGATTGATCCGCTACAGCTGGATGGACGTCGCTGGCGACGGACACACCGTCGGAGTCGGCTATTTCACGCACGCGACAGTCAACGGCAACTGGCACGTTTACGCCGGCACGGAGAACGTCTTCGGTGGAACCGTCCACTACAGCCTGGTCGATCCGGTTGAGGTCGCCCCGGCAGGAGACTTTGCGTTCGGCGACTTCTTCGAGGTCGGCTTCGATCCCTTGGGCCGGCTCGACGTCGTCTACACGCGATGTACCGATCTTGTGCCCGGGGACAACACCACGGATTGCCTCAACTCAGACGTCTATTTCGCGCGCACGATCGGCTGAGCTGGCGACGGATGTGGGGCGGCCCGACGTGCCGCCCCACCAGCCGTTCGAGAACTGACGACGATTACCGAGCTATTCGGTGCCGCCACGGTTCCTATATCTCACCTAGCGCAGCGGCAACCATCGCGATGAAGCAGCGGCTTCTGAGATTCCAAGCCCCATCCCAACCTCTCGATAAGTAAGGTCTGCCCCATAGCGCAGAGCGATCGATGAGCGATGGCGGGCGGGCAAGGATCGAACGGCCGCCAGACCTCGTCCGTCCTCAAATCAAATGTGGAGACCGAGGTGTCTTCCCTGCCCCAACGATCGGCGAGCGTCTCGATTACCAGCTGCTCGCGGCGCGCAATGCGGCCGGCGTCGCGACTCGCGTTGACCACGATCCGCCACAGCCAGGCTTGAATCTCACCCTTGGTCGGATCGAAGGTTTTCAGCCCTCGTAGGGCGCGCTCCAGTGCGTCCTGGGCCAAGTCTTCTGCGCTCGCCGAGTCCTCAGAGATCATCTGAGCGAACTTGTAGACACGCCCGGCATATCGCTCGCATAGCTCATCCGAGGTCAGGGCCCGCCCCGGCATAACTTCCGGAGCCCCGTGGACGTAGATGGAGCCCCGAGCACGCCCGGGGCTCCAACTGTTCTTGGTTCTAGAGCGTGCGGACGCTCTTGGCGCGCGGGCCCTTTGGACTCGACTCGATCTCGAACGAAACCTTCTCGCCACCCTGGAGACTGTCGAAGTTGCCCTCGGTGCCGCTCCTGTGGAAGAAGTATTCCTTGCCGTCTTCGGCCGCGATGAATCCAAAGCCACGGTCCGCAACCAGCTTCTTGATGGTGCCTGTGGGCATTGCCATCTCCTTAACTCTCGAACTGAAGGCCAAACTCATCAAGCGGGCCTGTTCGAGAAATCGGAGCCTGCGGTGAGCGCCGGCGATTTACCGGCTGCATAAACAATACGCGAACAGATGGGCGCCTGGGGCCGGCAAGGTTTGGTCTTGGCGTCGATCCGGTAAACTCACCTCGACGCCTTGGTGCGTCGCCCGCTCGGGTCCTCTCTTCCTGTCACGACACAGAGTCCTGTAGCTCCGGCAAATAA
>JACZCV010014138.1_pt1 | contig 19196 bp, 23 predicted proteins | sample 8641841 | NCBI WGS metagenome assembly JACZCV01 (sample SAMN15324606, study PRJNA640507) | soil metagenome | isolation source: monocropping sugarcane control | place: China: Luxin town, Laibin City, Guangxi Province | collected 2019-07-25 | depth 10cm m
CGGCGATGAGCTGGATGTCGGCGTACTCGATGCCGTTGTGGACCATCTTCACGAAATGGCCGGCGCCGTCAGGACCGATGTACGTGCAGCACGATTCGCCGTCGACTTTCGCCGATATCGCCTTCAGCATCTCCTCGACACGGTCGTATGACTCGCGCGGTCCGCCGGGCATGAGACTCGGGCCGTGGAGCGCACCTTCTTCACCGCCGGAAACGCCCATGCCGAGAAAGCCGAGTCCACGGGCGGCCATCGCGGCGGCGCGACGTCGAGTGTCGTGAAACAGCGAGTTGCCGCCGTCCATGAGCGTGTCGCCAGGCTCGAGCAGCTGCGATAGCGACTCGATGGCTTCGTCGACTGGCGCGCCCGCCTTGACCATTACCAGGATCGCGCGCGGGGGTTTCAACGCGTGCACGAGCTCTTCGAGCGTGAACGCGGGATGGAACCGGCCTTCGCTCCCAAATGAGCTCATGAACTCGTCGGTGCGTTTGCGGGTCCGGTTGTAGACTGCAACGCTTGCGCCGTGTGACGCGAGGTTGCGCGCAAGGTTCATGCCCATCGTCGCGAGCCCGACCACACCGATCGCCTGTTCAGCCATCCGTCTCGCCAGTCTATTCGCGTAACTACGGGCTGTAATTGGTGACGGGGTTATGAGCGGGGCGGGAGGCAGGGAGTACCGGCCGGGCGATCGCGACGATTTCGATCGCCTCTATCGGGAGAACTATCCGCGCTTATTGCGCACCCTGTATGCGATCACCGGCGACGCCGGCGGTGCCGAGGACTGCGTCCAGGAAACATTCGTCAAGGCGTGGCGCGCGTGGCCGCGATTCCGCCCCGACAGAGCGCCTGAGGCCTGGCTGCACCAGATCGCCGTCAACACCGCAATCTCGTATCGACGGCGGGCGAAGCTCCGGTCCATGGGCGAGATCCTGCGCCGCCTGGGCCGGCCGGCCGCAGGCAATGACCCTGCCGACGTTGCATCCCGGCCGCAGATCATGAAGGCGCTCGCGACCCTACCTCCACGGGTCGCCGCGGACTTCGTCCTCCGCCATTACCACGGCTACAACAACCGCGAGATCGCGCACCTGGAGGGCGTCTCGGAGCGAACCGTCGGGACGCGATTGGCGCAGGCCCGCGCCGAGCTGGCGCGACGCCTCGGCCCGGACTGGCGCGGCGAGCTTCCGAGTTCGGAGGGCCAGCGCGTTTTAGTTCCTCGTGGACGAACTGGAGTCGGCGATGCCTGACCGCGTGCTGCCGGGCCACGTCGAGAGCCGGCTGGCGGAGGCGCTGGAATCCGGCGCGCCGTTGCGGGCGCCGCTGCCGTCGCAGGCCCGTTACGCGAGCTTGCACGCCGGAGCCATGCCCGCGCCGCGCTGGCACGTCCGCGCCCTGACTGTGGCCGTCGCGATCGCCGGCATCGTCGCCGTTGCGTTCGCGGCTCCGCCCCAGCAGCGCTCGTGGATCGTGCAGTCGGTGGGCTCCATCGCCCACAGCGTCGGCGTCCCGGCAGCCGCGGCGAGCCCATCCCCGGACGAGCGGGAGTCCCCCGACGCTGCGAAGTCTCCCGAGGCGCACGAGGGCGCCGCGCCGGCCGAGTCCCCAGAACCGCGGCAGAGCGCCGAGCCCACCGGCACGAGCGACGGGGATCATCCGGAGCCGTCCCCGACCAGCGGGCCGACCGGCGGCGGCAGCGATGGCGGCCACGGCGGTGACAGCTCGCCTCAGCCCTCGCCTTCGAACGGAGAGTAGCCTCCGGCTTCCGACTTCCGGGCCGAGGGGCGTTGATAGATGCCAGAGGCGCCCGTCGCGTCGAGCGCCGCACCAAACCAGGGGGTAAGTGATGCGAAGGCCGCTTTTCAACTTCCTCGCCGTCACCGGCGCGGTGCTCCTCGCCGCCATCGGCGTATCGGCGCACGCGCAGGGTGGTGGGACCAACCTGTTTGCGGCGTTCACCGACTTCACCAAGACGACGCTGCAAACCGATGTCACCACCGACACGACCGGGGGCTCGGAGGTGGCGACCGGAACTCGGGAGAACGAGAACGACCAGGCCGAAGCGCCTGAGGCCAACCCGGCGCCGGAGCCGGCCGAAGCGCCCGACCAGGACAACGACAGCCAGGGCGAGGACAACGACGAGCAGGGCGACGACGACAACGGCGGCGCGGCTGCGGGGGGTGGCAGCGGTGGTGACGACGGCGGCGGGGGCAGCGGCGACTAACTAGTTTCCCGACGACCTACCACACCCGAGAGGGGCCGGGCCTGACGGTCCGGTCCCTCTCAATTTTTGGGGTCAGCCGATCAGGTCGCTCATCGGCTTCGCGTTGGCCGCGTTCCCGAGACGCGGCACGCCCAGGATGTCCTCGATCGTCGCCAGCAGCGAGTAGTGGTCATAGCTCACGGTGCTCGTACGGTGCTTGACATCCGGCCTGAGCACCAGCGTGAGGACCTGGTTGCCGGCGCTGCCGTCGTCCTCGTCCCAAGTGATGAAGATGACCGCGTTCGCCTGCCATGACGCCGAGCTGGTGATCATGCCGATCGTCTGCCGCAACCAGCCATCGCCGACAGAGGTCGAGCAGTCGTGCTGGTCGTGGCAGGTGTTGGGACCGATCCACGAAAAACGCGTGGCTTTCGCGGCGAGGTCCGGCGCCAGCTTGCTGAACGGCACGACGTTGCTGGGGCACGCGCCGCCGTAGTAGGCGAATGGATTGTGTCGCAGTGCATATGGCGGTGGACTGTCGACGCAACCTTGTGAGCCGAGATCTTCCATGTACGCGCGCCACTTGATGTTGGCCGCCGTCAGCTGATGCCCGATGTCGCGGGCAGGCAGCGCGCTGTACACGTCATCGGTCACGCCCCATGTCTGACCGGATGTGATGGCGAGGTAGTTCGGCACGCTCGGATGCGTGATGGCGTGGTAGTTCGTCGCCACCCCGGCCTGCGACGCGAGCTGCCTGGTGTACGCGCCCTGCAACGCTTCGTCCATCGAATGGTTCTCCATCACGATCAGGAACACGCTGCGCGCCGCGGTGATCGCCGGCAGCGAGCTGTGGCTGCACGCACTCACGCCCATCACGGCCGCAAGTGCCAGAGCCAGCAACCGGCTCACGCTGGATAAACGCCGACGTCTGTGGCCTTGAACGAAAGCCAGACTTCGCTCCCTTCGGCGAGGCGCAGCTCGGCGAGAGATGCGGGCGTCACCTCAGCCACGACCGGCACCGGCCCCACGACTCGTACTCGCGCTCGATCGCCTGCGATCTCGATCGCATCTGCGCGACCCTGCCAGACGTTGCGCGGGCTGCCCTCAGGTCGCTGGCGATGCAGCGCCACCGCTCGCGGATGAATCACCGCGAACACGTCGCCGGTGGTTGCTCCCGCCGCCGCCACCACGAAGCCATCATCCGTCTTCACCGATCCATGGTCGGCCTGGCCACGCAACAGGTTCACGCCCACGAGGTCGGCCACGTATGGAGACCTCGGGCGTTCGGTCACCTCGGCCGGGGTGCCTTCCTGCACGAGCCTGCCGTGTTCGATGACGAGCAGGCGGTCGGCGAGGGCCACGGCCTCGAGCGGGTCGTGGGTCACAAGAAGGCGTACGCCTGCGAACGAGTTGAGGTGTCGCTTCAGATCTCGCCGCACCTCGGTGCGTGCGCTGGCGTCGAGCGCCGCCATCGGTTCGTCGAGGAGCAGCAGCCGCGGATCGGGCGCGAGCGCCCTGGCCAGCGCGGCGCGCTGGCGCTGGCCGCCGGACAGCCGGCCCGGGCGTGCATTCGCATAGCCGGCAAGGCCAACGCGTTCGAGCCAGCGCATCGCGGTCTTCTTTGCGTCTACGCCCTTCACGCCGAACGCGACGTTGTCGACCACGCTCATGTGCGGAAACAGCAGGTAGTCCTGGAACACGAAGCCGATCGGGCGCTTCTCGGTCGGCATGTAGCGGCCGGTCGTTGTGTCTTCGAGCAATTCGCTGTCAAGGCGAACGCGGCCGCGCTCGATCGGGATCAGTCCCGCCAATGCGCGCAGCAGCGTGGTCTTACCCGCGCCGTTGGGTCCGAGCAGCGCGACGACTTCGCCGGCCTCGACCTTGAGGTCCACGTCGAGGTGGAGCTCGCCCAGCCGCAGATCGACAGCGGCCTCCAGCGTCATGCCGAGCCGAGCCAGCGGTGACGGAGGCCCGTCAGCACCGCGACGGAGATGGCGAGCAGGACCAGGCTCAGCACGAATGACGCCTGCGGGTCTGTCTCCAGCAGCAGGTAGACGGCGAGCGGCATCGTCTGGGTGACGCCAGGAAAGTTGCCCGCGAAAGTGATGGTCGCGCCGAACTCGCCGAGTGCGCGCGCCCAGCAGAGCACGGCGCCGGCGATGAGAGATGGAGCGATCAGCGGCACTGTGACGCGCCAGAAAACTGTCCAGCGGCCGGCGCCAAGCGTGCGCGCCGCCTCTTCGAAGCGGCGATCCATCGACCGCAGGCCGGCCTCGACGGTGAGCACCAGGAACGGCATGGCCACGAAGGTTTCGGCCATGACGGCGCCGGCCGTGGTGAAAGGCAAGGTGATGCCGGCGTCGGCGAGCAGACCACCGAGCAGACCGCGACGCCCGAACGCGAGGAGCAGCGCGATGCCCCCGACGACCGGCGGCAGCACCATCGGCAGCGTCGTCAGCGCGCGCAGCAAGCCGCGACCGGGGAAGTCGATTCGCGCGTACAGCCACGCGAGGGGCACGCCCAGTACCAGAGCTATTGCCGTGGCGGACAGCGAGGCGACCAGGGACAGTCGCAGCGCGTCGAGCGACGCGGGCGAGATCAGCTCGCCGGCCGCGTCGCCCCACGGCGTTCGCACGAGCAAGCCCACGAGCGGCACGAGGAAGAAGGCGGCGCCAAGCGCCGCCAGCAGGGCGACTGCGACCGGGGGCCGCTCAGGCCGGTAGGAAGCCGTAGCTCTTCAAGATCGCCTGCGCGCCCGGCGAAGTCGTGAACGTCACGAAGGCGGTTGCCATCGCGTTGGACTGCAGCGCGGCGATCGGGTAGGTGGCAATGAGGTTCTGGCCGTCCGGAATGGACACACCCGCCACCCGGATGTCGGCCGCCTGGACATCGGTCACATAGACGATGCCGGCGTCGGCCTCGCCCAGTTCGATCTTGCTCACCACCGACTTGACGTCGGTCTCGAGGCTCTTCGGCGTCACCGTCACGCCGGCCTTGGCGAGTGCCTGGGCCGCGTACTTGCCTGCCGGGACCGTTGGACCGGCGGAGATGTAGATGACGCCAGGCTTAGCCAGGTCGGACAGGCCGGTGATGTGCTTCGGGTTGCCGGGCGCGACCACGATCTCCAGCTTGTTGTGCGCGAAGACGACCGGCGATTCCTTGATCAGCCCCTCGCCGCGGAGCTTGTCCATGTTGGTGGTGTCGGCGGAGGCGAACACATCGGCATTGGCGCCGTTCTCGATCTGGGTCACCAGCGTCGGCGTGCCCGCCAGGTTGAACTGGAACCTCACGCTGGAGTGCTGCTTTTGAAAAGCCTCGGCAATGGCTTTGATCGATGGGTTCAAGGAGGCTGCCGCGAAAACGCTGAGTGTGGTCGGAGTGCCCTGGGTTGCTGCGCTCGTTGAGCCGCAAGCCATCAGCAGCACCGCCAAGATTGCGCCGCCAAGAACTCTCGTCAGGCTCACGGCACCTCGATCACGACGTTGGTCGACTTCACCGACGCCACCGCCATGACGCCAGGCTTGAGGCCCAGCGCGTCGGCGGACTCGCGAGAGATGAGGGAAACGATGCGGTGCGGTCCAGCCTGCATCTCGACCTGCGCCATCACCGTGTCTTTGACGACGCGCGTGACGATGCCCGTGAAGCGGTTGCGGGCGGACTCCCGCGCGACCGGCGGCGCCTCCGTCCGCGGCTGCGCCGCCATGTAGCGCGCGAGCGCCGCACTGTCGATCAGCCGCTGGCCTCCCGTGGTGCGAACTGTCTTCAGCTGGCCAGAGTCGACCAGACGGCGGACGGTGTCAGGGCTGACCCTCAGAAGCTCCGCCGCTTGACCTATCCGTAAGCGCGCCACCGCCACAACTGTAGCAAATGCCCGGATTTCCAGCTATTTGCTGGCAGTTGCGGGCTTTACTTGTCGTGATATGGGGCGGTGAGTTTTGCCAGCTCGTCCAGCTTCGCGAGCGCGGCGGCCCGACCATCAGGCGACGTGTAGAAGATGCACCGCTCGACTCCTGCGGCGGCCGCCTTCTCGATGTCCGCCGGCGTGGCCCGCGGATAGAAGCTCACAGGGATGTGCCCGCGCCCCGCTTCCTGGACCAGGCTCTGCAGCTCGGCGATGCGCTCGAGGGCCGTGCCGCGGTTGGGCATCCAGCCATCGCAGTACGCGACGACGCGCTTCAATGTGCCTTCGCCGTTGCCACCGAGCAGCACGGGCGGGTGCGGTTTCTGCACCGGCTTCGGCCACGCCCAGCTCTTCTCGATGTTGACCATGTCACCGTGGTATTCGGCCTCGTCCTGCGTCCAGAGCGCCTTGATCGCTTCAGTTCGCTCCCGCAGCAGCTTCCAGCGCGTTTCGAACGCGGTGCCGTGGTCCGCCATCTCTTCGCGGTTCCAACCGCCGCCGATGCCAAACAGGAACCGGCCGTTGGAAATCTGATCGACGCTCGCCGCCTCTTTGGCGGTGTGAATCGGATCGCGCTCGATCAACAGGCAGATGCCCGTCCCCACCAGCAGCTTCTTCGACGCGAGAGCCGCGGCGGTGAGCGCGATGAACGGGTCCATCGTGTGCATGTACATGCGAGGCAGCTCGCCGCCGGCCGGATAGGGGCTCGTCCGGCTCACGGGAATGTGCGAGTGCTCGGCCACCCACAGTGACTCGAAGCCCGCGCTTTCGACCGCGGGCGCGAGCTCGGTCATGGAGATGGCGTAGTCGGTGGGAAAGATCGCGATTCCGAACTTCATGAGTTAATCGTGATCGATCCTGAGTGCGAGTGCCGGCACTGGGCTCTTCAGATCAGTCAGAACGAGTGCGAGCGCCGGCACTGGCGCAGAAATAGGAAAAGGGCCGGACGTCCCGGCCCTCTTCGTTGGAGAGTGAAGAGTTGTTACTTGCTCGGCGAAGCGATTGGCGACGCCGACGCACCGCCGCCGCCCGGAAGTGGCGCCGGTGAAGTCTGCTGTGTGGTCTGCGATGGCGGCGCGGTCTGGGTCGGCACGGCACCGAACCAGTTCCAGCGTGTGAAGCCAAAGAAGAGCAGGATCAGGACGACCAGCGCGATGATCGCCGCGGCGATGCCCGCGCCTGCGCCTGTGGTGTCCCCACCCGTCTCTACGACCTCGGATCCCGCCGGGCTCCAGTACCTCCGGACGCTGTAGCTCCCGGCGCCGAGAAGCGCGGCGAGGACGATCACGACCAGGATGATGAAAAGCAAAGTGCCCACAGCCGCGATTACCTCCCTTTTGGAATTCCGCCGGACTCGCAGATTCCGAGCGCGCCCGTACTGGGTAAACGCTCGGAAGGCCGGCCTGTACGCGGCCTTTACTTCGCTTTAGTGAGCGATGCGCCCCGCGGCCGTCTTGATGCTCGAGATCGGCCGCTCGAGGCGGTCGCCGATCGTGCTCCTGGCCTCGTGCAGCCGCGCTCCCACGGTGCGCGACCTGCGGCGTCGAACGATCACCAGGACTGCGCCCAGCGCCATGAGGCTGGCCGCGGCGGCGGCGACGATCTGAATCCAGTAGCGCCGCACGTTCATGACAAGTGCATCAACGCCTCATCCGGTCCCTTTACCGATGGGCCGGCGTTCCAGTTTTCGTGGCAGCACGACCAGCGGCCGGCGTGAGACCGGTCCCGACCACTCTCGACCGGCGACTCTTCCGGGCCGTTCATGACCTTCCCCACTCCCCGCTGTCCGATCGCTATTGCATGGCCATCTCCGACGCGGGTGAAGGCCTGGGCTGGGTGCTCGCGGGCGCCGGCATGGCATGGCTTGGCGGCGGCAGAGGTCGTCGCGCAGGCATGGCGACGGCGTTGGCCAGCCTGGCCGCCAGCTACGTGGTGCAGCGCCTGATGAAGCCGGTGTTTCGTCGCAAGCGTCCTTTCGTCGACCGCGAAGTGCTCGTCGTCGGCATCAAGCCCGTCGACGCGTCCTTCCCGTCAGGCCACACGGCCGCGTCGTTCGCCGCCGCCACCGCTCTCTCTTCCTTCTATCCAAAGGCTGCGCCGCTGGCCTTCACGCTCGCCGCGGCGGTCGGCTTGTCGCGCGTGTACCTCGGCGACCACTTCCCAAGTGATGTCGTCGTCGGGGCGGGCGTTGGCGTCGGCATCGGCACAGGGGTGGCATGGGCGGCGCGACTCAACGTTTCGGAAGGATGAACTTCAACTTGCTGAGCTCTGCCGTCACCGTCAGCGGCGTGTGACCGGCCGGCACGTGATCCGCATAAGCGCGCACGCGTGGCACGGTGGCGATGCCGAGCTTTCTGAACCGGAACATGTGACCTCCGGCGTCTTCGCGATGCTTGGCCAGCACCGCGGACGCGAGCGCGCGGCCGGCAATGTCGAGGTGCGTGCTGCCGGTGTTCAGGGAAAACTCGAGGAACCGATCCGCGGGCGTGGTGTCGCCAAGTGGGAGTCGGATCCCCGTCGAATACGTGTTGCTGAACACGAGCGACATTGCGGTGCCGCTGCCCACCAAGTCTTTCGAGAGGGTGTACTTGAACGGCTTGGCCGCGAGCACGTTGCGAACCCGTAGACCGATGCCGCGGAGCCTGCGTACCTTCGCCGACTCACCGAGCCGGATCACCTCGCCGAAGAGGCCGATGGCGCAGGCCTCCAGAAAGACGACGCCGTTGACGCGGCCCAGCGTGATCGACCGCGCACGGCCGCTCTTCAAGACTTCGATCGCAGGCCCCAGGTCCTCCGGCAGACGCAGCGCGTCGGCGAAATTGTTGAAGGTCCCGAGCGGGATGATGCCGATCCGGCACTGGGAGTTGGCGAGGCGGCGCACGACCGCGCCGACGGTGCCGTCGCCGCCCGCGATCACGACGGTGGCACGGGGCGTGACCAGCCTGTCGACCCTGCCGAGCGTGCCCAATCCGACGAACTTGTAACCCGAAAACTCAGCCCGAAGGCGGCTGTCGACCTCCGCGGTCATGCGACCGGCGCGCGAACTCAGAACCAGCAGTCGCCCAGTTCGCACGGCAGGCACCGCCTAAGTAACCCGGCCCGCTCATCGGTTACCGATTTGAGCGAATCCGCGGACACCGGCATGTCCGGAGTCTCGCAAAAAAAGGAGGTTACGAAGTGCTGGTAGCGCTGATCGTTCTGATCTTGCTGCTTCTCATCTTTGGAGGCGGCGGACTTTTGTCAGCGTCACTGAACTTCCTCTGGTGGATCCTGATCATCGGACTGGTGCTATGGGTCCTCGGGTTCTTTTTCCGCGCGGCAGAGGGGGGCGGGCGCTGGTACTACTGGTAAGAAAGCCTTAAGGGCTGAGCAAGCGCCTGGCGCCACGTGCGCCGGGCGTTTGTGCTTTTCGGCTAGTCCTGGCGCCACCTCAGCGGCGCGCCCAGCTTCTTCTCGAAGGCCGCGGTGATCTCGCCCGGCTTGGCGTGCCTGTTCAGTGACGCTTTGCTGAAGACGAGCTCGCCGTCGAGGGTGACCTCGAACCTACCGGTCGTTCCCGCCTTCAGGTCGACGCTGCGCATGATCGGCGCCCACCTCGAGAGGATCTCGTCTGCCAGGCGCACGGCCCGGTCCAGGTAGTCTCAAGGGACGCAGTACTCGATCACCGCCTCGTGCTGCGGATTGATCACGAAACGTTCCTACTGAATCGTCGGAGTCGGTATTCCGAATCGCGCGCGCATGTTCTTGCCGCGCAGAAGCAGGATCACTGCCACTGGCAACACCAGGTTGGCCAGCACCGACACCGGGCCTTTGTTGGCCCCGAGCGGGATGACGAACAGCAGCAGCGACCCGAGCCCGCAGATCCATTCGAGGACGAGGATCGCGCGACGTGCCCAGCGCCGGCGCCGCACGAGATGGGTGGCGGCCACGACGGTGAATGCGGCCAGCCCCAGTGACAGCGCCGCCAGCAGCAGCATGTACACCTCGCCGCCGAGCACGAAGGGCAGCGCCGAAATGCCGGCGATGAACCAGAAGGTGGCCTGCATCAGCAGCAGGACGAAGGCGGCTTCGGGCCGGCTCGTGTCGCTCATGACCTGTCGATCGCTGCCACGACCGCGGGGTCGATGTCCACGGCGAACGGTCCGCCGCGAGGGTTGTCGACGATCCAGACGTGCAGCATCGCCGGCACGCTCACGTCGATCGCGCCGATGGGACAGGTGGCATATGGCGTCATCAAGCTGAACTCGAGGCCCAGCGGGCTGAAGCAGATGTTTTCGTGCTGGTGCCACGCGGTCAGCGGACCCCCTGGGTCTGGGCCGAACTGGCCGATGTGCGGCATCTCGAACATCGCGCCAATCAGCACCGGGCCATGATGGGTGTTCGCGTAGACCAGGCCCTGCGGATGCTGTGGATCCAAGACGTATCCGGCTTTGTCGTAGGCGGAGTTCGACCAGTGTGTCGAGGGCATCGACGTCGAGCCGGACGGGCGGTACCCCGCTGCCCAGGCAACGTGCCAATCCCGATATGAGCTGATGCCCGCCGCCGTCTGCGCGTACAGCTCGGTCGCAGCTTGCTGCTGCGCGGCAGTGGGCTCCGCGTTCGTGGACTGCAAGATCGCGCCGGCGTGGACGTGGCGCGCATCGGGATGCGCCAGCGACTGCAGCCAGACGGTCCCGCCGCTCAAGACGAGCAGCGCCGGCAGGCCGCTCGCGAGCAGAGCCCAGTACCACGGCCGGTCACGCATGGGCCGTTCGCCCCGAACGGGCACGAGCACCATGCCCAGCGCGGTGAGCTCAATCAGCTTGGTCGCCAGGCCGACCTGGTCCGGGGCCTCGAACCTCGCGTCTATATAGAAGAGGTAGGCGAGGATCGTCACCACCAGCAGCGCCACAGAGCCGAAGCGCCACCATCGCCACCGCGGCATCGCCGCCAGGGCGAGGAACGCGGCGGCGTTGCCGAGGAACAGGAACGAAGTCAGGGGATCCGAACCGAGGTGGTCGGGGATGAGCGCGAGGTGAATGATCCCGGTGAGGGCCATCAGGACGCAGGCGATCTGAACAGTCCCCGGTGCGTGCCGATGGATCGGGCTCAGCCGAATCGCCACCACCCCGAAGGGCAATGCCAGGAGGCCGGCGACGAGACCGATCGCGTGATCCGGAGCGATGTCGTACATGCGCCCATGGTCCGGGCGCTGTCTAAGAGGGCGATAAGAGCGGGAGGTCGACGAAAAATCCCGCACCGCCCGCCGGGCCGACGGCCGCGATGATGCGGCCGTGGTGCTGATCGGCGATCCAACGCGCGATGGCAAGGCCAAGTCCGGCGCCGCCGTCGCGCCGCGCAGGGTCCGCTTTGTAGAAGCGCTCGAAGATCTTTTCGCGCTCGGTCGCAGGCACACCGGCGCCGTCGTCATCGACCAGCAGCCGGGCCCAGCCGTCTTGCTGGTGCAGCGTCACCGAGATGCTGGAGCGGGCGTGACGCGCGGCATTGTCGAGGAGGATCCACAGCAGCTGGCGCAGCGCGTCGGCGTCGCCTGCCACGGAGAGGCTCGCGAGCTCGCTGGAGATTTTGAGGTTCGGGTGGACCGCGGCGGACTGACGCGCCACCTCCGCCGCGACCCGCGCCAGGTCGACGGGCGCAAGCTGCAGGTCAAGTCCCGAATCGGCGCGCGCGAGCGTGAGCAGCCGGTCCGTTAGCCGCGCCATGCGCTCGCTCTCGCCGACGATGTCGGCGGCCGCGGCGCGGCGGACGGTGTCGTCGACATTCGGCCCCACGGCGAGGAGGCCGGCGTTGCCCTGGATGGTGGCCAGCGGCGTACGCAGCTCGTGCGAGGCGTCGGCCACGAAACGCCGCTGTGACTCCAGTGCCGACTGCAAGGTGTCGAGCATGCGGTTGAAGCTCGACGACAGCAGCGCGACCTCGTCGCGCCGCTTGCCGACGGCCAGTCGCCTGCCGAAGTCCTTCGTGCTGCCGATGTCGTCGGCGGTGCGCGCGACCACGCGGAGCGGCCGCAGTGCTCGTCCGGCCACCAGCCACGAGGCGATGAGAGCCGCGATCAGAGCCGGCACCGCGGAGATGACGAAGAAGACCACAACCCCCGACAGGCTCGATGCCGGCACTCGCGTCGACTGGCCGGCGACGACATAACCGTCATCCGTCGGCAGCACATAGACCCGCAACTCGCCCTCGGTGGCGAATGCGCCTTTCTGCCGATCCGCCTGCCTGATCAGATCCTTGCCGACGGCAGGCGGTGCGCCCTTGATGACCGCGGTCGAATAAAGAAGCCCACCACCGGAGTCGAGGACCTCGATGTAAATGTCTGCGCTGCTCTTGAGATCCGCGGCGCCGACCGGAGCACGTGCCGAAACTCCAGGAATGTAGGTCGTGGCCGCCACCTGCCGCGCGCGATCGCGGAGCGCAGTGTCCTGGTTGGTGTTGACTCCGCGCGCGAGCAGAGTGAGCACGAGCGCACCGAAAAGCACGAGCGCGAGCGCCACGACTGCCGCGCCGAACAGCGCCAGGCGGAGCCGCAGGGACACTTAGTCGGCTTCCTTGAGCGCATAGCCCGAGCCGCGCACCGTGTGCAGGAGCCTCGGCTCGCCGTCGACCTCGAGCTTCTGACGCAAGTAGCCGATGTAGACCGCAACGACGTTGTCGTTGTCCGGCTCATCGCCCCACACCGCCGCCAGCAGCTGTTCGCGCGAGAGCACCTGCCGCGGATGGCGAAGGAGATACTCGAGGAGATCGAACTCGGTGGCGGTCAGCGCGAGCTTGCGCTCACCGCGCCACGCCGTCCGCGACCTCGGTTCGAGGTCCACGCCCGCGAAGCGAAGACGTTCCGCCGGGCGCGTGCGCCGGAGCAGCGCGCGCACCCGCGCGAGCAGCTCCTGGTAAGCGAAAGGCTTCACCAGGTAGTCGTCAGCGCCGCTGTCGAGGCCGCGCACGCGGTGCTCGGTGCCGCTCAGCGCCGTGAGCATCAGGATCGGAAACTGCGCGGTCTCGCGGAGTCGCCGGCAGACGGTGACGCCATCGGCACCAGGGAGCATGACGTCGAGCACCGCGAGGTCGGGCGCCCGGAGTCGGGCGCGGCGAAGCGCGTCCAGGCCGTCGCCGGTGACCTCGACCTCGTGGCCTTCGGCGACCAGCACGCGCTCCAGCGTCGCCGCGAGCCTGGCGTCGTCTTCGACCACGAGGACACGCGACACGGTCATGGACTGGAGTTATAAGGCGCGGATTGAGAAAGAGATAAGCATTAGGGTGCTACTGATCACCCTCCTGACCTCCCCAAGACAAGCTTGGGGAGGGAGTTACGCGGTGCTTTCCGCTTCTCCCGCTTCGGCCGCCGGCGCCGGAACCAGCTCTGGTCGCGTGGCGCTGATCGCGCGCTTCAACATCTCGAGCGCGCCTTTCTCGTCGCCACGGCGCTCCAGGATCTGCGCGTACATGGCCAGGCAGGCGACCAGGTGCTCGGTGAGGTGTGCGCTGCGCTCCATGATCGAGATCGCGGCGCGGAACTCGCCATCCGCCATATCGAAATGGCCGCTCATCTCCGCGGCCTGACCCATCATCTCGTGCGCCTTGCCGACAATGCCGAGCTCGCTGTGGCGAAGGGCCAGGTCGCGTGCCATCTGCGAGAAGCGGCGAGCGCCGTCGGGATCGCGGCCATTCAGCTCCAGCTCGGCAAGGCTGAGCAGCAGGTGGCCCTTGCCGACCTCGACGCCTGATTCGTCGAAGATCCGCAACGCTCGATGCAGGTGCTCGCGCGCCTGATCGATGTCGCCCTGCTTCATCAGCACGAGCCCCAGGTTGTTCTCCGCGCGAGCCACCGACATCTGGTCGTTGAGCAGCTCGTGGATGGCGATCGATTTCTGAGAGTAAGACCGGGCCCGCGTGAGGTCGCCTAGGTGCTCGTAGGCGCCGCCGAGGTTGCCGTACATCTTGCCCAGGCGGCTCAAGTCCTTCAGCTCGCCGGCCACCTCGACCGCCTCCTGGTAGAACTCGACGGCTTTCGACCAGTGGTGCAGCACCAGGTGGATCGATCCGAGCCGGCCGATCACCCGCGCCTCGAGCGCGCGGTTGGCCGGGCGCAGCCGCCGGCAAGCTTCGAGGTTCGCCTCCGCGATGCCGAGCGCGGCTCGATCTTCGAGCATGCTGAGCGCGCCGGCGATCTGATCAGTGCAGTCGACGACCATCCATGCGTCGCCGCAGCGCTGGAACGTGTCGCGCGCCTCGCGCAGCTCGTCCAGGGCGGGATGCGGATTGGACAGGCGGTAATACGCCTGGCCGAGAAAGTAAGCAGCCCAAGCGCGGTCGAGCGTGTCGACTGCTTCGGCCTTCGCCGCCTTGGCTGCCGCCGCCAGGTCGCTGAACTTCTCAGCGGCGGACAGCGCGCGCAGCTTGTCCAGGTCGACGCGCTTGATCATCGCGGTCTCGCTGTCCTCGAGGAAGAACTCGACCGGCTTCCCGGTGCGGGCGGCGATCAGTTGGATCGTGGGCAGCGTCGGCCGCGTCTTGCCGGTCTCGGCGAGAAAGATCGCGGTGCGGCTGATCGCACCCGACGCTACCTGCCCCAACGACAGGCCCGCTTCGGCACGTGCCTGCTTGATGGCACCTGGACGCACTGCGAGTCCAGGGAGCCGGCGGCGCCTGCTGCCCGGCTGTTGGCTGACTACCACACCGGATGCCAGCCTAACAGCCGCTCCACATAACAGCAAGACCGCCGGCTCATCAAGGACATGTTGGCAACCCTACTTAACTACTGGCAGTGACAGATGGTGTCGGCGCCAACAGAAGCAGCGGTAACCAGAACAGCAGAAACGGCCAGGATCATCGAAATCAGAAAACGGCGCATTGAACCTCTCCTTGCGATTTCGCCCCAGGCAGGGCGACGTGGCGCCAGTAGATAGCGAACCCGAGGAGATGTCAAGCAACACATAACAGCCAAGGCGCTGGACAACTCCGCCCGGTCTGCGACGAGTTCGCGGACCCGGTTTCTATACTTGACGGCAACCAGGTCACTTCACAGCCAGGAGCTGCGGCCAGTGAGTGAGACGTCGGTGCCGGAGGTGGTCAGGGACGGCGACTCGGGCGCCGGTGAGCCCAACCACATCCTGGCGGAGCTCACCGACCGCATCCGGGACACCCGGCTGGATCCCGAGGCCATCCTCAACGCCGTCACCAGCGCGCTGAGCCGGGCCCGCCGCGGCACCTGGGTGGCCGCCCTCATCGGCAAGGACCCTCGCAGCGTCAAGCTGGTCGCCGCCAACGAACGGGAGCCGCAGCTCGCCCGCTACCTGGAGGAGCTGCACCGCTCCGGCGAGGCGTCGGGCCTGGCGTACGCGGACCGTGTGATCGAGTCTGGAGAGGCCCTCCTTCTGCCGAAGCTGAGCCGGGAGGAATTCCTGCGAGAGCTCCGTGAGGACGTCCATTCCTACTTCGCCCGCAAGGCGCCGCCGGTCATGCCCCAGTTCGCGGACGTGGCCGTCATGTTCGTACCGATGCGCGCCCGGGGCGCGACGGTGGGCAGCATCGGCCTCTTCGAGGCCCGCCCGTCCGAGCCCCTGACCGACCGCGACGTGGAATGGCTGCAACCCATCGCCGACCAGACCGGGCTCGCCGCCGACAACGCCCAGCTGTACAGCGATTCCATGCGGCGCCTCGAGCGGCTGGCCGCACTTCGCAGCGTGGCGATGGCACTCGCCGCGAGCGGCGATCTGCGGCTCACGATGCAGGTGATCCTCGATCACGCGCTGATGGCGCTGAGGGTGGATGCCGCCGACGTGATGCTCATCGAAGACGCGGACGGCGGCCTCATCAGCACCGCACATGCCGGCTTCCGCTCGACGTCGGTGCCGGAATACCGGTTGGCCGCCGGCGACCGGATCCACCCCAAGCTGTTCGAGAAACCGACGGTGACGATGCTGGCCGGCGGCGCGCTCTCGCAGTTCAAGCGCCGGACGCTGTTCGCGAGGGAAGGCTTCCGCGCCTACGTCGCGGCGCCGCTGATCTCTCGGGGCCGCGCCGTGGGAGTGCTCGAGATCTTCCACCGCTCCGCCCTCGAACCGGACGGTGAATGGCTGGCGTTCCTCGACGCCATCGCCGGCTTCACGGCCGTCGCCATCGACAGCAACTCGATGTCTGAGTCGCTTCGGCGCACCGCTCCCGCCGGAGCGCCGGCCGGTGTGCCGAAGCTGAGCCAGCTGGAGCGTCAGATCCTCGGCCAGGTCGTCGAGGGCACTACCAACGCCGCCATCGCCAGGGAGCTGCACCTCAGCCAGAGCACCGTCAAGTTTCATGTCCGGCAGATCCTGCAGAAGGTGGGCGCCGGCAACCGGACAGAGCTGGCGCGGTTGGCGACTCGCGAGGGCTGGACCTAGCTCTGTAAGAGCGCTGTCGTCATTTAGCCGTTGGATCAGTGTTAACTGTCCGCTTGACAACGATTTGACCCTTTGGAGAGGGGCATTTGTTCCGAGTTCGGACCTAGTTTGAATCCGCCCTTAGGGCGATCACGAAATGGCCACGCGAACCGCGACCATGGCGGCGACCGCCCGAGCCGCTGAGGCCCGGGATCTCTGGGCCCTTTCGGGCCCGGTAACCGAGCTCGCGCCCCTCCTCTCCGGCCGGCGCGCCGCGGCCGCGGCGCTGGTGGTGCTGGCAGTCGCTGTCCTGGCCGTTGGACCAGCGCTAGCCGGGGCCGGCATCGTGATCGATCCCCATGCGCTGAGCGCGGCGGCCGCGTGGTTCGAGCGGCTCACGATCAGCGCGCCGGCTGTGCTGGCGGCGCGGGCCCTGGCCGCCGTGGTGGCCGTGGTCGCGATCTCGAGATCCGATGGGCTGGGCTGAACACGGCTGTGATCAGCCCGACGAGCGCGAGTTCGCGCAAGAAGACTGAACCGGCGGGCGTCCCAATTAACATCGGGGATGGCTCGGACCAGGTAGCAGTCGTGCAAAAGCGACAGATCTCTTACGGCGCACCGCTAGTGCTCGTCGTCGATGACGGCGAGATCAATCGAGCCCTCGTGGAAGCATTTCTGGCCGATCTGGACTGCCGGTTGCAGACCGCTGAAGACGGCCCGTCGGCGCTGGCGGCCATCGCCCAGGAGCAGCCCGACCTCGTCCTGCTCGACGTGCAAATGCCGGGGATGGACGGCTACGAGGTGTGCAGGACCATCAAGGCGATGCCGCGCGGACGGCTGCTGCCAGTGGTCATGCTCACCGCCCTCGACCACGCGAACGACCGGGTGCTGGCGCTCGAGTCCGGCGCGGACGACTTCATGAGCAAGCCCGTCGACCGGGTTGAGCTCGTGGCGCGAGTTCGGTCGGCGCTTCGCCTGAAAGCCGTCTACGACACGCTAGACAGCGCCGAGCAGGTGATCTTCTCGCTCGCCGCCGCGGTCGAGGCCAAGGACAAGTACACCGACAAGCACACTCATCGCGTCGCTGAGACCGCGCGCTTCATCGGCACCAAGATGGACCTTCCCGAGCACGCGCTCGACGCGCTCTATCGCGGCGGCATCATCCACGACATCGGCAAGATCGGCGTGCCCGACGCGATCCTGCTCAAGCCGGGTCCTCTTACCGGCGAGGAGCAGAAGATCATGCGCGCGCACACGACCATCGGCGAGGCGATCGTACGCCCGCTGCGCTCGGGCACGAACCTGCTGCCGATCATCCGCAACCACCACGAGCACTTCGACGGCAACGGTTACCCGGACGGCCTTTCCGGCCGCGCCATTCCTCGCCTCGCCCGCATCGTCGCCGTATGCGATGCGTATGACGCGCTGGTCACGGACCGCCCTTACCGCCGCGCTCGCTCGAACGAGGACGCCATCTCCACGCTCGTCGGGGGCGCCGGCAAGCAGTGGGACCCCGAAGTCGTGAACGTTCTCGTCAACGAGCTCTCGAACATCCCATCGCTGGGAGTCGCCTGACGCCATGAAGGACCTCATGACGTTCATGCAGAACGTCGACGCGGCAGCGTTCATCGCCCTCGGCCTGGCGGTGGCGGTGATGTGGCTCCGCAACCGCGACCGGTCGGTCGGCTACCTGGCGCTGGCGATCGTGCTGCTGTCGCTGGTGGTCGGCCTGGGCCAGCTGGCGACGTTGCTCCACTTCAAGTCGGCGGTTGTCAGCTTCGTATCGCTGCTCGCCTTCATGGGGTCCGGCTACGCCCTCTTCAGCTTCCGCGTGGAGCTGATCCCTCTGGCGCGCCGCTGGCGAGTCCTGGCCGCCGCCGCGGTGGTGGCGGTGCTGGTCGCTTACCTCGTCGCGATGATCCTCAAGGCACCAACCGCCGTGATGCTGTGGATGGCCATCGTCCTGATCGCGGTCTGGGCTGCGACGGTGGTCGAGCCGATCGTTCGCTTCTGGCTCGTGGCCCGAGGCCTGTCCGTGGTGCAGGGATGGCGCCTGCGATCGCTCAGCCTCGGCTTTGCCGGCCTGGTCGGGATCCTGGTGATCGTCATCGCCCTGGCCGGCGCGCGCGTGACCAGCGTCGAGCCGGTATTCGAGTTCGTGCTGCAGCTGGCCGTGCTCGCGATCGTGCCTCTCCTTTATGTGAGCTTCGCGCCACCGGGATGGCTGCGCCGTGAATGGCGGGCCGCCGAGGAGGAAGGCCTGCGCACGTTCATGGAAGGCATCCTGATCAGCGACGACCCGAACCAGGTGGACCGCGGAGCCCTGGAGTGGGCGAAAAGGCTCACGGGCGGAGCTGCGGCGGCAATGTTCGACAGCCGTGATGAGCCCCGAGCGACGGACGGCATCGACGGCGAATTCCTCGAAGAGCTTCAGACGCTGCTCCCCGACGTTCCGGACGGCATCCGGAAGTTCCAGCGCGGCGACAACTCCCGCACGGTGAGCCTGCTCATCCTCACCATCCCGAACCTCTCGAGCAGCGCCAGGTTGGTGGTGGTCTCAGGGCCGTTCACGCCGGCCATCGGCAGCGATGAGCTCAACCGTCTACAGCAGTTCAGCACCGCGGTCGCGGTCGCGGCCGATCGCCGGCGCCTGATCATCGAGCTCCAGGACACCAACCGCCAGCTGCGCGAGGCCAGCGAGCACAAGAGCGTGTTCCTCGCCAACATGAGCCACGAGCTGCGCACGCCG
>JACZCV010097300.1_pt1 | contig 18858 bp, 12 predicted proteins | sample 8641841 | NCBI WGS metagenome assembly JACZCV01 (sample SAMN15324606, study PRJNA640507) | soil metagenome | isolation source: monocropping sugarcane control | place: China: Luxin town, Laibin City, Guangxi Province | collected 2019-07-25 | depth 10cm m
CACCGCCAGACAATGCTCTACGATCTGCCGCATCTGATCGGGCGTCGCGCTGGGAATCGCGATCACGACCAACTGGATGCGGTGCTGCACGACGATGTCGGGCAGATCGCGAATCCTGCCGGCGACGCGGATCCCGTGGAGCGACCGGCGCTGCTTGCCCGGATCGTCGTCCACCAGCGCCACGACCCGGAGCGCACGGTCGGCATCGTGGTTCAGTTGTCTGAGCAGCCGCTCGCCCGCTTCGCCCGCACCGACAACCAGCACGCGCCGGCACGTCGTCGAGCGCTTGTTGAGGCGGCCTTCGAGCGAGTAGCGCACCGCGAGCCGCGTTCCGCCTAACAGCATCAGCGTCAACATGCCCTCGAGCAGCACCACCGACGACGGCACCGTGCCGAGATCGCCCAACGCCCACAGACCGGCGCCGAAGCAGAGCGTGCCTAACCCGACGGCTTTGCCGAGCGTGATGAGATCGTGCAGGCTGAAATGCTTCCAGAACCCGCGGTGCATGCCGAACAGCGTGAACAGCGCCAGCCGCATCGCGACGAGCACCAGCACCGTGTCGCCAAACGTCTTCACCGCCGCCGATGGCACCTGGCCGTCGAACCGCAGCGCGAACGCCGCCGCGTAGGCGATCACCGTCAGCGCGGCGTGCGCGCTGAAGACGAAGGGCCGGCGATGGCGAATGAGGAACGGAGGCAGCATTTCGGGAGGCGCCGTTCAGAGATGTGGAGGCGGTCTAGCGGCCGATGGCGGATCGCGCCATCGACTCTTGTGCTGCATCGTCGCCCGGCGGGGCTGATGGCGACCGGACGCCGTTGGATGGTCCGGACGCGAGCAGTGCGCGCACGGTCGCCCAGATCACGCCGATGTCGGTGCGCCACGTCGCGCGCGCCGCATAGGCGAGATTGAGCCGAATCTTCTCCGGCATGATCTGATGGACGTACGTCCCCTCCGGCTCGGCCGACGCCGCGAGCTCGTCGCTCTCGTCGCGGTAGCGAAGGGAAGCCGGATCCGTGATGCCCGGCGTTAGGCGTAGCACCGCGCGCTGGTCCGCGGTGTAGAACGCCACGTAGCGTGGGACCTCGGGCCGCGGACCCACCATGCTCATCTCGCCGCGCAGCACGTTGACGAGCTGCGGCAGCTCATCGAGCTTCGTCCGCCGCAGCACGGCACCCACACGCGTCACGCGCGGGTCGCCGCCCACGGTGAGGTGGCGGTCGCCCCGTTCCGCCCCCACGATCATCGTCCGGGACTTCCACATGCGGAACGGGCGGCCGCCGCGGCCGACGCGCTCTTGTCGAAAAAACGGCGGTCCGCCGTCGCCTAACGTCACCGCCGCCGCGATCACGAGCCCGAGCGGCCACAGCAATGCCAGGGCGACCGCGGACACCGTGACATCGACGACACGCTTCATGTGCGTCACCTACGATACGTACGAACGATGTCGAGAACGGCCTCGATGACGTCGCCGACGTCGGTCGACGTCAACCGGGGGTTCAACGGCAGGCTGAGCATGCGCTCGAAATTGCCCACCGCAACTGGGAAATCCTGCTCGTCGTAGCCGTACCGATCCCGATAGTACGGATGCAGGTGTACCGGAATGAAATGCACCGACGTGCCGATGTTGCGCGCGGTGAGCTCGTCGATGAACTCATCGCGCCCGATGCGCAGCGCCTCCGTACGAAGCCGCAACACATACAGGTGCCACGCGTGCCGCACGTCGTGCCGCTCGACCGGCAGCTCCAATGCGTCCTCGTCGGCGAAGGCAGCGTTGTACGTGTCGACGACTTCGCGGCGACGCCCATCGAAGCACTCGAGCTTGCGCAGTTGGCACAATCCCATGGCGGCCTGAATGTCCGTCATGTTGTACTTGAAGCCCGGCGACAGAATCTCGTAGCGCCAGCTGCCGCCCTTCGCATAGCGGCTCAGCGCGTCGCGCGTCATGCCATGTAGGCTGAACGGGCGCGCACGCTCGAGGAACTCGTCGCTCCCCGTGAGCATGCCGCCTTCGCCCGTCGTGAGATTCTTCGTCGCGTAGAAGCTGAACGCCGTCGGATTGCGGCCCGCGCCGATCATGCGGTTCTTGTAGCGCGCCGGGAGCGCGTGTGCCGCGTCTTCGATCACGAACAGATCGTTTTCGCGCGCCAACTCCTCGATCGCATCCAGATCCGCCGGGTGTCCGCTGTAGTGCACCGCGACGATCGCCCGCGTCCTGGGCGAGATCGCTTGCTCGATCGCGACCGGATCGATGTTGAGCGTATCGGGCTCGACATCCACCAGCACCGGCCGCGCGCCGACGTGCTCGATGACGTTCACGGTCGCCGCGAAGGTCATCGGCGTCGTGATCACCTCGTCGCCCGGGCCGATGCCTAACGCAGCCAGCGCCGTGTGGAGGCCCGCCGTGCACGAGTTCAGCGCCAGCGCGTCGTTGGCACCGACGTAGCGCGCGAAATCCTGCTCGAAACGGCGTGTCTTCGGACCCGTCGTGAGCCAATCCGAGCGCAGGGTGTCCACTACCTCGTCGATCTCTTCCTCTCCGATGAGCGGCGGCGAGAACGCGAGGAACTGTTCACGAGGCGTGTACGTGGACGACGAAATTCTGCGAACGCGCTGCGGAATTTCACGATATGTGGCAATCTGCGCCGTCCGATCGAGGCTCCTGCGGTGCCCCGGGCCAGCAGAACCGGCCGGCGTCGACCGGCCTTCCGTCGTGTTCGAAACAGCGTGAACCTTCGAGTCCGACGAGTACATCCGTATGCGCTCCAGGTCCGGTGATAAAAATCATTCCGAATCCCCTGGCCTCCTCGGCAAACCAAGGGCCGATATCTTAGAGTGCTCTAACGAGAAAGCGGACACACTCTATCGACGACATATGCATGGGTCAATGCAGCCGAAACTGCCGAGACTTACGCGTTACGGGCCTGTAGGCGGGATCAATTTTGAGAGTGGAAACCCAGGGTGGCATCGACGCGCGAACTGTTGTGGCATCGCCACAGCGAGTCGCTGCTTTGCCACTCAGCGTGCCATGCGGCGTAACGTTCCAGCGTAGTGGGTACACAGGAACGGAATGGCGGATAAGGCCGCCGCCACCGCCCACATCCGAGGTGCGAGAAACCGCGCGACAGGTGGCGCGAGCGTGACGCGGCGTACGTCGAGCTGCCACCCCGGATAGAGCCGCGACAGCTCGCGGCGATCCACGCCGCGCACATCGCGATTCCTCGGATTGTCGACCAGAAAGTCGTACCACAGCACCAAACCGTCCGGCCTGAGCACGCGCATCATCTCGGCGGCGATTCGTTCGCGCACCGTCGCGTCGAGCACCGATGTCAGCACGGTGGACTGCAGGACGATGTCGAACGCGCCGTCCGCAAACGGCAGGACCGCGGCACTCGCGGCTGCGAGACTTACACCCGGCGCACACCGCGCGCGTGCATCGCCGAGTCGCTCGGCGATGAGATCGATGCCGGCGAGATGATCGGGCCGCACGCCCCACTGTACGAGCTCGCGCAACCAGTGCCCGCTGCCGCATCCGATTTCGAGCACGCGCACCTTATCCAATTGCGACATGCCGGCGCGGCGGAGCGCGTCGAGGAGCGCGCGTGCAGCGCCGTGCAGCATGAGCTGCTGGCCGCTCGAGAACCACGAGTACTTGGCCGTGTCCGTCCGACCCGCGTACACGGCCCGGATGCGCTGTTCTTCGCTGCGCGCGGACGGTTCGCTCACAGCGCCGCCTCCAACGTGTCGATGAAACGCGCCGCGATGCCGCTCCGGTCGAAGCACTGCACCGCCGCCCGCCGGCCGTTCTCGCCTAACGCACGGCGCCGCGCCGGATCGTCGCGCAGCGTGCGCAGCGCCGCGGCGAGCCCCGCGACGTCGCCGGGCTCCACCACCAGGCCGGCGTCGTGCTGGCGCACGATGCTCGCCGCTTCACCTGTGGCGACGAGCACCACCGCCCGCCCCGACGCCATCGCCTCGTACAACTTGGACGGCACGGCACCCGGAATCGACATGCCTAACGGCACGAGCAGGATGTCGGCCGACGCGAGCAGCGGCGGCAGCGCGCCCGGCGGCCGCGCATCGAGAAAGCGCACGCGCGCGAGCCCGCGCGACGCGGCTTCGCGCTCGAGATCCTGTTTCACGGGACCATCGCCAATGAACGCCATGTCCATCGGCGCGCCATCGCTCTCGAGCATCGATGCCGCCGCGAGAAGCTGCGGCAGACCCTGCGCGATACCATGGAGCCCGGCGTACAGCGCCAGACACGATCCGTCGCCATCGCTGCCCAACGCGGCGCGCGCCTCACGGGCGGCGTGCTCGGGCCCGAACTCGCTCACTTCGACGCCGTTCGAGAGATGATACGTGCGGCAGCCGGGGTTCCGCTTCGCGATGTCGGCCACGATCTCCCGGCTTTGCCCCGTGATCATCCACGCACGCCGGTAGCACCACCGCTCGAGGCGCGCGCTCGCACGGTGCACCAGGCTGCCCTCGCGCACCACGCCTAACCGAACCGCGCTCTCCGGCCACAGGTCGCTGACGTTCATGATCAACCGCGCCCGCTGCACCCGGCTCAACCACGTTCCGCTCATGCCGAGAAACAGCGGCGGACTCTCCACCAGCAGATAGTCGGCGCGGCCCGGCTCCAGCGCGGTACCGATCGCCGCCGATGAGCCGACGAACGAGAAGTAGTTGGCCAGCCGGTGTGCGTAGTTGGTGCGCTGCGTCGGTACGATCCACGTCCGGAGCACGGACACGCCATCGATCGTTTCGCGCCGCGCCGCGCCGCCGTAGCCCGCGTAGATCTCGCCGCGCGGATAGTTAGGCATCGCCGTGAGCACGCGCACCTCGTGTCCCGCGCGCACGAAATGTCGCGCCAGACTCGATAGCCGGCGCTGCGGCGCGCCGATTTCGGGCGGATAGTACTGCGTGAGGATCGTGAGTTTCACGGGCGTACGGCATTGGCGCGCAGACGCGCGCGATCCGATTCCGAGAGCTGGCAGACGACCGCTCGTAGTTTGCCGTTCGATGTGCGAGGGATCTCCGCCACTTCGTCGATGGTGACGTCGACGTCGCCTAACCGATCACGGATGCGCGCCGCGATCGCCAGACCGTCGGCGGACGTATAGCCGTCCGCCGGCACCAGTCGCACCCGCACGCGGTCCAACGCCTCCTGAACGATCTGGGCTTCGCGCACCGGTGCGCGGCTCTTGAATACGGGATCCATGCGTCCCACCGCACGTCCATCGCGGGTGAACAGCGTGTCATCGGCGCGTCCCTCGAGGCGCGCAATGCGCGGCAAGGTCCGCCCGCATTCGCACGTCGACGCATCCGGGTCCCACGCGCCGCGATCGCCGACGCGATAGCGCACGAGCGGCATGTCGTTGTTCAGCAGACCCGTGCACACCAGATCGCCCACCGATGCGTCACTCGACACACACTCCACGACGCCGACCTCCGGCCACTCGTGCAGACGACCGGCCGCGCACTCGCTCGCGGCTGTCACGATCTCCGCCATGCCGTACGTCTCGCGCACTGGGCACCCGAAGGCCGCGGCAATCGCCTCTCGCTGATGCGGATACAGCGGCTCGGCGTTCGTCGTGACGACGGCCAAACGCAGATCGACCGCGCCCCCCGCGCCTGCGCCTAACGCCAACGCATGCAGCGCCGAGCTGTAGCCGAACAGGTGGCGGATGCGATAGCGCCGCATCGCGTCCAAGTAGAACGGCACCAGATCGGGCGCCAGATGATAAGCCGAGAGATACAGCTGACGCAGCGCGGGATTCCATACCCAGAACGGCGGCGTGCGCCGCGCCACCGGCGCCACGAGCTGGCCGCCAATGATCGCCCACCGATCGTGCCGCGACACGCCGTACCACCGGCGCCACCGCGCCTCGAACAGCGCGTACCACGCCCGCACCGTGCGCCGGCTCCACCACAGATCGAGCGACGTGCCCGTCGTCCCGCTCGTGTGCTCGTGAAACATCGTCCGACTGTCGCAGTCGTCGGCGAGCAGCGCGATGCCTAACCGGCGCACCGTGTCCTTCTCGAGGATGGGCCAGTTCTCGAGGAGCTCCCACGATGCGCGATCCCCCAGGCGACGTCGCGCCGACCACTGCGCTCGATAGTACGGCACGCGCGTCGCCGCACGCTCCAGCACGCGGCCGAGACGCTCGCTGCGCCACGCAGCCCACTGCGCCGCGCTCCACCGCTCGCGCTCGATCGCCTCGTCCGCCATGCGATCCGTCTCCGGACCGTAGCGCCACGCGCGGAGGTACAACCCGCGCATTGCCGCCGCCGCACTGCGCGCCGGCGTCGGCAAGCGATGATAGAGACCCAGCAGCCGTCGATTCACGCGCCGGCCGCCGAGACATTGTCGAGAATCGACTCCCACCTGGGCAGGACCGCGCTCCAATCGAATGCTTCCACCTTGGCGCGCGCGCGGCGCGACAACCCGGCTGCCAGCGCCGGCTCGACGACGATGCGTTTCACAGCCGCCGCCATCGCGTCCGCGTCACCGTTAGGCACGAGGAGGCTGTCGCGCGCGTCATCGAGCAGAAACGGAATACCGCCCACAGAGGTGCTCACCACGCACAGCCCGCAGGCCATCGCCTCGATCACACTCACCGGCGTGTTGTCGATCGTGCTCGTATTCAGGAACACGTCGGCCTGGCCGAGGACAGTGGGCACGTCGGCCTTGGGCACGCCGCCGCGCAGCTCCACGTGCGCCGCCAGACCGGCCTCGTCGATGGCGTCCCGCGTCGCGGTATGCGTGCCGTCGCCGGTATCGGATCCCACCATCGTCAGATGGACATCAGGGATCTCCTGCGTTAGGCGCGCAATCGCCTGCACGGCCAGCGTCGGATTGTAGACGCGATGAAACGCGCGTAGCCACACCAGCCGTGGCGCCGCGCGCGTCCGCTCGCGAAAGCGATATGCGCCGAGCTCGATCGCGTTCGGCACGAGAGCGAGGTCCTCGCGCACGTGTCGCAGTCGGTCACGGAGATACATGGATGGCGTCGTGACCGTATGCGCGCCGTGCAACAAGCGCCGAACGCGCCGCGGCCAACGCGACGCGAATGCCGGCAGATTGCCGCCGTGCAGCGTGAGCACATACGGGCGCCGTGCTGCGCGCAACGCCGCCGTCACCGCCTCCGCCCAAACGAACGCAGCACCCGAGTAGACATCGACGACCGCCACGTCGTAGTCGGCGCGGCGGCGCCAGACCGTGCTCACCATGTCGGCGATTCGCGCGAGACGCGGTCGCTTGCCCGATGTCGTTAGTGTGGTCCAACCCGCCGAAGACAGTCGCGAGGCCAACGCTTCGCCCACTGTCAGACTCGCCCTCGAGCTCGACAGGAAATTTCCGACGAAAAGAACGCGTGGAGTCATCGGCGCGGGACCGCACGATGTCATGACTCACCATGAATAGCCAGAGGCGACTTCACTATTGCACCGCAAAGACGATCGCATGCGCAACGCGTCTTACCACACCACTCCGATCATCATTTCCTGTGAGTGAAACAATTCGTGGCCGGCGTAACGTTTTCTCGCGCCGCAACCACCATGTAAGTATGTGGATTTCCTTATGGTTACGCGACCAACGGACAGGCGTCTCCGGAGAGCAGCACCAAGTACACAATCGAAACGAGGCATGATCGCACGACCCCTCCCCGAGGGGCCGCGACAACGGCAAACCCGGCGAAAGCCGGCGACGCAAAGCTACGAGGCTACCGCGCGTTCAGAGACGCGTCACGCCAGTCGGGCCGCCGAACGGATCCTTCACGGAGGGGTTTGGCATGCGTCCCCATCTCGGCGTAACATCAGCGGCCGTGTTCATCGTCACGCTCGCCGCCGTCGCCTGTCTCGACACGTCCTCGCCGCAGCTCGACGTCCCTCACGACGTCGCGGCCATCCGGATGCAGCCCACCTCGGCGAGCGTGCCATTGGGCGGCCATGTGTCGTTCCAAGCCGTCGCGGTTGACAACAACGGCGATCCGGTCTCGAGTCAATCGGTCACCTGGTCCAGCCAAGACACGACGGTCGCCGTCGTCGACGCGAACGGCAACGTCTCCACCAAAAAGATCGGTTCGACGCAGATCATCGCGGCGGGCGCATCGAAGGTCGGCACTGCCTCGGTGAACGTGCTGCCGCCGGCCGTCGCGACGGTGCAGCTCACCCCGTCGAGCGCCGACATTCTGGTTGGCGACGTACTCCAACTGGTCGCGACACCGCGCGACGCAGATGGCAATGCGCTCACCGGCCGTACTATTACATGGACGAGCAGCACCCCGGCCGTTGCCTCCGTGTCCTCGTCGGGCTCGGTGACCGGTCTCGCCCAAGGTACCGCTACGATCACGGCTACCTCCGAGGGCATCAGCTCGACCTCGGACATCACGGTATCGCCGCTCGAGCCCGACACGGTCCTCGTGTCGCCGGCGTCGGTGTCCATCCAGCCCAAGCAGACCGCACAGCTCACTGCGAATGTGCGCAATGCGCAAGGGCAGACGATGACCACCACTGTGTCCTGGTTGTCGGGCGATCCGTCACTTGCCTCCGTCAGCGGCACCGGGTTGGTCACCGGTCTCTCCACGGGGACGACAACGGTTACCGCATCCGCCGGCAAGAAGAAAACAAAGATCAGGGTCGTGGTCGCGCAGGCAGCTGCGGCGACCGTGTCGCTGTCGCCTTCGTCAGTGTCCTTGACGCAGGGTGCCACCTCACAGCTCTCCGCGACCGTAAAGGACAGTAGCGGCACTGTGCTCACCGGGCTGATCATCGCGTGGTCCAGCAACGATACGAACACGGCCACGGTCTCGAGCACCGGCCTGGTCACGGCACGGGGCGCAGGCAACGCAACGATCACCGCGACGACCGGCGGCGTGAGCGGGACGGCATCCGTCGCGGTTCAGTCGCTGGCGGCTCCGGTGGCGACGGTGTCCATGAGTCCGACGACGGCTTCGCTGGTGACGGGCGACACGATGACGTTCACGGCGACGCCTCGCGACTCGGCCGGTACAGCGTTAGGCGGCCGGACGATCACCTGGTCGTCGTCCAATACGTCGGTCGCCAAGGTGTCGAGCAGCGGTCTCGTCACGGCGGTGGCCACGGGTTCGGCCACGATCACGGCGACGAGCGAAGGCAAGACCGGGACGGCGGGGGTGACCGTTACCGCTCCGCCGGTGGCCTCGGTGGCCGTGAGTCCGCACTCGGCGAGCGTGGTGACTAACGGGACGGTGCAGTTGTCGGTCACACTTCGCGATGCGAGCGGCAACGTTCTCACGGGTCGCACTATCACATGGTCGTCCAGCGACAGCGCGACCGCGACGGTGAACGGCACCGGCCTCGTGACCGGTGCGACGCCCGGCACCGCGGAGATCTACGCGACGAGCGAGGGGCATAGCGACTCGTCGACGGTGACCGTCACCGCGCCGACGGTTGCGTCGGTGTCCGTCTCGCCGACCTCAGCGACGCTGAGGGTCGGCAACACATCGCAGCTCACGGCGACCGTTCGCGACGCGGGCGGCAACTTACTCACCGGGCACACCGTGACGTGGGCGTCGAGCGCGACGGCAGCGGCGACGGTTTCGGCATCGGGTCTCGTGACGGCCGTGGCGCCAGGTTCGGCGACGATCACCGCCACGAGCGACGGGAAGAGCGGCACGTCGGCGATCACGGTGACGCTCGTCCCGGTGTCCTCGGTGACGGTCACGCCGAAGAACGACACGCTCACGGTCGGCGCGAACGTCCAGTTGAGCGCTACGCTGAAGGATTCGGCGGGCAATACGCTTACCGGTCGGACCATCACGTGGGCAACGTCGACCTCGAGCGTCGCGACCGTGACCGCGTCCGGCATGGTGACAGGCGTGGCCGGCGGCAACGCGACGATCACGGCGACGAGCGATGGCAAATCGGGAACATCAGCGGTCGTCGTCGACGCGCCTGCGCCCCCACCGCCGGCGAACCACGCCGGATGGTACGTCGCGCCTAACGGAAGCAGCGGCGCCAACGGCAGCGCGAGCGCGCCGTGGGATCTGACGACGGCGTTGTCGGGCGCGTCGGGTCGCATCCAGCCCGGCGACACCGTGTGGCTGCGCGCCGGCACCTACGGCAGCGGCGAAGGCAACTCCGACTACCACGCAACGCTGAACGGCACCGCGTCCGCACCAATCATCGTGCGGCAGTACCCGGGTGAGCGCGCGACCATCAACGGCGACATCGCGGTGGATGGCAGCTACACGTGGTACTGGGGATTCGAGCTCAAGAACACCAATACCACGACGCAGGACATCCAGGGCATCAACTCACACTGCCCCGGCTGCCGCTTCATCAATCTCGTGGTGCACGATCACTCCGGCGACGGCCTCGGCCTCTGGTCTGAAGGGCCTAACCAGGTAGCCTACGGCAACATCATCTACAACAACGGATTCCACGGGTCGACCAGCACCAGCTACGGTCACGGCATCTACACGCAGAATCAGACGGGCACGAAGCTGCTTCAGGACAACGTCCTGTTCAATCAGTTCGGCTACGGCATTCACGTCTACGGCTCAGGCAACGCGTACCTCAACAACTTCACCGTCGACGGCAACGTCTCCTTCAACTCGGGCGTGGGCGACGGCATGAACTACACGTTGGGCGGAGGCTCGCCGCTCATCAATCTCGTCGTGAACGGGAACATGGCGTACTACAATCCCGATCGCATGGGCAACAGCTTCCGGATCGGGTACAACTTCGGCACGACCAACACGAACGGCACGATGACCAACAACTACATCGTTGGCACCACATTCGTGAGCCAGTGGACGTCGGGCTTCACCTTCACCGGCAACACGGTGGTCAACTCGAGCGGCCTGGTGGTGCTGGTCGACCAGGACGTGCCGACCAACAGCACCTGGGACAACAACACGTACAGCGGCTCCGCGTCGACGCCATTCAGCGCGCTGAACATCGGGTACAGCTTCTCGCAGTGGCGATCGAATTTCGGCTGGGACGCGCACTCGACGATGAGCTCCGCGACGCCGCCCAATCATATTGTCGTCGAGCCAAACGCCTACGAGCCGGGTCGCGCGAACATCGTGGTGTTCAACTGGACCGGCGCCGGCTCGGTGACGGTGGACTTGTCGGGTGCGCTGAACATCGGCGACCACTTCGTGGTGATGAACGCCCAAGACTTTTATGGCACGCCGGTGATGTCCGGGGTTTACGGTGGACCGATCGCGTTGCCGATATCGACGGTTTCGCCGCCTTCTGCGATTGGCGGTCACGCGATGCCGGCGACGTCGACGCAATTCCAGACGTACGTCGTCTTGAAGCAGTGATCATGAACTGACCGCGCGCGATCGCGCCGGTCAGTAGTATTAGTGAGTTCACACAAAGAGAGGGCACCGGCGACGGTGCCCTCTCTTCGTTTTGTGTCGATTGTAGCGACGTCCCATACAATTTTCGCAACGAGTTAGCTCGTGCGAGCTAAATCGACACGAATCTGCATACAATCCTGTCTGACCGAACAGTCAGGACTTCGATCGCGCGCAAACTCAGTATTGAGCGTCACTGCCGCAATACGATAATTGTCCGCGTCAGAAGTTGCGGGACCGCTCCATACGATGTTGGTGCGACGACTCGCGATGGTTTTCACGAGTGGACTACTAGGCACGATCGCTCGGCCCTCCGGGGCCACCGCGACAAGGGCAAAGCCGGTGAAAGCCGGTGACGCAAAGCTTCGAGGCTACGGCTTCCCGTTCATGGGAGGCTACGCTCGTCGGGCCGCCGAACGGACGCTGTACACCCCGGGACCCAGCCGATGCGGATTTCACGATCCCACCTCGCGTTTGCGTTTGGTTGCGCCGCTGTTGCGACCGCAGCCGCCTGCTCCGACACCGTAGCGCCTAACACATCACCCCCACTCGGCGTGGAGGGCGCGACCACTACCACCACCGGACCGGTCGTCGTCTCCAACATTGCCGGCGCAAGCGGCAAGACGTACGTCGCCGTGCAAGGCGGGATGACCGTCGGCGCAAAGGTCTACACGGACCGCACGTACAAGACCATGTCGCCGCTGCCGATAGTCGTGCAGGGCGCCACGTACATCCAAACGGCGAACAACGACAAAGTCGCGAAGCCGGGGAGCACCTCGTTCCTGAGCTTCACGGTCGACCGCGCGGTCACGGTCTACGTCGCACACGACAACCGTATCGCAGCACCGAAGTGGTTGACGTCGACGTTCACGAAGACGACGGCGACGATCACGAACACGGACTACTACGGGCAGCAGCACCTCACGCTCTTCAAGCGCTCGTTCCCGCAGGGCAAGGTGACGTTGGGCAGCAACGTTGATCGGACGGGCAATTGCAACATGTACATGGTGATCCTTGTCGGCTCCGGCTCGACGACGACGCCGGTCGATACCACCGGTCCAGTCGTGAAGATCACCGCGCCCACGGCCGGTGCATCAGTGACCAACGCCGTCACCATCAGCGCGAGCGCGACCAGTACGATTCGGGTGACGGGCGTCCAGTTCCAGGTGGACGGCAAGTCGATCGCGGCAAAGGATACGACGTCGCCCTACAGCACCTCGTGGAAATCCACGACTGTCGCCAACGGCACGCACACGCTCACGGCGATCGCTACCGATGCCCAGGGGCATTCGAGCAAGTCGTCGGAGCAGGTGAACGTCAAGAACACCACCACCTCGACCGGCGGCTCGACATCGACCGGTACCCACGCGGGCTGGTATGTGACGCCCAACGGCAGCAGCGGTGGAAGCGGAAGCGCGACGTCTCCGTGGGATCTGACGACCGCGTTAGGCGGTGCCGGCGGCCGCATCCAGCCGGGCGACACGGTCTGGCTGCGCGCCGGCACATACGGCTCGGGCGAGGGTCGCTCCGACTATCATGCGACGCTGGTCGGCACGTCCACGGCGCCGATCGTCGTCCGCGCCTACCCGGGCGAGCGCGCCACGATCAACGGCGACATCGCGGTCGACGGCGGCTACACCTGGTACTGGGGATTCGAGCTCGCGAACACGAACACCAGCACGCAGGACATTCAAGGCATCAACTCGCACTGCCCCGGATGCCGGTTCATCAATCTCGTCGTGCACGACCACTCGGGCGATGGTTTCGGCCTGTGGTCCGAAGGGCCTAACCAGGTCGCGTACGGGAACATCATCTACAACAACGGATTCCACGGATCGACCAGCACCAGCTTCGGCCATGGCATCTATGCCCAGAACAACACGGGCACCAAGGTCCTGCAGGACAACATCCTCTTCAATCAGTTCGGCTACGGCATCCACGTGTACGGGTCGGGCAACGCGTACCTGAACAACTTCACCGTTGACGGCAACGTGTCGTTCAACTCCGGCGTGGGCGACGGCATGAACTACACGTTCGGCGGGGGCTCGCCGCTCAACAACCTCGTCGTCAACGGCAACATGGCGTACTACAACCCGAGCAAGATGGGGAACAGCATGCGCGTGGGGTACAACTTCGGCACGACGAACAGGAACGGTGTCGTGACGAACAACTACGTCGTTGGTACCGCTTTCCTCAGCCAGTGGCTTTCGGGGCTGACGTTCACCGGCAACACGGTAGTCAACCCGAGCGGCGTCGACGTGCTCTTCGACCAGGACGTGCCGACGAGCAGCACGGTGGACCACAACACGTACATGGACGGGTCGTCGATGGCGTTCTCGGTCCTCGGTGTCGGCTTCACCTTGTCGACGTTGCAGTCGAAGTACGGGTTTGACACGCACTCGACGATGAGCTCTTCCCTGCCTGCTAACCACATCGTGGTCGAGCCGAACACGTACGAAAAGGGCCGGGCCAACATCGTGGTCTACAACTGGTCCGGTGCGGGCGCCGTGACGGTCGACCTCTCCAGCGCGCTCACCATCGGCGACAAGTTCGTCGTGGTCAATGCGCAGAACTTCTTCGGTGCGCCGGTAGCGTCGGGCACGTACGGCGGGCCGGTCACGATTCCGATGAGCGGAACCTCGGCACCGGCCAGCATTGGCGGGCACGCGATGCCGTCGACGAGCTCGCAGTTCCAGACGTTCGTCGTGCTCAAGCAGTAGCTCGCGCGACGCACACGATGCAGAGCGGGGCGGGCGACCTGGTCGCCCGCCCCGATCTGTTTTTGTGCCCGACGAGATCACACCGGCATCGGGGCTCGGCGTCCTCGACGTTGGGCGCGCTCGACAGCAGCGTGTATCGCGGTGAGTCGCGAAGCAAGATTGCCGAACGCGTACTGGCTTTCGACGCGGCGGCGTCCGGCCTCGCCCAGTCTCCTGCGCTCGTCGGCCGAGCGGGACAGGGCGACGAGGTATTCCGTTAGGCTGGCGGCGTCGCCGAGGGCCGTCACGTAGCCCGTGGCACCGTGGTCGACGATGGCGCGGGCATCTCCCGTCGCCGTGCACAGAACGGGCAGCGAAGCGGCCATCGCTTCGAGCACGACGTTGGGAAACCCCTCGTGGTCCGACGTCAGCATGAACACGTCCGCGCCCTGCAGCAGCGCGGGGATGTCGTTCCGCCGGCCGACGAACGCGACCGCATCGCCACCCAACTCGAGGGATTGCGCCAGGCCTTCGAGCGCCGCGCGCTCGGGGCCATCGCCCGCGAGCACCCCGCGCACCGGCGCGCCCTGCGCGCGCGCGGCGGCGATCACCCGGAGAAACACGTCGAACCGCTTCTGCGGCACGAAGGTTCCCACGCCGACCACGACTACCGCATCGTTCGCGCGGCGCGGCACCGGCCCGCGGGCCGCATCGAACGCCGACAGATCGATCACGTTAGGCAGAACGTGAATCGCTTCGCGCGGCCGGCCGAGCGCTTCGGCGTTGTCGCGAGCCGCGTAGGAGTTGACGATCAGCGCCGGCGGTGCACGCAGCAGCCGGCGTCCCCAGCGGCCGTTGTATTCGACCTCGTGGACGACGTCGTTCCGCGCCGCACCGATGCCGATGGCTCCGGCGAGCGGCGCCGCCATGGCGACGTACAGGTTGGTGTAGAAGTGCGCCGACTGGACGATGTCCGGACGGAAGCGTCTGAGGGCCGCGCCCAGCACGAGCGTGCGCAGCGGTGGCGCGGGAAATCGTCCGACCCACTCGGGCGCGAGACCAATGTCTCTCAGTGCGGGCTCGTAATACTCGCCGCGGGTCAAGCAGTATACGCGCACCTGCGCGCCCGCATCGCGCAGCGCGCGCGCCATGTACACGAGCTGTTTCTCAGCGCCGCCTTGCCCGAGCGTCCCGGCAACGAACGCGATCTTCGCCGGCGATCCGTTAGGCGGTTGGCCCGGCGTCACACCCCGGCACTCTGTGCGGGCGCCTGGCGCTGCACGCGCCGCGTGTCCGGCAGCCGGCGGCGGATGTACATGGCGGCTTCGACGCTGTCGCGCTCGAGGAACACCGTGGCGCCGGCAGCGAGGTACCACAACCCCTTGGATTGGAATTCGGTCGCAAGCAGCGCGGCGAACAGCGCCAGCGACGTGAGCAGCCCCAGACGCCGGAGCACGCGCTTTCGCGTCTTGAGTGCGCCGTAGGCGAACGACCCGACCCATGCCGCCATCAGGAGAATACCGAGTACACCGTTCTCGGCTAACACCTTCACCCAGCCGGAGTGCGCGGCACGCAGCTCACCGCGCGCGTAGTCGCCCATGTTGTCGTGCCGGTCGAGATTCTTCCAGGCGAGCTTGAAGCTGCCCGTGCCGACGCCCATCGGATGCTCCTCGAAAATGTAGAAGCCACCGATCGCCAGGTCGGAGCGACCGCTCGTTCGACTCGACAGCGAATAGTTGCCGCTGAGCGGTTCGTCGGTCGTGAAGAGCTTGAAGAGCCTGAACGTCGCGCGTTCCTGCATCTGACTGAAGCGCGCTGCCGCGACGAAGATGATCAAGGCGCCGCACAGGATTGCCACCGTCCGCTGCCGCAACCCACGCATGGTGAGCAGAAGCACGATGATGCAGCACGCGCCGATGAGCAGCGTCCCGCGGCTGCCGCTCAGGAAAATCCACATCAGATTCACGACGGCCAATGACAGCAAGGTTGCCTGGCCGCGCTTCATCGACACGGCATACGGGAACCCGAGGCAGATCGCGAACAGCGCCGTGCACGGAAACATCGCCCAGGCGTTTTCGTTGATTTGGGGCAGATGCATGCGCTGGAAGAACCAGGACAAGCCGCCTAACGCACCGATCAATCCGGCGATCGTGCTGGTCCAGAACCACATCCGCTTGTCCGTGCCGGCGCGCACGAAGTAGATCAACAATCCGAACGTGATGAAGATGCCGAGGATGTGCTGCAGTCCCTCGACGAGATTGTTGGTGATCGACAAGTCGACGACCAGCAGCCCGATGAACGCCGTGAGCAAGATGCTGTGGCGATCTCGCAGGCGGATGAGGAACGGCACGTACAACAGCATCACGAGCAGCAGCCAGTAATTCAGCGTGTTCCACCGCAGCACGCCGCCCGTGAGCAGATATACGCGCGCGGGTCCGTCGATCACGCACAGCATCGTGATGCCGACCATTCCGATGCGCGGGTTGACCAGGCCAAACACCAGCGTGAGGAGACCCACGGCCTCGATGACGGTGAGGGCCACCTGGAAGCCCACGACGAACGATGCCCCCCAGACGAGCACGACGAAAAGCGAGAACAGCGGCCCCCACCACTTGCCGGTCTGCGGTACCTTGGGGGGGCCTAACGGACGACGAGGCCGCGCCGATTCCTCGTGAGCAGGAACCGGCGGCGGTGAATCCGCAATGGGCAGGGTTGGCGGTGTGTTCATGCCTGGAGTCGCCCGTCCGTCATAGTCCATCCCCACTGCGCAGCACACATCGTTCCGATGCGCTCCGCCCACGCCTCGAGTGTTCTGCCTTCGACGTACGCACGGCAGCGGCGGCGCAATGCGCTCCAGTCCTGTCGATCGACGAGCACGCGGCGGATCGCATCGGCAAGCGCTTGGCGGTCGCCCGGAACGACGAGCCACCCGCGCTCGCCACGCGTCCCGATCACAGCGGACGCAGCACCGACATTCGAGGCGAGCACCGGCAGTCCGTGCGCCATCGCGTCCAACCACGCCTTGCTGAATCCTTCTGTAAGGGACGGCTGGACACACAGATCCGCTACATCGAGCGCACTCGACAGCGTTGCGCGGTCCACCTGGCCGGCGAAGGTCACGCGATCGCGACAGCCGACTGATGCGGCGCGCGCTTCGAGAGCGGCGCGCTCGTCGCCATCGCCCAGAATCGTGAGGTGCGGCTGCGGAGCGTTCGGGTGTCGAGCGAGAAGTCCCAGCGCATCGATCAATACCGCGACACCCTTTTCGGGCGAGAGGCGGCCCGCATACACGAGACGCGGCGTGGCCGACAAGCCGCGATCCAGACGCGGCGCGATCTGATCGAGCTCGCGCCGCGCGAGGGCGGTCGAAAACACCCATTCCACGCCGGCGGCGGGCGCGGTCTCGCCATCACCCGTGGCCAGCATCACGTTGCGGCCCCCAGCGAACCGTCGCATGCACGCCTTCGTCACACGATTCATGAGCGTCGACTGCGTATTCGGCACCCAGGAGCCGCCGTAGCGCGCCACGACGCGCTTCCGCATGACCAACGCGATCCACATGCCTAACAGTGGGACGTCGCCCGGCAACGGAACGTGCACGACATCGGCGTTCCACGTGCTCGCAGCGATCTTCCAGACGAGATAGGGCAGCCGCGCGACGACCGACAGCTTGCGGCGCAGGTCCGCACCGCGCGGCGATCGCAGTGGAACGATGCGCGCGCGCGCCGGGAGCGGAATCCCTCCCTCGCGCGGCGGTACGCGCACGATGACGAGCGTCATGTCATCGAACAGCGAGGCGATCGCGGCCATCTGAGACGGGAAACCACCGAACGACATCCAGCGCCCCGACTCGTCCTGCCAACACGGCTTGAACGAGACGGCGCAGACGCGCAACCGGCGACGAGCCCTCGCGGGCGCGGTCACCGACGGCGGAGCAGTGTCACCAGCGACCAGTGAAGTCGTCGCGCCAGCCATTCGGGAATCCCGGGCCGCTCGAAGCGGCGGAGACAAAACTCCTGATACCGATACAGCCACGATGGGGGCAACGGCGGTACGATGCCCCAGTTCCAGATCTTGATGAATGCGTGCGGCCACGCAAAGGCCTGCGTGCCGACGCGTTCCAATCCCGCCGCGTCGAGCGCAGCCGTGAGGTCACGCGATGCGATGAACCGATCCTTCGCCGGTATCGGCCGGCGAGTGATCGACCGCAGCACACGCCACATGACCGATTCGATGCGGAGCGCGAGACATTCCGGGTTAGGCGTCGTGAGATAGAGATGGCCCGACGGCCGCAACACGCGCTGGATCTCGCGCAGCAACGACTCCTTGTCGATCACGTGCTCGATCACCTCGACCAGAATCGCGAGATCGAACGACGCGTCGGGGAACGGCAGCGTGCCCCCATCGTACGACTCGAACGCACACCAGTCGAATCCCAGGGCCTGCGCCTGAGCGATCGCCTCGCGCGACACGTCGACGCCGGCAACACGAACATCGCCGGTCCGATCCGGATGCCGTCGGCTGAACAGCACTTCGACCGATCCCCGATTGCACCCGATGTCGATCACATTGCGGACCGATGGTTCGGCCATGAGATCGGCGGCGCGCTCGTACTTGCGCCACGTGCCCAGGCCGCTCACCGTGTCGCGATCAGGAAAGAGCCGCCGGCCGCGCAACGCCTCTTGATCGAAGTGCTCCTGTACGGTCTCGGACGTCACGACGACCATTGCGTGGCCTCCTGCCCGACGAGTTCGCGAGGCAGCACCGTGCGAATGCGGCCTTGCTCGCGCCAGTCGCGGATGAGGGAG
>JACZCV010093717.1_pt1 | contig 18811 bp, 14 predicted proteins | sample 8641841 | NCBI WGS metagenome assembly JACZCV01 (sample SAMN15324606, study PRJNA640507) | soil metagenome | isolation source: monocropping sugarcane control | place: China: Luxin town, Laibin City, Guangxi Province | collected 2019-07-25 | depth 10cm m
GCCCTCGGCGTGCCCCCACGGGGGCCGCCCCGGCCCGAGCCTCCCCCCCCAAGGGCCAAACGGACCGCACAACGTGGCGGGGGGCGCCCGGACGGCCCATCGCCGCCCGGGTGCCGTTGCGTTCCTCCGTCATCGCTGATGGCTGCCGGAGCGCGGTCCTTTTGCATCGGGAACTACAATGTGGCGTTCCAGTCCACGCGGCCCGGCGCCGCTGGTGTTCTCGTGCGCATGCGTGGTGTTTGCATTCGCATCGCGCACTGCTGCACAGTCAGTACCGTCTAACGCTCCGCGCGGCGATGACCCAATCGACTCTCTCGTCGCGCTGGCGCTTTCCGTTAGCCCAGACATCGCCGCCGCACGTCAACGAGTCGAGGCCGCGCGCGCGCGCGTCGGCCCGGCCGGCGCACGGCCCGATCCAATGCTGATGGCTGGCCTCGAGAATCAGCCGCTGGGGCGTGAAACGGCGACTGCATCGCCGAACGGCGTTCCGATGGGCGGTGGCCCCGATCCCATGACGATGCGGGTGATCGGCGTGAGCCAGACGATCCCGTTCCCCGGCAAGCTGTCGCGCCGCACGGCCGTGGCCCAACGCGAAGTCGATGCAGCGGTCGCGGTGCTCGACGACGCCCGCACGAAGGTCGTGCACGATGTGCGCACGGCGTACTACGAGCTGGCCTACACCGACCGCGCGCTCGGCATCACGATGCAGAATCAGGTCGCATTGAGGGCCATGGCCAGCGCCACCAACGCGAGCTACGCGGTCGGTTCGAGCGCCCAACAGGATGTGCTCGACGCGCGCATCGACGTTGCCAAGCTTGCGCAGCAAACCAACGCACTTCGAGAACAGCGCGCGGCGCAACTCGCGGCGCTCAACAGTCTGCTCGACCGGCCGACCGATGTGCCAGTGGACAGCGCGCGCATCCCTGCACGCATCGTCGGCGCCGCGGTAGCGGACTCGGTCCGCGAGGTTCGCTTTACCTCGCGCGCGTTCGGCTCCGCGTCAGCTAACTCGCCGCTGCCGTGGCTGGATACGCTGCAGGCCATGGCGATCGCGAATAGTACCATGCTGCGCGAGCACGAAGCGCGCATCGCCGTGCAGACTGCCCGCCTCGCTGTCGCCCAACGCGAGACACGACCGGACATCGATGTTTCACTCCAGTACGGACAGCGAAGCGGTTTCCCGGATATGATCACCGCCGAAGTGTCCGTGCCGATTCCGATCCAGCACGCCCGCAAACAGGACGACGAGGTGGCGGCTGCTCGCGCGGACCTGGCGGCGCTCGAAGCGGAACATCGCGCAAGCGTGAACGACCTGCGCGCGCGCGTCGCAATGCTCTATGCCAATCTCGAGCGTCAGCGTACGCAGCTCGCACTCGAGAAGACGGCGATTCTCCCGCAGGGTCAAGCCGCACTCACGGGCGCGCTGGCGAGCTACCGCATCGGAAAGTCGGACATCCGAGCCGTGCTGGCTCGCGAATCGACGTTACTCGAGTACCGGCTCGCTTATGATCGCGGCCTAACCGACTTCGCCATGGCGCTCGCCGATCTCGATCAGCTCGCGGGCGTGGAGGTGCTCCCATGACGATCCGGCCAACCCGCCATTCGGCCATCGGCGTGGTCGTATCGGCCGCGTTCATCGTCGTTGCGATTGTCGCCGTGATCATCGTGCAAGGCCGGCGCGCGCGCACCACTGCCACGCAGTCGCGCAGCCCAGACGCCATGGCCAACATGCCGGGCATGTCTAACGCAACGCCGCGGCGCGACAGCGTCCCGCGCACGATCACACTGCCCGTCTCCGAACAGCGCGCGCTCGGCGTCACGTTCGACACGGCGGCGGTGCGCCCGTTGGTCGCCGACACACGCGCCAGCGCCATCGTGTCGTTCGACGAAACGCGGATCGCAGCCGTCGTGCCCAAATTCGACGGATTCGCGGAGCGCGTGTACGTGGCCGCGACCTCGCAGCCTGTCCGCCGCGGCCAGCCCTTGCTCGACGTCTACTCGCCTAACGTGCTGGCCGCCGAGCAGGACTTGCTCGTCGCCGCGGCATTGCAGGACAGCGTCGGCCACGCGGATGTACCGGGCGTTCCCACGAACGCCGCGGATCTCGTCGCCGCCTCGCGCCGCCGACTGGAGTTATTGGACATCGATCCCGAACAAATCGAGGAAGTGCTCCGGACCCGTCGCGTGCGGCACGCTTTCACGCTGTACTCGCCAGCGACGGGAGTGGTGGTCGACAAACGCGTCGTGCAGGGGCAAGCCGTCACGGCCGGCCAGCCGCTCTATACCATCGCCGACCTCCACGACGTCTGGATCGACGTGCAGCTGCCGGAATTCGATGCGCAAGCCGCGCGCGTCGGCGGCGCTGCGGAGATCGACGTCCCCGCGCTCGCGGGCGAGACGTTCGCGGGCCGGGTGTCGTTTGTCTATCCGACGCTCGACACGACCACGCGCGCAATCCGGGCGCGGATCGTCGTGCCTAACGAGCGCGAGTTGTTGAAGCCGGGCATGTACGCCACGGTACACCTGCGCACGACGGCGGGACGGGTGCTCACCGTTCCGGCGTCGGCCGTGCTTCGCACCGGCACGCGCAACCTCGTGTTCGTCGATGTCGGCGGCGGCCGGCTGATGCCACGGGAAATCGAGATCGGCCGAACGAGCGGCAAATACATGGAGGTGTCGTCGGGCCTCGAGGCCGGCCAGCGCGTCGCCGCGTCGGCGCAATTTCTCCTCGATTCAGAAGCGAATCTCGACGAAGTGATGCGATCGATGATCAGCCAGATGCCCGCCGGTCAGGGTAAGGCAGGCTCGCGATGACCGCCGTGCTCACGCGCATCATCGAGTGGTCGATCGCGCACAAACGAACAGTGCTACTCGCGTGCGCCGCGCTCGCCGTCGGCGGCACGTGGGCGCTCCGTCGCACACCGGTCGACGCCATCCCGGATCTGTCCGACGTGCAGGTCATCGTGATGACGGAGTGGCCCGGCCAGGCGCCGCAGACCATCGAAGATCAGATCACGTATCCGCTGTCCACGGAAATGCTCAAGGTACCGCGCATCAAGTCCGTGCGCGGGATGAGCCAGTTCGGGCTGTCTGCTGTGTACGTCGTATTCGAGGACGGCACCGATCTGTACTGGGCGAGAAGCCGCGTGCTCGAATACCTGAACGGCATCAGAAGCAAATTGCCTAACGGCGCCGAGTCGACGCTGGGGCCGGACGCCACCGGCGTTGGGTGGGTGATGCAGTATGTCGTCGCAGATACGACCGGCCGGCTCGACCTGGCAGGTTTACGAAGCCTCCAGGACTGGACCATTCGTCCTGCGCTGACCGCAGTGCCCGGCGTAGCGGAGATCGCCTCCTTCGGCGGTTACGAGAAGCAGTACCAGATCGATGTCGATCCCGCCAAGCTGCTCGCGTACAGCGTGTCACTCACGAAACTGACCGACGCGGTGGAATCCTCGAACGAGGACGTCGGCGGCCGCGTGCTCGAGATGTCAGGCACCGAGTACGTGGTGCGCGGGCGCGGCCGCTTTCGGTCACTGGACGACATTCGCCAGGTCGTCATCGGGACCGGATCGTCCGGCACGCCGATCACCGTCGGCGATGTCGCGACCGTACAGTTAGGCCCCGACATCCGGCGCGGCATCGCCGACCTCGACGGAAAAGGCGAGATCGTCACCGGGTGGGTCGTCATGCGCTATGGCGCAAATCCACGCGACGTCATTCGCGGCGTGAAGCAGAGAATGGCGGAGGTGCAGCGTTCCCTGCCCAACGGCGTCGTATTCATCGACGGCTACGACCGCTCGGGGCTCATCGATGCCGCGATCGCGACGCTGCAAGGAAAGCTCGTCGAGGAGTCGATCATTGTCGCCGTCGTCGCGCTGATTTTTCTCATGCGCGTGTCGAGCGCTCTGGTCGCTATTCTCACGCTGCCGCTCGGCATCCTCATGGCGTTCCTGGCCATGCGGCTGCTCGGACTCAGCGCCAACATCATGAGCCTCGGCGGCATCGCGATCGCCATCGGGGCAATGATCGACGCGTCGATCGTCATGGTGGAGAACCTGCACAAGCACATCGAGCGGGCCCCACCGATGCTGCCTAACGAAGACGGGCGCGCGCGGCGATGGCGGCTCGTCCTCGACTCGGTGCGCGAGGTGGGACCAGCGCTGTTCGTGTCGCTGCTCATCATCACCGTGTCGTTCGTGCCCGTGTTCGCGCTGGAGGCGCAAGAAGGCCGTCTCTTCAAGCCGCTCGCGTGGACGAAGACGCTCGCCATGGCCTCCGCAGCCCTCCTCTCGATCACGCTCGTTCCGGTGCTCATGGGGTTATTCATCCGCGATCGTGTGCAGCCGGAAGACGCGAACCCGGTCAATCGCGCGCTGGTGCGGGTGTATCGTCCCGTGATTGCCTTTGTGTTGCGCCATCGGTGGCCGACGATCGCGGCGGCGTGCGCCATTCTCATCCTGACCCTCATTCCGTGGTTGGGTGTCGGCAGTGAGTTCATGCCCCCGCTCAACGAGGGTTCGATCATGGACATGCCGTCGCTGTTTCCCGGCGTGGGTACAGGTGAGGCCAAGGCAATCCTAACGCAGCGCGACGCGGCGCTCGCACGCATTCCCGAGGTGGCAATGGTACTCGGAAAAATCGGGCGCGCCGAGACGGCAACAGACATGGCGCCTATGTCGATGATCGAGACGATCGCCATCCTCAAGGACAAGGATCGATGGCGCCCTGGCGTGACGTACGACTCGATCGTGTCCGAAGCCAACAACACGGTTCGCACGCCCGGCGTTGCCAACATGTGGTCGATGCCGATCAAGAACCGGCTGGATATGCTGGCCACCGGTATCAAGACGCCGGTCGGGATCAAAATCGTTGGACCGAATCTCGACACGTTGGACGCGATCGGCCGGCGGCTCGAGGGAATGCTGCCGGCGGTGCGTGGCACCAACAGCGTGTTCGCCGAGCGCGCCATGGGCGGCGAATACCTCGACATCGCCGTCGATCGCGACGCCGCGGCGCGCTACGGCCTAACGACGGGCGATGTGCAGCAGGCGCTGTCGACGGCGGCAGGCGGCATGGACGTGGGCCAGGTCATCGACGGCCGCCAGCGCTACTCGGTCCTCGTGCGCTATCCGCGCGAGCTCCGTGACACGCCGGAAAAGATCGCAGCCATCCGTGTGTCAACGCCGAGTGGCGCTCAGATTTCACTGGGACAGTTGGCTCACATCGGCATCACGCGTGGCTCGACGCTCATCAAGTCGGAGAACGCGCAGCTCGAAGACATCGTCTACGTCGACGTGCGGGGACGCGACATCGGCTCGTACGTATCGGACGCGCAGCACCTCGTCAGCGCGCAGCTCACGCTGCCGACGGGCTACAGGCTCGAATGGTCCGGCCAGTTCGAGGCACTGAAGCGCGCCAACCAGCGGCTCGCGCTCGTCGTGCCGGTCACGCTCGTCATCATTTTTCTGTTGCTGTATGCCAATTTCCAGAGCGTCGTCGAGAGCTCGATCGTGATGCTCTCACTCCCGTTCGCACTCGTGGGCGGAGTGTGGCTCATGTGGGGGTTGCGGTATGACATGAGCGTGGCTGTTGCAATCGGATTCATTGCGCTCGCCGGTGTCGCTGCCGAAACCGGTGTCGTAATGTTGATATACCTCGACCATGCGTACCAAGCACGCCGCCGGTCCGGCACACTGCGTACATCTCTCGATCTGCACGCGGCCGTGATGGAAGGCGCGGTCGAGCGCGTGCGGCCAAAGATGATGACGGTGACCGCCATCATGGCGGGGCTGCTTCCGATCTTGTGGTCACAGGGAACCGGAGCCGATGTCATGAAGCGAATCGCGGCGCCGATGGTTGGCGGGATGCTGACATCGACCGTGCTGACGCTCGTGGTCATCCCGGCGGTGTACTCGCTCTGGAAGGAGCGCAGATTATCGGGCGGAGGCACGCATGGCAAAGGCTGACGACGAACAGCCGCAGGCTGACAATCTCAGCACCTACCGCGCCAAGCGGTCCACGGACAGTACGCCCGAGCCATTCGGTACCGTGTCGGCGGTACCGGGGCATCTGTTCGTCGTACACAAGCACGCCGCGCGACAATTGCACTTCGACCTTCGCCTCGAGATGGACGGCGTTCTGCGTTCGTGGGCGGTGCCCAAGGGCCCGTCGTACGACACCAACGACAAGCGGCTGGCGGTGAAAGTCGAGGACCACCCGCTCGAGTACGGCGACTTCGAGGGGATCATCCCCGCCGGCAACTATGGCGCGGGCGGCGTGATCGTGTGGGACCGCGGCGAATGGGTGCCGCTCGAGGATTGGCGCGAGGGACTCGAGAAGGGCAAGCTGCTGTTCGAGCTCAAGGGCTACAAGCTCCACGGCAAGTGGACGCTCGTGAAGATCAAAAAGAGCGAGCGCGATTGGCTGTTCATCAAAGAGCGCGACGCGTACGTCAAGCAGCCCGGCGACGAGTTTCCCGAGCAGTCGGTGTTGTCCGGCCTAACGGTCGAGGAAGTGAAGGCCGGCGGCCTCAACACGAAGAGCGAATCGGTGCGCGTCGAGCTCGACGACACCGAAGCCGAGCGCGGACGCGTCGACCCGCGCAAGGTCGAGGTAATGCTCGCGGAGCCGTCGGACAGCGTTTTCACGCGCGACGGGTGGCTCTTCGAGCTCAAGCTGGACGGGTACCGGTTGATCGCGAGCAAGGAGCACGGCGAGCCGCTGCTCCTCACGCGCAACGGCAACGACTACACCGCGGTGTTTCCCGAAGTCGCGCGCGCGATCGCGGCTCTTCCGTTAGACAGCTGCATCGTCGACGGCGAGGTCGTGGTGTTGGACCCGCAGGGAAAGCCGAGTTTCGCCCGCCTCCAGCAGCGCGGCCGGTTGAGCTCGCTGCTCGACATCAAGCGCGCGGCCGTCGAGCTGCCGGCGACGTTCTTCGTGTTCGACTTCCTCGCGTTCGACGACTTCGACCTGCGGTCGCTGCCGCTCGTCAAACGCAAAGCGCTGCTGTTCGAGACGATGCCCAAGTTAGGCGCGGTGCGCGTGCTCGATCACATCGAGCGCGAGGGCGAGCGCTTCATGGAGCAGGTGGCGGCACTCGGCCTCGAAGGCGTGATCGCAAAGCGCGCCGACGCGAAGTACCGCGGCGGCCGCACCGATGCGTGGCTCAAGGTGAAAGCCGAGAAGACGGGCGATTTCGTGATCGTCGGATACACGGCGCCGAAAGGAGGACGCGGTCACTTCGGCGCGCTGCAACTGGCCGACATGGTGAACGGGACGCTCACGTACGCGGGCCGCGCCGGCACGGGCTTCGACGACGATCTGTTAGGCGAGATCGGCGCGATGCTGGAACCCATCGTGAGGCGCGACGCGCCGTGCGCGGGGCCGGCGATCGAGCCGGGGGCGGAGCCGCGGCCGTCGACCGACATTCCCGAGACGAAGACCACGACATGGGTCGAGCCCACGTACGTCTGCGAGGTGCGCTTTCGCGAATGGACGCCCGATGGCGTGTTGCGGCATCCCGCGTTTCTGCGCTTGAGGCCCGACAAGGATCCCAAGGACTGCGACCGGCAGGGCTGGAGCGCGGCGCCGGCCATCAGCGCGACGAGCGAAGCCCCCGCGAGCGAGAGCGGCAACGGCAGTGAGGCGCCGCCTCCCGTGGCGCCGCAGCGCGAGGAAAAGACGTTCAACTTTTCCAACCTCAAGAAGGTGTACTGGCCGGCCGAGCGGTACACGAAAGGCGATCTCATCGAGTACTATCGCGCGGTGTCGCCGTGGCTCCTGCCTTACCTGCGCAACCGGCCCGTCGTGATGACGCGATACCCGGACGGCATCGACGGCAAGATGTTCTACCAGAAGGATGCGCCCGAATTCGCGCCGCGCTGGATCCGCACGATTCCCATCTGGAGCGAGGACACGCAGCGCGAGATCCGCTACTTCGTGTGCGACGACGAGGAATCGCTGCTCTATATCGCGAACCTGGGCTCGATCCCGCTGCACATCTGGGCGAGCCGGGTAGGCTCGCTCGAGCAACCCGACTGGTGCGTGATCGATCTCGATCCGAAGGAAGCGCCGTTCTCCGACGTGGTGCGCACGGCGATCGTGCTGCGCCGCCTCTGCGCGTCGATCGAGCTGCCGAGCTACGTGAAGACCACCGGGAAAACAGGCCTGCACATCATGCTGCCGTTAGGCCGCCAGGTGACGTACGCGCAGTCGCGCACGTTAGGCGAATTGCTGGCGCGCGTGGTGCTGCGCGAGGGCCACGGGTACGCCACGATCATCCGGCACGTGACCAGGCGCGGCGACAAGGTGTACCTCGACTACCTGCAGAACCGGCACGGCCAGACCATCGTGGCGCCGTTCAGCGTGCGGCCGCTGCCCGGCGCCACGGTCTCGATGCCGCTCGAGTGGGACGAGGTGAACGACGCGCTCGACCCGAAAACGTTCACGATCCGCAACGCGCTCGAACGGATGGACCGCCTGGGCGCGGATCCGTGCGCGCCGGTGCTCGAGGAGAAGCCGGATCTTGGCGCGATCCTGCAGCGATTGGCGGTCGTCCTCGCGCAAGGCCAGGATCCCGCCGAGGAACCCTAGTATTGCTGTTCGGGAGTCGGTGACATGTTAAGCGCAGCATGCGCCGAACGAACCGCGTTGAGCCGATGTCGCGGGCAACTCCCCGTGGTCCGTCATCCGTTGTTCGTTTCGTGCTTTCCTACCCGTGGTCCGTACTTCGTTGTTCGGCATCCGGCGACGGCCGTGGCCGGCTACTCCAGGCGGCATCACTGAGCTTCGGAGTGAGGTGAATCGCTTCACAGGCGCTGCTCGCGCTTGGGCACAAGGTTCGCCGCTGGTCAGGCGCCTAACGCGCGTCAGCCGGCGCGGCGGTTGGTCAGGCGTGCGACGCCACCTGCTCGCCGCGCTTGGGGAGCACCCACCCGGGTCGCACGAAGTGACAGGTGTACCCGTTGGGGATACGCTCCAGATAATCCTGGTGCTCGGGCTCCGCTTCCCAGAACGGACCGGCCGGCACGACGTCGGTGACCACCTTGCCCGGCCACAGACCCGACGCGTCCACGTCGGCAATCGTGTCGCGTGCGATCCGCTCCTGCTCTGGCGTCGTATAGAAAATCGCCGACCGGTAGCTCGCCCCGATGTCGTTGCCCTGTCGGTTGCGCGTGGTCGGGTCGTGAATCTGGAAGAAGAACTCGAGCAGCGTGCGATAGCTCGTCTTGGTGGGATCGAAGACGATCTCGACCGCTTCGGCGTGCGTGCCGTGATTGCGATAGGTGGCGTTGGCCACGTCGCCGCCCGAGTACCCGACCCGCGTCGAGATGACGCCCGGCTGTCGGCGAATGAGTTGCTGCACGCCCCAGAAGCATCCCCCGGCGAGGACCGCCCGTTCGGTATTGCCCATCTCTGCCGCGTTTGTCATGGTTGTTCCCTCCTCCGCTCACCGTAACCCGGGCTAGAGATCAATTCAAGCTGCCGAGTCGTCTGCGCATCGTCCGACGACCCGGCGCACGGGGACGCGAAATGACGACACGCGAGACCATCGAGCGCTACTTCGAGCTCCTGAAGGCGCGCGGGGATTGGTCCTCACTCTTCTCGGAGACGGCGACGTTCACGAGCTTCGCGAGCCCGCCGCGGCAACTCGCCGGCCGCGACACGCTCGTGAAAGCTACCGGCGGATTCTACGGGATGATTCTCGGCGTCGAGGTGCGCGACCTGCTCGTGGACGGCGAGCGCGCGTGCGCGCTCACGCACTACCGGCTGCAACCGCCTAACGGACGACCGGCGTTCGAGAGCGACGTCGCCGAGGTCTTCACGGTACGGCACGGCGCCATCGAATCGTTCGGTATTTACTTCGATTCGGCGCCGTATCCCAAGTAGCAGGACGATCGGCTCGCAGCGCGTCTCCGGAGCCGTCGTGGTAGCAAACATCCTCCTCGACCTCCATACTTCGGCGCGACCGGGCAGCAGACCGCCCTCCTTTCAGGAAGCGACACGCATGGACGAGTACCAACGCGCCGCGCGGGTGATCTTCGCCACTGGCCTCATTGCGATGGGCGTCCTTGGACTCGTCTACGGCGACTTTGCCATGCAGTGGCAGCCGGTGCCTTCGAGCATCCCGTGGCACTCCGGTCTCGCGTACCTCTGCGCGGCGATCGAATTGGTGCTGGGTCTCGCGTTCCTCATCCCCGGCATCGTGCGCATCGCGTCACGAGCGGCCCTCGTGTTCGTCGCGCTGTTCCCATCGGACTCTGCCACATCGTTTACCCGACCGAAACCGCCTCGCTCGTCCCCGCCCGGCTCCGTTTCATCGTGCATGGACCTATTTCACAGGCGCGGCCCAGGTCGCCGCGGGACTCGGCGTGCTCTTCTCCGTCGTACCGGCAGTGGCGGCAACGCTCGAAGCGACGGCACTCACCATCTTCACCATTCTGGTGTGGATGCCAGGCGTGCTCCATCCGAACGCGGGGCGGCCTCAATGGACCGCCCTAGTCATGTCGACCATGATCACGGCAGGGGCATGGGCAGCGGCTACCGGTATCTCGCTTGGGCATCGCCAGCGACATGCGGAGCCCGCGTAGCAACCTCGACGTGTGGCCGCGTTCTTGCGCGCGAATCGGGCGCGCACGCGCTGGCCGCCATCGGCCGGAGTCTCACTGCGCTTGACCGTTCTCGGCAGGGTATCGAGAGTCCATGAAGGACAGCATGGGATCCAGGAAGCCACGACGCGACGCGGCGCCTGACGAACAGTCGGAGGTACCGACCCGTCCAGGACACGGCGATCGAACCCCCGGCACCCCGCTGCAGCCTCTTTCGGACACGGCGGCGCTCTATCAGCGCCTCGTCGAGAGCGTCCAGGATTACGCCATCTTCGCGCTCGACACCGACGGCTATATCCGCAGTTGGAATGGCGGCGCGCAGCGCGTCAAAGGCTACACGGCCGAGGAGGCCATCGGGCAGCACTTCTCGATGTTCTATCCGCGCGAGCTGGTTGCCGAAGGGTTCCCCGAGTTCGAGCTCCGCACGGCCGCGAACACCGGCCGCTTCGAGGACGAGGGCTGGCGTCTCCGCAAAGACGGGTCGCACTTCTGGGCAAACGTCATCATCACCGCGCTGCGCGATGCGAACGGGCACGTCATCGGCTTCGCGAAGATCACGCGCGACCTGACGGAACGTCGCAACGCGGAGGAAGCCTTACGCATGAGCGAGCAGAACTTTCGCTTGCTCATCGAGGGCATGCACGATTATGCGATCTACATGCTCGACCCGGCGGGCCGCGTGGCCACCTGGAATGCCGGCGCGGAGCGCATCAAGGGCTACGTCGCGTCGGAAATCATCGGGCAGCCCGTCGCCGCGTTCTATCCGCCGGAGGATGTCGCGTCGGGCCTGCCCGATCGACACCTCGAGATTGCCTTGTCGGCGGGCAGATTCGAAGATGAGGGATGGCGCGTTAGGCGAGACGGGACGCGGTTCTGGGCGACTGTCGTGATGACGTCGCTCTACAACAAGGCGGGCCAGCTGATTGGCTTCACGAAGATCACCCGCGACCTCACCGAGCGCCGCGCGCTGCAGGAACGCGCGTTGGCCGAGGCCCGCCGCGTCGCCGCGGAAGAGGCCAAGCTCGCCGAAGCGGCAGTGCGGGAAGAAGAGTTGCGCGACCTCGCGGCGAAGCTGCGGCGCCAGGCCGCGCAGCTCGAGACCCGCACGCGCGACGCACGCGAAGCACAGCGGCGAGCCGACTCCGCCAACCGCGCGAAGAGCGAATTTCTCGCCGCAATGTCGCACGAGCTCCGCACGCCGCTCAATGCGATCGGCGGCTATGCCGACTTGCTGCTCATGGGGCTCTCGGGTCCGGTGACAGCGGTGCAAACGGAACAGTTAGGCCGCATCAAACGGAGCCAGGAGCATCTGTTAGGCATCATCAACGACATCCTGAACTTCAGCCGCGTCGAGGCGGGACAGCTCACATACGTCATCGGGTCGGTCCCGGTGCACGAAGTCGTCGATGCCGTCGTCCGGATGCTGACGCCTCAAGCGACGGCGAAGGGCGTGCGCCTCGAGGCGACCGGCTGCCAGCCGGATCTCGTCGCCTGGGCGGACCGCATCAAGACCGAGCAGATCGTGCTGAACCTCGTGTCCAACGCCGTCAAGTTCACCGGCCACGGCGGCTCGGTCGGTGTGACCTGCGATCGGCTCGGCGCGGATCACATCGCGCTGCGCGTAACCGATACGGGGTGCGGCATCCCGGCCGACCAGCTCGAGGTGGTGTTCGAGCCGTTCGTCCAGGTGGGCCGCACCCTCACGAGCGCGCCCGAGGGCGCCGGGTTAGGCCTGGCCATCAGCCGAGACCTGGCGCGGGCGATGAAGGGAGACATCAGAGCCGACAGCACCGTGGATGTCGGATCGACGTTCACACTCACGTTGCCTGCGGGAAGAAAAACATCGGAGTGAGGCACGCGCGCCGGCGCACCCATCCCGTGCGTTAGGCGGTCTCCTTCCGCCACTCCAAGCGATAGGCCAACGCGGGGCCTCGCGTTCCCTCGTACGCGAGCTGCGCCATGAGCAGCGTGAACGGCTCGGTGTACCGCGCTACCTCGAGCGCACCGGCGTCGACGGGATCGAATCCCACATCGCGAATCAGGCGAGCCGCGGTTCGCTTGGCGCGCGCGTCGTCCCCACAGTAGACCAGGCTCGGTCGTTTCTTGTTCGATCGCGTCGTGAACACGCTGAACAAGACTTCGCTCGGCACCGTGCTGAACGCGGACACGACGTGCGCCTTCGGCACCTTCTTCGCCACGCGCTCCGCGCCCGACGATGTGTGGCCGACGACGAGTGCCGTGTCGCCCGCGTTCATCGGAAGCGAGCACGTCACGATGACTTTGCCGGAGACATCGCCAGCCTGACGGAGCACGTCGTTCACGCGCGACCAGTGCACGGCGAGCAGCAGTGCGTCGGCTGATTCCGTCGCTTCGGCCGGCGTGCCCGCGCGCGCACCGTGGCCCGCATCGCGCGCCACGCGCTCGAGCTTGCGGTCATCGCGCGAGTAGCTGAACACCACCGTGTGACCGGCGCGGGCGAAGATGGTGCCAAGCTTGGAGCCCATCAAACCAGAACCGAGTATGCCAATGCGCATCGAGGTTCTCCTGCGCCGAGGGAGTCGCGTGGCCCACAGCAAAGTTCGTCACCGTCGGGCGGAGCGGCTAGTCGACTCCGTGTGATCTGCTGACAGCATCTGGCTGGCCGTGCGCGGCGGCGCACCCGATGGATCTCCCCGCACGCCGACTGAGCGTGGACGATCTCGAGCCGTGCGGGTCTGTGGCATCGAAAAAACTGCAACGGCTTGGAAGGATAACAAAAGTGAAACAGGGGATGACGAAAGTGATCGTTCTGCGCGGAGCAAGGCGCCATCGCCCATTGGGCAGGATGGGCTTTGTTGTTTCTGTTGAACAACACAACACGTCGCTTAACCGTTAGGCAGCACACACCCCTCCGTGCAGAACGATCACGTTCGTTATCCTTGTTTCACTTTTGTTATCCTCTCAAGCAGTTGCAGTTTTGCTAACGGAACCCATGCGCGAACCGTGCGTCTCTTCAATCCGCGCTGCCGCGGTGGAAGGCGACACGATCCACTTCGTGTTCATCAATCCGGAAGACGACGTCCATTCGTTCGTGCTGCCGGACTTCGCAGTCTCGCTTCCGGCCCAACGCACCACGGAAGCGACCTACGTCGCGAAGCGCGCGGGGATCTATCCCTTCACGTGCGCGATTCAGTCGCACCTCCCGATGATGTGGGGGCAGCTCGTCGTTCTGTCGGGCACGACGATGTCCGGTGATGCGAGGGAGGCGCGCGCCGGTGCGCACTGAAGGCCCGGCGCGCGCTTCGCTTGCCTAACGCCCCGCCGCCGCTGAACGCCGCCAGTCGCGAATGATCTCGAGGATGCCCTCGGACGGCTCAGCACCCGGCTCCCACTCCGTGGGCGACCCCGCGTCGAGCAGCAGCCGGCCGACCGTCGCGAAGTCGTGCCCCTTGTCACCCTGCGACCGCTGGCCTTCCGCCGCCCAGACGAGCGGCGTCCCGTGAAACTCCGCGTCGCGCGCCGAGACCGATGCGCCGTGCGCGAGCAACACGCGAATGGCATTTGGCTGGCCGCTCATCGCCGCAGCGTGCAGTCCGGTTTTCCCGATCTCGTCGTCGGCGTGGTTGGGATCGAACCCACACGCGAGCATCGTGTCGAGCACGCGCGCTTCGCCGCGCTCGGCCGCCCGATAGAATGCCGCGTAGTGCTCGGCGCCTATCGTCTGGCGCAGCGCGGGATTCTTGGAAAGCATCGCCTGCGCTGACGCGCGATCGCCGCGACTGCACGCCGCCACGAAGCGATCGAGCTCGGGGAGCTCGGTGGCGCCGCCGTTAGCCGCGAGCCACTCGGCCACTTCGTCGTTGCCGGACATCGCCGCCACCGCGTACGGCGTGCGGCCATCGCGCCGCTGACGTGTCGGATCGGCCCCGCGCCGCACGAGTTCGGCGGCCAGCTCCACGCTGCCGCGCCGCGCCACGACGTGCAGCGGGGTCTCTCCGTTAGGCGCGAACACCGGATCCGGGTCGGCGCCGTGCTCGAGCAGCCAGTGCGCGCCGATACCCGCATCCCCCCACGTAAGGATCGCGTACAGCGTGGCCGAGCCGTCGGTCGCCCAGGGCTGATTGAGGTCGGCACCGTGTGCGAGCAGCAGCTCGAGTGCGGCAACATCACCGCCGCTCGCGGCGATCGTGAGTGTCACGCCGTCGTTCGGGTTCGCTCCCGCCTCGAGCAGTGCCTGGGCGAGCGGCAGCAGGTGCGCGACGCACACCGCGCTCCACAGCACCGGCCGGTGAACGCCGTGGTGCAGCCATGGGAAGCGCGCGTTCGGATCGACGCCGAGCGCGAGCAGGTGTCGCGCGATGGCGACGAGGCCGTCCGCGCGGGCGGGTGGGCCAAAGCCTAACGCGGTATGGCACACATAGAGGAGCGGCGGCCAGTGGCGGGGGCCGCCCGGCTCCGTCGCCAGCTCCGGCCGCTCCGTGAGGCGAGCGGCGACGCGGCCGGCATCGCCCAGGAGCAGCGCGGTGTGAAAGGTGGCCTGCGCGATGGCGGGGTGCAGCGCGAGGAGCCGCGCGGCGCGGCCGGGCTGTACTTCGGTCGCCGCGTCGATGAATCGGGTGACGGCGTCGCCTAACTCCAGCGTCAGCTCCTCGACGCGCGCGACCAACGCCGTCCACGACGGCACGCCGTGCTCGCGCGCGATCACCGCCTGTGCGTCGTGCAGCGCGACCGCTGCCGCGAGGGCGGCGTCGTCCCGTTGTTGGGCGAACGCGGGGAGCGTGCGGAGCCGCGCGAGCGCGGCGGCGTCACGGGATCTGGCGGCGCGCAGCAGGTCCTTCGCCTGCCGCTTGAGCTGCTCGAGATCCGGGCGCTCGGGTAACTGCGGGGTCATACGTCCTCCATGCCGAAAGCCGGCGGTCCGCAGGCTGGCCAGCACGGAGATGACGTGCAGTCACCGTGAGTGGAGGAGTGGACTCAGTCCTTCGCGCGGACCCGCGGGCGCCTCCGAGCGCACGCCCGAATAGTTCACGCAACGGGCCGCGCCGTCAACCCCTGGCGCCCGTGGCAGCGCGATCGCGCACTCGCGGAGGATGACGAGAGCGAGTGCGCGGGTATCATCGACGCGTTAGGCAGATCCGTCCGACTGGTGCATGGCGGTCAGCGCATCATTGACACGTCGCACTGACCATCTTGAGACTCGTGACGCGCAGATCCGCTGACTCCTCCGAGGCCTCCGAGGCCTCGCTCTTTTCAGCCTTCCCGCCCTCGTGCTCCTTATACGGCGTGCCCACGACGGTGACCGTATGACCGACATGCTTCGAGAGCGCGACCTTCGTGCTGCGAAGACCGTATTTCTTCCCGTCTTTGCCGGTGATCGTGTATTCGCCTTTCTCGTCGCCCTTCGACAAGCACCCAGTTACGGTGTCGGCAGCGGCGACAGCAACGTGGCGACTGGCAGCCTGTGCCGTTCCGCCGACCGCAACCGACGACACGATGGCGACGCCGAGTCCGGCGATGACGCTAGTGACCGTGCCGAGAGAGCCATGCATAGCGACCTCCAGTGAAAGGACATGAACATCTTTGCACCGTCGACAAAGTCATTGCACCGTCAATGCCATGACGCCCGGTACGTGCTGTCGGCGTCGGCCACGCGCATCACCGACCGCCACGCGTGTTCGCCACCGGCACAGGCCGCCAGACGTCACGAGACACCTCTCACGACAACGCCCACGACGCCCGCCGCGACGATCCAGATCGGTTCCGGAATCCGGCGCACGCGAGTCAGGAGCACCAGCGTCCCGATGGCGATCGCGATCGTTGGCGCATCGACGATCGATCGTCTGCCTAACACGATGGCGGCGCCCGCTATCGCACCCGTCGCGGCAGCAGTCACCCCGTCGACGAACGCACGCACGCGGCGATCCGCTTTGAGGCGCTCGTAGCGCGGCGCTGCGACCACGGTGATCGCGTACACCGGCGCGAAGACGCCCAATGCGGCGGCCGTCGCGCCGGCGACTCCGCCGCCCAGATATCCGATAAATGCAACGGTGATCACGACAGGCCCGGGCGTGATCAGCGCGACCGCGACGGCATCGAGGAATTGCCGCTCCGTCAACCAGCGATGCTGCTGGACCACGCCGTCATACAGGAACGGCACGATCGCCAGTCCGCTTCCGAACACGAACAACCCGGCCGACGCAAAGAACAGGAACAGCGTCGCGACTTCCGGTACGGACGCCGCGCCGTGCAGCCCGCTCGTCAGTTGCGTTAGGCCCGAGAGCCCGCCCACGCACGACGCCAGCGACCTGCTTCGTCGCGGCGGCGCCTTGACCACCATCGCGATGACTCCGCACAACACGAAGAGCCACACGAGCTCGGCCTCGCGCCACGCCGTGACGGCCGCGCACACGACAAAGAGCACCCACATCAGCGCGTCGCGTCCGAGTGTGGTGCGCGTGAGCTTGATTGCACTCCGGGCGATGATGGCGATGACCGACGCACCCACACCGTAGAAGGCGCCCTGCAGCCATGCGATCCCGCCGAAGCGGGCGTACAACGCAGCGAGCACCACAACCATGACAAACGATGGGCCCACGAATGCGAAGCCGGTGATCGTCGCACCACGGACCCCGTGGCACACCCACCCGAGATAGATCGCGAGTTGTGCCGCGAGCGGACCCGGCGCGAGCTGCGAGAACGCAAGCCCGTCCCGAAATTCCTGCGGCGTCACCCACTGGCGTCGCTCCACCAGCTCGCGCTCCATGTAGCCCACGAGCGCAATGGGGCCCCCGAAGCCGGTCGTCCCGAGAGACGCGAAGAAGCGAACGAGCTCGGAGCGTGTGGGACGCATCACGCGCCCGCCGCGTACACGGCGTAGAGGTCATCGAACAGGAGGGAGCCACGCTCGAGTCGGGCGTCGTCGTCGCTGCGCGCGGCGGCCACGCCCGACAGCACGCGTTCGATGCCGGTGGCCTCGTCGCGGCCGAATTTGTCGTCCCTGAGATCGATGTCGTGCACGATCTCGGCGATCGCGTGCAGCGCCGGATCGTCCATGCGAAAGCGATGGAGCAGCGTCTCGAAGGTGCAGCGCTCGCCTTCGTGCGTGAACTCGCCATCGAACATGTCGAAGCGAAGGTCGCCGGCGGCCGGCCGGAACGCCGCCGGATCGACAAACTTGAACCGCGCGTCGCGGTCGATGAACCGGCGGATCAACCACGCGCTCGCGATGCGGTCGACAAAGATGCCGCGTCGGGTCACCCACGTGCGTCCACGCAGCGGGGCGGCGCCGGCCGCGCCTAACGGAGTCTCCTGCCGCGAAGCCGGCGCCACCGCCTCGGAGACGGTACGCAGTGCATCCTCGGCCATGGCGCGTCCGGGAGCATGGAAGAAGTCGATGGCGGCAATGCCGGCGAACCGTTTTCTCAGTCGCGCGACGTCGTCTTCCGGACGCACGCTCCGCCGGTCGGCATCCGGATCGCGTCGGCGCAGCGCGGCGCGCACCTCTCGCGCCGCAGCCGCGAGATTCGCGTAGTCCGCGTCGCGCGCGCCGTGGAACAGCGCGATGATGTGCTCATCGGTCAGCCCGTCCACGAAATCCGCCTTGCAGATCGATGCGTCGCCGCCGCCGTCGATGATTTCGGTGCGGACCCACTGGAAGTCCTCGAGCGATTGCGGTCGATCGGGCAACACGTACACCGACTTCTTGACGGGCACGGCGCCGAGTCGCTGCAGCCGGCGCCCGATTTTGACGCGCAAGTAGTCGGGCTTGGGCGGAATCTGGTGGATGAGGAGCAGCCACCGATGTTCGGGCGCGCCTGGCGCTCCGGTCATGCCGACAACGCTGGAGAGGACCGGGTCATGGGCCAATTGATAATATCACAATTGAATCATCGCAACGCTGGTCAATCGCCCTGCAATGCCGAGCGCGTGTCGCTTCTGGCTATGGACGTACGTCGAGCGGCAGAGGCTGGCGGCGCGCCTTTGCCTCCGTCGTGACAAGAGCTATTATCACAATTGAATCCCGGGCGGATTCAATCGGTGCGTGCAACGGTTGCCATCGACCTGACCTAACGACGATGCTCAATCTCGCGCGGGATATCGTGGTCCGTCATTCGTTGTCCGTTTCGTGTTTCCCTCCCGGTAGTCCGTCGTTGGGTGTTCGTCACCCGGCGCCGCCCGCCGCCGGCTTCCTGGGTCGCATCCTGGTTCGCTCGACGCGC
>JACZCV010130322.1_pt1 | contig 18426 bp, 20 predicted proteins | sample 8641841 | NCBI WGS metagenome assembly JACZCV01 (sample SAMN15324606, study PRJNA640507) | soil metagenome | isolation source: monocropping sugarcane control | place: China: Luxin town, Laibin City, Guangxi Province | collected 2019-07-25 | depth 10cm m
AGCAGCTGGTCGCGGTCGATCACGCTGGCGGGGTCGGTCCACTCGGTGAACTTTTCAGCGATCCAGGCCAGCAGGCCGGCCGGCGAGGCGAACCTGCGGCAGGCGAGCCGTGTCGTCGAGCAGCTGGCGAAGGTTCTGGCCGAGAGCTAGGCCCGGCGCAGGCCGGGCCTAGGCGAAAAGCGCTAGGGGCGCCCTACCACTGGTTCCAGCCGGAGTCGACGAACACTTTGATCTCGGGCTGGCCTTCAAAGAGCCTGGCAAAGAAATCCTGGATCTGCGGGCTGCCGGCGAACGCCTGGGCATGCTCGGCGCTGTCCCACGTGTCGATCCCGAGGAAGTCGCGATCGTCCTGCGGGTTGAGGAACACGTGATGCGTCAGGTCGCCGGCCTGCCGTGCCATTTCCTTGGTCGCCCCCGTCACTTCGTCGTGGAGCTTTTGCGCCGACTTCGAGTCGCCCTTGAGCCGCGCGCGCACCGTGATGGTCACCTTCAACTTGCTGGTCCTCCTGGAATCTCAGACTGGCTTGGCCTGGGCGAGGGCCTGCTCGCGCGTCAGCCCGGTGATCCCGTGGACCTTCTCGGCGTGCTCCTGGACCGCCTGAACGAGAGCGTTCTCGTCAGCCGATTCGAAGCTCCATCCACAGTCGCACTCGGCGCGCTTGCGCATGCTTCCCGACGACTTGGCCTTACCCATGAGCTCCACCGTAGGAGGGAGCCTTTGGCGAAACTTTGGAGTGCAAGTTGAGGGTCTACGTTACTGGCTCGATCTGCATAGAGCACGAGGCGACTCTGATCCGCGAATCCGAGCTGCCGCGGCGGCAGGGCCGGCTGGCGTTCGCGATCCTCGTGCTCGAGCGCCAGCGACCCGTGTCGACCGATGAGCTGGTCGAGCTGCTGTGGCCCGGCCGGCCGCCCGCGCAGCACCTCCTGGCGGTGAGCGCGCTGATCAGCAAGCTGCGCCGGCTGCTGGCCCGTACCGGTCTCGGCGCCGATTCGATTGCTCATGCCTTCAACTGCTATCAGTTGAAGCTGCCGGCGGATGCATGGGTCGACGCGGAGGTCGCGTTTGAATCTCTGCACGAGGCCGAGGGCGCGCTGCGGGCGGGAGATGAGTCCCGCGCCTACGGGCCCGCGGTCGTGGCCGCGGCAATCCTCCGGCGCCCGTTCATGCCTGGCGAGTACGGGGACTGGGTGGACGCTCGACGCGAGAAGTTTCGATCCGCACTCGTGAGGGTGCTCGACTGTCTGGTCCGGCTGCACGACTGGAACGGCGAGCCGACGCTGGCCATCGCCGCCGCCGAGGAGGCCGTGGCGCTCGAGCCGTTCCGCGAGAGCGGTTATCGCAGTCTCGTCGCACTGCAGATGCGGGCCGGCAACCTGGTCGAGGCGAGGCGAATCTTCGAGCGCTGCCAGGATCTCTTCGCCCGCGAGCTCGGGACCAAACCGTCGTCCGAGATCGAGCAGCTCTTGACTGGAGGCTAAGGTCTTCAGCCGGAGCGCTTCAGCTTGAAGGTCGCGATCGCCGCCTGGCGGTACCGCTCAGCCATGTCGAAGTAGCGCTCGGCGTCCGCTTCGAGGTCCGGGTCATGGTGCGCATGCCGGCGTCTGAAGGCCACGGAGGCAAACTTGGCGCCCCGCATGTAAGGCTCGAGCTGCTCGAACGGCAGGGGTCGGTCGCCACGAGCCACGTCACGCACCTCCTTTCAGCGCAGCGAACAGTTCCTCGTCGGTCGGCCGGTCCGCGAAGTCCTCGCCAACGTACTTCCCAGCGATCGATCGGTCCGGCCGCACCGCGAAGATCGACGGCTTCGCGACGCCGCCATCGCCGTCATTCCAGACGCCATATGCCTTGATCACGTCGCCTTCCGGGTCGCTCAGCAGAGGGAACGGCAGCAACAGCTTTTCGACCATGGCGCGGTTGTTCTCAACCGGATCGACCGAGATGCCCACGATGCCTGTTTTCTCGCTCTCGAAGCGGTCCCACATCCGTGCGTACGAGGCCAACTGCCCGTTGCAGTACGGTCACCAGTCGCCGCGGTAGAAAACCAGCAGCAGAGCGCCGTCCTTCAGATGGTCGGACAGCTGCCAGGGTTGGCCCTCATGGTCACGCAGCTCGAAGTCTTGGGCTTGCTCCATAAGGGGAGCGTAGCCTGGTTTTGTAACTGAATCGAGTATTCACTCGATGGGGGTGATGAGCAATGGCGGGATATCTGCTGGTTGCGCATCAGACGGCCGAGCGGAAAGAGCTGCTCGATGCGGCCAGACAGCTGGCGGCAGAAGACTCGCGCGCAAGATTCACCCTGCTGGTGCCCGCGACTCCTGTGGGGGACCTGCTCACGTGGGACGAGGGCGAGACCAAGGACGTCGCGCACCGGCGTGCACAGTCCGCGGCCGCGGAGCTGAAGCGCCAAGGCATCGTCCTGATGGACGTGAAAGTGGGCGACCCCGACCCGGTGCTCGCGGTTGATGACGAGTTTCTGGCCGGCAGCCGTTATGACGCCATCGTCATCTCGACGTTTCCGCCGGGCATCTCACGCTGGATAAAGATGGACGTGGTCAGCCGGCTGCAACGCAAGCATCCTCGGGTGCGCGTCATCCACGTGGTGGCGGACGATCCGCAAACGGCTGCTTCTTAGGTAGCCGGGCTCCCAGTAGCGACCAGGCAGATCCACACCAGGCCCGACGCGATCGGCGCCGGGTTGCCGCCGACGCTGAACGATGGCGGTCCGCTGGCGCCCTGCGACCACGTGGCGTCGAACTCGCGGCCGGCGGTGAAGACCTGCGCCTTGCCGTTGCCCGAGACCTGGTGCTCAACACCGGTCTGGCCGTTCACGTCGACGACCTCGTTGCTCGGCGTGATGGTGACCTGCTGCACGATCACCGTCGAAGCGACCAGCTGCTGGTTGGTGTCGGCGTCGATGAATGCACCGGTGTCCGGCTCGCTGCGCTTCCATCCGCCCGCGGCGGAGTCATAGACGAACGACGGCGTCTCGATGTTGGAAACCGGCACGGTGAAGCGCTGCATCGGCTTGCCGCCGCTGACCGAGCCCGTCGAGGTACGGCCCCAAAGCGACCAGCTCACCGATGGCGCGTTGGCGCGATTCGACAGGTCGGAAAGGTGCGAACCGTCCGAGTAGAGGTTGTGGGGCGGAGTGCGCGCCGGGTCGCGAAACAGCGCGCCGTTCGCCGAGTTCTCGTCGAAGTTGGGGATCCCGGCGGACTGGATCTGACCCTTGACGAAGGGGCTGCCGCCCGAGAAGACGAGGACCGCGCCATACATCTTCGCCAGCGAGATGGTGACCAGGCGGGCGCTTCGCACCGGCCCGACCTTGCTCTTCGGCATCGACGCGTAGATGGCGCTGAAGCGGCTGATGCCGCCTTCGGTCACGTATTCGTAGACGACCGCGGCGTCCTGCAAGCCCGATTGCGGCCGAGCATCGGAAAGATTCTCGACCTGGACCATCACGGGGGCGGATTGGCTGCCCGCCCCGGCAGGCATACCTTGGCAACTGACAAGCACGGCGGCGGCGAGCGCACCAGCGCCGAACGCCGCCGGAAAACGGATGTTCACACTGCTAGAACGCTCAGCGGCACCCGGCCGCCCGGGAGCGTCCTAGCCGGCCGCCTTCTTCACGATCGCCGTGATCTTGGCCTCGACCGCCGGGGTGATCTCGTTCACCGCGTATGCGACCGGCCACAGATCGCCTTCGTCGAGGCTGGCGGAGTCGTTGAAGCCCAGCATGGCGTACCGCACCTTGAACTTCTGCGCCGGCTGCAAGAAGATCACGACCTTCGGCCCCTTCGCGTAAGCGGGCATGCCGTACCAGGTCCTGGCAGTGAGGGTTGGCGCCGCTGCCTTGACGATGGCGTGGACCTTCTTGGCGATGGCGCGGTCCCGGGGTTGCATCTCGGAGATCTTCTGGAGGACCTCGGTCTCGCCGTCCGGCTTGACGATGCCGCGATTCGCGGCCCGCAGCTCGCGGACGTGCTCCCGAATCGCGCTCTTTTCGTCTTCGCTGAGCCCGCTCGGTCCGGCGCTCTTCGTCTTCTTCGCGGTCTTGGCTGCGGGCATGAGGTCTATCGCTCCTTGGTAACCGTGTATTCGCGGTGTCGCTGGATGCCGGCTTTGGGCTGAAGAATCCGGATGCCGTTGCCGAACGGGTCGCGGATGCCCATGTCGGTGCCGTAGAAGCGGTCGGTCGGCTCCTGCGTGAAGTCGGTCACGCCGCGCGCCTTCAGCTGCTCGTAGAGGCCACGGCAGTCGTCTGTGGTGAAGACGAGTGAGCCCATCGCGCCCTTGGTGATCAATTCGCGCAGCTGCTCGGCGGTGGCTTCGTCGTGCACCGGCGGGCCTGGCTCCTCGAGGAAGATCTCGGTGTTCGAGTCTCCTGGCACATGCACGGTCAGCCAGCGGAATGGACCCTGCTTGATGTCCTGGCCTTTCTCGAGCCCGAGCTTGTTGACGTAGAAGTCGAGCGCCTCCTCCTGGTCGAGGACCTTGACCGAGGTCGCGTTGAGCATGGTGATCATTCGGCTGCCTTCTCCTGTTTGAGTTCCGATGGGCATAAGGCTATGAAGCCGCTTCCGAGCCGGCTTCTCCAAAACTGCTCAATCGCGCCATCCGCATCGCCATCGCCGCCACCACCGGGCGCGTGGCCGCCATCTGGTAGCAGGTGGGCGGGACCATCGGCTCGTGCGTCGAGCGGTACTGCGACGGCGTCTCGCCGACGATGTCGCGGAACGTTCGGCTGAAGGTCCCGAGGCTCGTGCAACCTACGTCGAAGCAGATGTCGGTGATGCTGCGGTCGGTCTCGCGCAGGAGGAACATCGATCGCTCGACCCGTCGCCGCTGGAGGTAGCGGTGCGGCGTCTCCCCGAACACCGCGCGGAAGCTGCGGATGAAGTGGGCCTCCGAGACGTGCGCCACCGAGGCGATGGCGCGCACGTCCAGCGGCTGGGCATAGGCGCGGTCCATCGCGTCGCGGGCCCGCAGCAGGCGCCGGTTGAACTCCTCGACTTCCCGACTCATCCCAAAAAACGCTACATCTATGGCCGTGCAAGTCGCGCCGTGCCAGGCACCGTTCGTGGTTCTGGCGGCCGCCGCGCCGGCACGGGCGGTGCGAGGCTTTCTGCTGGCAGGCGCGTGGGAGGGAGTCGAGACATGAAGAAGACGAACGACACCTACTGCATCGTGCTCAAAGGCAAGGCGACGACCGAACGCTATTACCGCGACGAGGCCGGCTGGGTGAAGGTGAGCAACCGCGGCCGAGTTTTCCGCGCGACTGCCGAACAGGTCTTGAATCACTTGCTGCCGGCTCTGGCGTTCGCCGACGAGCTGCGCCTCGACGTCGCAGTCGAGCATTACGACCGGCCATATTGGGAGACCATGGAGGTCAGGACGTGAGCGTGGCCAAGGGTCCGAGCAGGACCGCCGTCATGTCGGCAGTTGGCCGGGCGATGCACCGTGAAGGTCCGCCGCCGGTAGTGCTGGATGACGCACTCGCGATGACACTCTCCGGTGAGGGCGCTGCAGCGATGGCGGAGAGGCTCCGCCACGACATGCCCGGAGATGCCCTGATGGCGTTTGCTCGCTGGGTGGCTGTGCGCGCCAGGTTCACCGAGGACATAGTCGCGGCGGCCGTAGAGGAAGGCGTCGGGCAGCTGGCCATACTTGGCGCTGGCCTCGATTCGTTTGCATTCAGACAAGGCGGGCTACGAGAAAGGCTGCGGGTCTTCGAGGTCGACCATCCTTCAAGCCAGGAGTGGAAACGCCTGCGGCTCGCTGCGGCAGGCATCCCGGAGCCTGAGAACCTCATATTCGCTCCGGTCGACTTTGAGGTCCAGACGTTGGACGACGGACTCAAGGCGGCGGGTTTCGACTTCGGCGCCCCCGCGGTGTTCACGTAGATTGGCGTGACGATGTACCTCACGCTGCCCGCGATCGAGTCGACGCTGCGGACGGTGGGCCAATGCCCGCCAGGCAGCAAAGTGGTGTTCACGTACAACCTGCCTCCGTCGGCGCTCGATACGCGCGCTGCAGCCTTGACTGATGCCGTCCGGGCGCTGGCCACCGATCTCGGTGAGCCCTTCATCAGCCTGTTCACGCCGGACGAGGCCGAAGAACTGGTGCGCCGGTGCGGCCTCGACAATGACGATCACTTCGGGCCGGCCGAGGCGGCGCGCCGCTATTTCAGCGAACTGCATGATCCGTGGATCGGGGGACCCCAGGGAATGATCGTCGCGAGCGTGCCAGTGCCGTGAAGAGCGCCAACGCGCTCGCCTTGTTTGACGACATCACCGATGGCGGTCGCCGCGAGCTGCGCTGCGCCGAGCTCGTCTACGAGGCGGCCGACCGCGCGCCTGACCTGCTGCCGGCCAGGGATGCGATCGCAGAAGAGCGCACGCACGCGCAAAAGGACAAGCGCGGCCTGGAGATCAAGCAGGGCGACTTCTTGTCGAGCGTGCTGGCGGATGCTGACCGCGGCCATCAGTTGATTCGCGCGATGGGCCGGCCCACGGCGGCGGCGCCGCAAAAGCTAGATGAATTTCGTCGGTCCGGCCAGGTAGATCTGGGCACCGCCGAGCTACGACGGCGGGATGGCATCGGGTGGATCGAGCTGAAGAACCTGGGCTGCCTCAACGCCGAAGACGATGTGTCGACAGCCAATCTCGAGGTCGCCGTGGACCTGGTCCTGCTCGATCCAGGGATCGAGGTCGGCGTGTTGCGCGGTGCGCCCATGATCCATCCGAAGCATCTTGGACGGCGCATCTTCGGGTCGGGCATCAACCTGACCGATCTCTCCTTCGGAAAGATCTCGCTCGTCGAATTCATGATCGAGCGCGAGCTCGGTTACGTCTCCAAGATGTTTCGCGGCCTGACTCCGGAATCCGGTAGCGATGGGGTCGAGAAGCCATTCCTCGCCGCCGTCGAGAGCTGGGCCATCGGCGGCGCGTGTCAGTGGCTGCTGGTGATGGACGCAGTGATCGCAGAACGCGGCGCGTATTTCAACCTGCCCGCGCGCAAGGAGGGCATCATCCCCGGCTGCGCCAACCTGCGGTTGCCGCGCTTCATCGGCGAGCGCTCAGCGCGGCAAGCGATCTTCTTCAATCATGACTTCGCCGCCGATTCAACGGAAGGGCGGCTGCTGGCGGACGCGGTCGTCGATCCCGAAGATGTCGAGCGCAAGGTCGAGGAGGTGGCGAGCGAACTTGCCGCTGCCGGCACCAGCAGCATGCTGGCCAACCGGCGCGCGCTGCGTGTCGCGCTCGAACCCGTCGACACTTTCCGCCGCTACATGTCCTTTTACTGCGCGGCGCAGGCGCGCTGCCTCTACAGCGCGGCGCTGATCGACAACCTGGAGCACAACTGGACTGCGCGGCAGAAACGCGTCTCGTGAACAGCGGATACTGATCACGTGCTGCAGGAATTAATCGACGCGATCGGTTCAGGCAAGGTCGAGGTGATCGACCTCACGGCCCCTCTTTCGGAGAAGACCCCGATCATCCAGCTGCCGCCGCCGTTCGCGAACACGCGGCGATTCGAGCTCAGCGAAGTCAGCCATTACGACGACCGCGGACCGGCGTGGTACTGGAACGACATCGCCACCGGCGAGCACGTGGGCACGCACTTCGACGCGCCCGTCCACTGGGTGACGGGGAAGGATCGCATCGATGTGTCCGAAGTGCCGGCGCGACAGCTGATCGCGCCAGCGGTGGTCATCGACAAGAGCGCTGAATGCGCGAAGAATCCGGACTACCTGCTCGAGGTCGACGACATCAAGGCCTGGGAGCGCGAGCATGGACCGCTGCCTCAGGGCGGATGGATGCTGTACCGGACCGGCTGGGACGCGCGCGCCGGTGACCAGCATCGATTTCTAAATGCCAACGAGACCGGGCCGCACACACCGGGCATATCAATCGAGTGCGCGAAATGGCTCGCCTCCGACGCGCCAGTCATCGGTGTCGGGGTCGAGACTGTCGGCACCGACGCCGGCACCGCGCACAGCTTCGATCCGCCGTTTCCCTGTCACGCGTTCCTGCTGGGCGCCGGCAAGTACGGGCTGACGCAGCTCGCCAACGTCGCGAAGGTGCCGCCGACCGGAGCCGTCGTGATCGCCGGGCCGCTGCCCATCGTCCACGGCTCGGGCAGCCCGGCGCGGGTTCTCGCTCTAGTCGAGCGGTAGCGCGGCGTGCGTGCCGCCGAGGCCGTCGGCCGGGCGCTCGGCCAGATTGGCGTCCGTGACTTCTTCGGCCTGGTCGGGAGCGGCAACTTCCACATGGCGAATGGGCTGATCGCTGCCGGCGCCAGGTTCGTCTCGTCGCGTCAGGAGACTGGCGCGGTGACCATGGCCGACGCTTACGCCCGCGCCTCGGGACGGCTCGGCGTGTGCACCGTCCATCAAGGGCCCGGCGTCACGAACGCCATGACCGGCCTCACAGAAGCCGCCAAGAGCCGAACCCCATTGCTGCTGCTGGCGGCAGAGGCCACGCAGCCGCTGTCGAACTTCTTCATCGACGAGGCGGGCATGGCGGTTGCGGTCGGCGCGGTGCACCGAAGGCTTAGCTCACCGGCTATGGCGGTGGCCGAGACCGTGGAGGCGGCGCGAGTCGCGGTCGAGGAACGGAGAACGGTCCTGCTGTCGATGCCGCTCGAGGTGCAGGCGGGCGAGTGCGATCCGCCCGAAGGCCTGGTCGCTCCGACTGCTCCGGAGGGCCAGCCCGCCAAGGCCGCCGATGTCGACGCGCTGGTGCGGATGCTGCGAGCGGCGAAGCGACCTCTCATCCTCGCCGGACGCGGTGCGCTGCTGTCTAATGCTCGCGATCCGCTCGAGAGGCTGGCATGGCGTTCGGGCGCCCTCCTTGCCACCTCGGCCGTCGCCGACGGGCTCTTCGCCGGGAATCCCTGGAGCCTCGGGATCAGCGGCGGTTTTGCGACTCCTGTCGCCGCCGAGCTGATCGCCGAGTCGGACCTCGTCGTGGCATTCGGAGCGTCGATGAACATGTGGACGACGCGGCGCGGCCACCTCATCGGCGCTGAGGCGCGAGTGGCGCAGGTCGACGTCGACGAGCGCGCGTTGGGAGCGCACCGGCACGTGGACCTGGCCGTGGTCGGCGACTGCGCGGCGACTGCCTCGGCGGTCAGCGATGCGTTGGAGCAGCCGCCGCCCGGCTGGCGCAGCGAGGCAATTGCGGATCGCATTCGTCATGGCGGCTGGCGCGAGCAGCCCTTCGAGGACCTTTCCGGCGACGGCCGCATCGATCCGCGCGCCTTGAGCATCGCGCTGCACGGCCTCGTCCCAGAGGAGCGGATGCTCGCCGTCGACTCGGGCCACTTCATGGGTTGGCCGCCCATGTACGTGGACGTGCCCGACGGCGGCTCGTTCGTCTTCACGCAGTCCTTCATGTCGATCGGTCTCGGTCTGGCCACCGGCATCGGTACCGCGCTCGCGCGTCCCGATCGCGTGACGGTGATCGCGCTCGGCGACGGCGGTGCGCTGATGGCCCTGCCGGAGTTGGAGACTCTCGGCCGGCTCGGTCTGGGAGCCCTGGTCGTCGTCTACAACGACGCGGCCTACGCCGCGGAGGTCCACCACTTCGCACCGGAGAACGCGTCGATGGAGACCGTTCGCTTTCCGGACTCGGACTTTGCCGCGCTGGCGCGGGCGGTCGGCCTCGAGGCGGCGACGGTGCGCGGGCTCGACGACCTCGAGATCGTCAGCGACTGGCTGAATCGAGGCCGGCCCGCATCGCTGTTGCTCGACGCGAAGGTGACGCCGTCAGTGGTCGCGGAGTGGCTGGAGGAAGCCTTCCGGGGACACTAGGCGCGCCTAGCGCGCGGTCGGGGCGAGCTCCTTCTCGGTGGCGCGGAAGTCGGACAGGACGTAGCCCTTGTCCGGCACCAGCCGGCGCATGGTGGCGAGAGCCTCGCGGGTCGCGCCCTCCCAGGACTCGGCCAGGACCTCGGCGATGCCGATTCGCACCTTCGCCGTGCCGTCCACCGGCTTCACGTCCATGCCGGCGTTCTTGAGCACGTCGAGGATCCGGCGCTCGCCGACGAACCCCGGCGCCGGCTCGAGCGTGAGGTTGACCTGAAACGCACGATTCCCGTTGGGCGGCACGGTCGCGCCGGCGGCGATTGGAGGAACCGCAGCCGCGGTGGCCGCTGCCGCCGCCGCGCCGGCATCCGCGTCAGCAGTAACCGTCGCAGTGGAGCCGCGTCCGCCCAGAGGCTTGAACCGCCGGTCCTCCGCCGCATCGAGCATCGCGTCGAGGTCGCGTGTCGTGCGCGGGCCGGCAAAACGCGAGGCCAATGAATAAAGGACGGGGACGAGCACCAGCGTCAGCAGGGTGCTGGTGAATAGTCCGCCGATGACCACGATCGCCAGCGGCGCGCTGATGAACGCGCCGCCGACGCCACCGCCACCACCGGTCACCGCCAGCGGCGCCAGCGCCAGCATCGTGGCGAGTGCGGTCATGAGGATCGGCCGCAGGCGGTGCCGCCCACCCTCGACGAGCGCGTCCTGCAAGTTGAGGCCGCGGTCACGGTACTGCTCGACGAGGTCGAGCAACACGATCGCATTGGTGACGACGATGCCGGTGAGCATCAGGATGCCGATGAGCCCCGGCAGCGACAGCGACGTGTTGGTGATGACGAGCGCCACGATCGCACCGGTCGCCGCGAACGGAATCGAGACGAGCAGGACCAGCGGCTTGAGCAGCGACCGGAAGGTCGCGACCATGATCAGGTAGACGAGCGCAATCGCCGCCGCGAGCGCTAGCACGAACTGCTGCAGCACGTTTGACAGCTGAGCGAACACACCGCCGGTCGTTACCTTTGCACCGGGCGGAAGCGCCACCCCGTTCAGCGCCTTGCTTACATCGGCCTGCACGGCGCTCGTGTTGTTGCTGATGATCGTGGCGGTGATGGTTGCGTCACGATCGCCGTTGACGCGCACCACCGTTTGCGGACCGGTGACCTCTTCAATAGTCGCGAGCGTTGACAGCGGCACGATCCCGCGCGCGGTCGGAATCGGGATTCGCGACAGCGCATCGGCGGTATCGGCTGTGCCAGGCGGCAGCTGCACGCGCACGAAGACCGGGCCCTGCGGGAGGATCGCCTGCGTCGCGACGATGCCGTTGACATCCTGCGCGACGATGATCGCCAGCTGCTGGATGGTGAGCCCGGAGCTCGCGAGGTTGTCAGTCGGGACCAGCTGGTACTGCGGCTTCGAGGCCGCGAGGTTCGACTTCAGGTTGGCGAGGCTTTTGACCTTCGACAGCGCCGACAGGACCTCGTCGTTCGCGTCCTTGAGCACGCCAGGATCGGATGCCTGCACGTCGACCTGCATCTGGCTGCTGCTCGCGTTGGAGCTGTTTTGCGCCTGGCCGACCTCGATCTTGGCCGGGCCGGCGTAACCGGCGATGGCGCGCTTCACGCCGTCGAGAGCGGTGTCGTACTGGCCGTTCGCAACGAGCACCAGGATCTGCGCCTGCGTCGGGTTGGCGGGAACCGTTCCGGGCGGCGCGAACGGGTCGGCGATGCCGCCGACGGTCGCCTGGTAAGACGTGATGCCAGGCACGCCATGGATGAGGTTCTCGACCTTTTGCGTTTCGACGTCGGTCTGGGACAGCGTCGAGTTCTCCGGCATCGTGATCGCGACGGGGAAGTCGGGGCTCGATGACTGGTCGAGCAGGTTGACACGCAGCAACGGCACGAGCGCCATCGAGCCGATGAACATCAGCGCCGCGATGCCGACCGTGATGAGGCGGTGGCCCGTCGCCCAGTGGATGACCGGGACGTAGATCCGCTGCAACCAGTTGTAAGCCAGGCGGCGCTCCGCGCCTTTGGCATTGATCGCAGGCAGCAGCCGCGAGGCCAGCAGCGGCACGACCGTCACCGCGACCACCAGCGAGGCGGCGAGCGCGACCACTACGGTCAGCGCGAAAGGCCGGAAGAAGCTGCCCGCGATGCCGGTCAGCAGCGCGATGGGGAGGAAGACGGCGATCGTCGTCAGCGTCGACGAGGCGACCGCGGTTGTGATCTCACGTGCGCCGGTGTAGGCCGCGACGAGAGGTTTCTCGCCCTCCGCGACATGGCGGCTGATGTTTTCGAGCACGACGATCGAGTCGTCGACCACGCGCCCGATGGCGACCATCATGCCGCCGAGGGTGAGGATGTTCAGCGTGATGTTCTGCCACCACAAAACGATCAGCGCCACCAGCAGCGACAGCGGGATCGAAATCGCGGCGACGATGGTGGCGCGGCCGCTGCGGAGGAAGGCGAAGATCACGAGGATCGCGAACAGGGCGCCGAGCAGTCCTTCGCGGAGGATGTCGCCGATCGCCTGCGTGATCGGTGTGGCCTGGTCGGAGATCGACTTGACCATGACGTTGTGACCGATCGAGCTTTCGATTCCCGGCAGCGCGTTCTTGACCTCGTTGGCGACCGTTACCGTGTTGGCGTTCGGACCCTTGCTGACCTGCAGTCCGATGCTCAGCTGGCCGTCGGTGCGCGTGATGGTGTCGGCCGGCACCGAGACGAGGGCGACGGTGCCAAGGTCGCCGACGGTCACCGCCTTGGGTGGCGCCGCGGGCGCTTTGCTTGTCTTGCTCGGCGTCGATGACGGCGATGCCGCTGACGCCGGCACCACGACGATGTTCGAAATCTGGCTGAGGCTCGTCAGGAATCCGGTGACCTGGAGCGGGATCGTGGCCGATCCCTGCTTGAGCGAGCCCACCGACTGCACGATCGAGGCCTGCTGCAGCACTGACGCCACCTGGCCGGTCGTGACCCCGTGGGCGGCCAGCTTGACGGGGTCGAGCGTGACGTCGACCTCATCGGTCGGGGCGCCGGTGACGACCACCGAGGAGACACCGGCCAGGCCCTTCAGCTTCGGCAAAGCATCGGCGCGCAGCTGACCGGCAAGGTCACCGAGGGGCTCGTCCGCCGACACGGCGTACTCGAGGATCGGGATGTTGTTGGTCGAGAAGGTCTGAACCGTCGACGAGGGGACCGTCGAGGGCAGAAACGGCCGCGCCTGGCTGACCGCGGTGTTGACGTCCTGCTGCGCCTGCTTGAGGTCGACGTTGTCTTTGAAGAGGACGACCACCAGGGACGCGCCCTGGCTCGACGACGACTGGACGGTGTCGACGCCGCTGACGCCCTCCATGGCGTTGACCATCGGGATCGTGACCTGGCTGTCGACGATCTGGGGGGAGGCTCCTGGGTCGGGCGTGATCACGATCACGGCCGGGATCGAGATGTCGGGCAGCAGGTCCTGCTGCACCTGCGAGGCGGCGTAGATTCCTGCCCCGAAAAGCACCAGCACTGCGAGCGCGACCACCGTGCCGAGGTGCAGGGCGAGCCGGGTTACGAGCGACAAGGCGGCTCCCCACTATATCCAGGCGGCCGGGCGGTTCAGCCGCGTTTGGCACCGATGATTTCCGGGCGCCGGCGGAGTCTAGATGTGCGTATCGATTCTGTTGATCAAGGAGGTAGGCGCGTGAGCACCGGCAAGTACGCGGAAGTGAACGGCATCAAGCTCTACTACGAGATCCACGGCAGCGGCCGCCCGATCGTGCTGCTCCACGGCGGGCTCATGCACGGCGGCCTCTTTGGCCCGATGCTCGACATGCTCGCGAGGGACCACCAGGTCATCACGCCCGACCTGCAGGGCCACGGCCGCACCGCGGACGTGGACCGCCCGGTGGACCTGCGCTTCATGGCCGACGATATCGCCGGTCTGATCGATCACCTCGGCATCGACAAGGCCGACGTCATGGGCTACTCGCTGGGCGGTGGCGTCGCGCTGAAGCTCGCCGTTCGGCATCCGGAGAAAGTTCGCCGTCTGGTATTGGTCTCTGCCAACGTGCGTCGCGACGCGATCCCCGCGGAAATGCTGGCGCAGCAGGGCCAGGTCAACGCCGCCGCGGCCGAGTTCATGAAGGAAACTCCGATGTACCAGGAGTACATGCGGATCGCGCCGCAACCCGAGGACTTTCCGCGCCTGCTCGACAAGATGGGCCAGTGGATGGCGCAGGACTTCGACTTCAGCGACGAGGTGCGGGGCTTGACCATGCCGACGCTGATCGTCGCCGCCGACGCCGACATGGCCCCACCCAGCCACTACGTCGAGGTGTTCAAGCTGCTCGACGGCGGCCTGCGTGATGGCGGCTGGATGGGCGAAGGCCGGCCGAAGGGCGGGCATGCGCTCGCCATCCTGCCCGGCCTGACCCACTACAACATCGGCGAGTCGCCGCTGCTCGCCACCGCCGCACTGTCCTTTATCGACGGGGCCTGACCGCCACCAGGTGATTCGGCACGTTTGAGTGCCCCGCCGGGTGAACCGGCTTAGCATTCTGGCGAGCCATGAGCGTCTCTGACGCCTCAACCCCAGCCCGGCCGGCGGTTTCGAGCGAGCGCCGCCCGATCACCGTCGTCTTCGCCGACATCGCCGGTTCGACCGCGATCGCCGAACGCCTCGACCCCGAAGACTGGACCTCGCTGGTCGGGGACGCGTTCGGCTGCATGAACGCCACGATCGAGCGGTACGGCGGCACCATCGCCCGGCTGATGGGCGACGGCGTGCTCGCCTTCTTTGGTGCGCCGGTCGCGCACGAGGACGACCCGGAGCGCGCGGTGCGCTGCGGCCTGGACATGGTGCACGCGATCGACGAGCTGGCGGCCAAGCATCACGTTCAGGGAGCCAGCGACCTGCGAGTTCGCGTCGGCATCAACACGGGGCAGGTCGTGGTCGGCCTGGTCGGCACCGACACCGCGCACGAATACACGGCGATGGGCGACGCGGTCAACGTCGCCGCGAGGATGCAGGGGTCGGCGCGTCCCGGCAGCGTGCTCGTCACGTCGGCCACGCATCGATTCGTCGCCTCGCTCGTCGACGCCAAGGACGTCGGGATGCTGGAGCTGAAGGGCAAGGCCGACGCTGTTCATGCCTTCGAAGTGACCGGCCTCAAGGCCGACGCCGTTCGCACTCGCGGCCTCCAGGGCGTGCACGCGCCGATGATCGGCCGTGACGCCCAGCTGAAGCGGATCACCGACCAGTTCGGCGTTGTGCGCGCAGGGCAAGGCCGTGTCGCCTGCGTCATCGGTGAGCCTGGAATCGGCAAGAGCCGGCTGCTGGCCGAGCTTCGCGCGGAGGTGGAGCGGGTCGACGGATCCGCGCATTGGATCGAGGGCCGGTGCCTCTCCTACGGCGAAACTGTCCCGTATCACCTCGTCGCCGACGTCGTGCGCTCGCTCATCGGCGCCAGCGCCATGAACGCCGAGTCGCAGGTGGCGGCCGCCCTGCAGGGCTCACTCCGCGACCTTCTCGGTGAGAGCTGGGAAGAGACCTACGCCTACCTCGGCCATCTCCTGTCTCTCCACCTGGCGCCGGACATGCAGGCTCGCGTTTCGGTGCTCGAGTCGGAGACGGTCAAGCGATACGTGTCATCGCTCGTGGGTGTGCTGCGCGCGGTCAGCGCACGCGGTCCGGCCGTCCTGGTTTGCGACGACATTCACTGGGCGGACGCCGCATCGGTCGACGTGCTGCTGCAGCTGATGACGACGGTCGCCGCCTCGCCGATCCTGTTGATCCTCAGCTCGCGACCGGAGCGCTCATCGGCCGGCTGGCGATTGATCACGGGCGCGCGCGAGCAGTTCGGCGACGCGCTCACCGAGATCCGACTCGAACCGCTGTCGCTGCAGGACAGCCGCACGCTGGTCTCGAACCTGCTCACCATCGAGTCGTTGCCCGCCGAGACGAGGGACCTGGTCCTGGCCAGGGCCGAAGGCAATCCTTTCTTCGTGGAGGAGGTGATCCGCATGCTCATCGACCGCGGCGCCATCGAACGCGACGGCGAGCGGTGGGTCGCCTCCGACAAGGTCGCCGGCATCGAGATCCCGGAGACGCTGCACGGCCTGCTCCTCGCGCGCATCGATCGCCTGCCCCAGGGCAGCAAGCGGACGCTGAGGGTGGCGTCGGTGATCGGGCGGCAGTTCGGGGTCACGATCCTCGAGCGCTTGCTGGAGGCCAAGGTCAATTGAGCGCGCGCTCCGAGCTGGGGACGCTCGAGGCCAGCGGCCTCATCGAGATCGCCGCGCTCCAGCCTGAGCTCGAGTACCTGTTCAAGCACGCCCTCGTGCAGGAGGCCGCTTACGCGACGCTGCTGAAGCAGGACCGCCGCTCGTTGCATCGGGCCGCGGCGGAGACCATCCTCGCGCTGTATCCCGATCGAGAGCGTGAGCTGTCGGGCGTCATCGCCATGCACTTCGAGCAGGCGGGCGACGTGCAGTTGGCCGCGCAGCACTACATCACCGCCGGCGATCACGCGCTCGAGATCTTCGCACCGAGAGAAGCGCTCGCACTGTTCGCCAAGGCCGGTGCGATCGCTGACGAGTCCCAGGTCGACCTCAAGCTGCGGGCCGCCATCGGCGGCGCCAGGGCGGGGTGGACGTTGCCCGAAGCGTCCCACCTGGAGATCCTCGAACGCGCCGTGGCGGCAGCGGGCGACTCGGCGGACCGGCGCCTGCTTGCCGACGGTTATTTCTGGGTCGCGTTCATGCGCCGCCAGCGCGGTGAGATCCCGGAATCCTCGCCCGCGCTGCGACACGCGCTCGAGCGCGGCGCCGAGCTGGGAGGGGAGCTGCACGATCCGACGGCAGCCGCTCTGCCCAAGGCGCTCATCGGCTCTTTCAACGCCTTCACCGGCAACCTGCATGAAGGCGCGCGGCAGATGCAGGAGGCAATCGAAGTCATGCGCGGCAAGGTCGACTCGCTGTCCAGCGCGATGATCTCCGTCTTTCTCGCGCTCACCTACTCGCGCCTCGGCGATTTCGATGCCGCCGCGGAGACGATCGCTCGGGCCGAGCAGGACGCGGGTGAGTCCGACGCCATCGCGCGCCTGGACGTCGACATCGCCAAGTCGAACTTGCTCCTGGAGCGGGGCGACGCCGACAAGGGACGCGCGCAGGCGCAGGCATGCACGGTCCGTGCCGAAGACCTCGGGGCGTATGCGTGCGTCGTTGCCGCCAGCACGATGCTTGGGGCCGCGCGCCTGGCAGGTGACGACGCGAACGGTGCGATGGCGCCGCTGGAGCGCGGCCACGAGCTGAGCCAGGTCACCAACATGGCGGTCTTCCGCACGTTGATCCTTGGCCTGTTGGGCTCGACCCGGGCGCTGCTGGGCGACATGCCTGGCGGCATCGCCGACTGGGACCAGGCGCTCGCCAGCGCTCGCGCGATGAGCGACCACTACGGCGAAGCGCAGGTCTTCTGGGGTCGAGGCCGCTCCTTCGCCCGCCAGTCGACGCCGGACTGGCCCGCGGCGCTGGCCGACATCGATCGCGCCGTCGAGCTGTTCACCGAGATGGACGCGAAGCCATCGCTGGCGCGCGCTCTGTACGACCGATCCAGGATGCTTGGGGCCACGGGTCGCGGAGACGAGGCCGAGTCGGAAAAGCGCCGGGCCGTGGAGCTCGGCCGCGAGCTGGGCCTGCACGACGCCACGTTTGCCTAGCCCGAAGGTCGCCCTCCTCACCCGCGAGTACCCGCCAGAGGTCTACGGCGGGGCCGGCACTCACGTCGAGTACCTGGTGCGGGAGCTGCGCCACCTGGTCGAGGTGACGGTCCACTGCTGGGGAGCGCCACGTGAGGAGGCAGGCGTCAGGAACTACACGGCGTGGGACGCCCTGGCCGAGCCCAAGCCGGAAGCGGCGGCGCTGCAGACGATGTCCATCAACCTGGCCGAAGCCGCGGCGGTCAAAGGCAGCGACCTGGCCCACAGCCATACCTGGTACGCCAGCTTCGGCGGCCACCTGGCCAAGCTCATGTGGTCGATCCCGCACGTGATGACGATTCACAGCCTCGAGCCGCTGCGGCCGTGGAAGGCGGAGCAGCTGGGCGGTGGCTACGCGCTCTCACTCTTCATCGAGCGCACCGCGATCGAGGCCGCCGACGCGGTCATCGCCGTGTCACGCGGCGTGCGCAATGACGTGCTCGCGTGCTATCCCAACGTCAACCCGGATCGCGTGCACGTCATCCACAACGGCATCGATGCGGAGATCTACCGGCCGCAGCCATCAGTGCCGACGCTCGAGCGTTATGGCATCGACCCATCGCGCCCGTACGCCTTCTTCAACGGACGCATCACACGCCAGAAGGGGTTGCCGCTTTTGCTCGAGGCCGCCTTGAAGCTCGACCCGAGGCACCAGGTGGTAGTCGCCGCCAGCAGCCCGGACACGCCCGAGATCGCGGCCGAGGTCAACGAGCTCGCGGCGCGCGTTCGTGAGCAGGGCAGCGACCTCGTGTGGATCGACCACTACATCTCGCGCGAAGACCTGATCAGCCTGCATTCGAGCGCGACTGTTTTCGTCTGCCCGTCGATCTACGAGCCGTTCGGGCTCGTGATCCTCGAAGCGATGGCGTG
>JACZCV010083517.1_pt1 | contig 18403 bp, 17 predicted proteins | sample 8641841 | NCBI WGS metagenome assembly JACZCV01 (sample SAMN15324606, study PRJNA640507) | soil metagenome | isolation source: monocropping sugarcane control | place: China: Luxin town, Laibin City, Guangxi Province | collected 2019-07-25 | depth 10cm m
GGCGTGCCGCTCAAGTTCATGGTCGACAAGTTCAGCCACATGCGGTTCGAGCCTTCGGGCTTCACGAAGAACCCGGAGATCCCGATGGCCAAGTCGATCGTCGATTACATCTTCCGGTGGATGGCGAGCCACTTCATGTCAGTAGAAGAAGCCGAGGAGGCGGGCGTGATCCGGCGTGATGAGCCCCAAGCTCAGACGCCACCTCCGCCGGTGCCGCCGACGACTCCGGACCCTCAAACCGGACCCGGCGCGCTGAAAATCATCGCCGTACCCACGCCGACCAACGGCGTACAGAAGATCGCCTTCATCAACACTGACGCGCCGGCGTGCCCGGACTGTGGGGCGATCACCGTGCGCTCAGGCTCGTGCTACAAGTGCCTGAACTGCGGCGCCACGACCGGCTGCAGCTGAAATCGGCCTGACGGAGGCGGCATCACCCGCCGCCTCCACCACCTCCCGTGGCGAGCAGAGCGTTAGTGCCAGACGAGCGTCACCAGGAGTGCGATCGCTGCCACCGACATGACGCCGGTCGCAATCCAGGTAAGCGAGCGGCTCATCCAGCCGCTGGTGCGGCTCTTCATGATTGCCCGGTCTGATCCCAGCAGCACGATGAGAACCATCAATGGCGGCGCGACGACGCCATTGATGATCGCCGTGACGAAGAGCGCATGGATCGGATCGATGCCTACGAGGTTTATCGCGACACCCGCAACGGTCGCCACCGCCATGATCGAGTAGAAGGTCGGGCTGTGCCACGGCGGGTCGGCCAGTGTGCCCCTGAATCCGAAGTATTCCCTGACCGCATACGCAGCCGAGGCCGTGAGGATCGGTACCGCGAGCAATCCCGTGCCGATCAGGCCCAGCGCAAACAGCACAGACGCCCACGGTCCAGCAAGCGGCGCCAGCGCTTGCGCTGCCTGATCAGCGGTCGCAATACCCGTCTTACCGTGGGCGTGGAGCACGGCGGCGGTGGCCAGCATGATGAAAAACATCACCACGTTGGAAAAGAGCATGCCGACGAGGATGTCGGCTCGCGCCTCCCTCAGCACCGACCGACGTATCCCCTGGCGAGCGAGCTGCTTCGCCTTGCCGCTGGCTCGCATCTCGTCGACTTCAGACGACGCCTGCCAGAAAAAGAGATACGGCGAGATGGTCGTGCCGAATATCGCCACCAGCGCGGCAATTGAGTCACCCCCGAGCTCCAGGTGAGGGACCAGGCTCGAGTAAACGACCTGACGAATATCCGGGTGCACCAAGAACCCGGTTACCACGTACGCGAACAGCGCGATGGTCAGCCACTTGAAGGTCTTGAAGATCCGCTCATAGGTCATGAACAGCTGCAGGCCGAGCATCAAGATCGCGGCCGCCGGGACGAGCCAGAGCTGGTGCAGGGTTCCCCGCGTAAGCAAGGAGCCGCCCGCGGCGATGGCGCCGAGGTCGGCCCCGGCGTTGATCGTATTGGCTACGAACAGGGCGGCGATGCACGCGGCAACCACCGGTCGCGGGAATTTGCGGCGGAGAGCAACTCCCAGCCCAACACCGGTATAGAGCGCGATCCGCGCGCAGAGCTCCTGGAAAGCCGCCATCAGGGGAAAGGTGAACAGGGCGCTCCAGAGAAACCCGTATCCGAACTGGCTGCCGACCTGGGAGTAGGTCCCGATGCCGCTCGGGTCGTCGTCGCTTGCGCCCGTTATGAGTCCTGGGCCAAGGACGCGCAGCCATCCGAGCAAGCCTCTTTGCGGCTGCTCATCCACCGCATCCTGGCCGGCGACGGCGGCGCCGGGATTCGTCCGGCGTGCGTGCTTACTCCGGCCGATCGCCTTCAAGATCGGATCCTGAATCTCGTCCTCGCCGGGCTCGCGGTCCGGCCGCCGCGCTTTCAAACCCATCCAATCAGGGAACGCGCGGCCCCCCGGTAGACTCGCCGGCGCCGTTGGCGCACACGGCGCCGGATTGGCCTGCCTGTTACCTCGGTGGTGGGAGCGCAGCGAGCACGGCCGCCACCCCGATGATTGCGAGTGCGCCGTAGAGCTCGACGCGCCGGCGGCGCAGGAGCGCAATGATCGCCACTGCAACCACAAGGGCGACCTTTACCAGCACCGCACGCCCGTACGCTGATGCGAGAAGACCGGCGAGGTAGTCGGTGTGGACGAATGCGAGCAGGACGCCAGTCGCAACCGCAACCCCGAACGTTAGCGCCGCGTAGCGAATGAACCGGGCGTCCGGGTAGCGCAGATATCCGGCCAGTCCACCCGCCCACAGAGCCATCGCTGCGGCATGCACGCCGACCACGAGCTGTCCCACCACGGGGACACCAGAGAACGCGTGCGCGCCGAAGCCGTCCAGGACGCTGATCGCGCCACCGATGATGAGCAGCGGCCACGAGCGATTCGTCGCCATCACGGTCCAGGCGACCAGCGCTGCCGCCAGCCGCAGGCCCACCAGCCGGCCGAAAGGCGAGCCGAGAATCGCGACGGCGGTGTCCCCGTCGAAGGAAAGGCTCGCAAGCTGCGCCAGCACCGCCACCGGCTCGGCGACGATCAGCAGTGCCACGCCCACGCCGATCAAACGGCTGAATGAGCCGCGGCGAGTGAGCAACGAGTAGGCCGCGAGCCCGGACATCAGGGCGAGACCGGCGAAGTGGATCCAGTGGGCCAGCGCCTGCAAAGCGATGCCAACCGGGGTCGAGGTCCCGATCTCTCCGGAGCTCAGGAGCGCGGCGTATGGGTTGGCGCTAGGCGCTCCAACTGAGAAGGCGAATGCTCCGCGCGACGGATGCGTATCCGCCGCGAAGACCTGCCAGCTCACGACGTAGGTCCCGCCCTCGCTCGAGCTGATCGGCGCGGCAAGCACGGCGCCGCGAACGCTGACTGCGCCCGCCACCTGCCGCCCGCTGGGCGCGTAGACGCGAATGCCAGGGCCGGCAGGCGTAACGGCCTCGGTGAAGAGCAGTGTCAGGGTCGCCGGCACTGACTGCAGGCGGGCATCTGGACCTGGATCCGATTGCAGAAACTGCGCGTGGGCCAGCGCCGCCTGCGGCAGCAGTGCGAGCGCCGCGGCGATCAGGAGTGCGGCGGTTACACCGCCGGTGCCGGCTCGAGGACCTCGACGCGTCCGGGGCGCGGCCGCGCGATCCGCAGCACCATGCCCGCGGCGAGCAGGCAGAGCAGACCGGAGAACATGAAAGCGATCTGGTAGTCGCCGAACACGGTGCGCACCGCGCCGGCGGCAAAGGCGATCGACGCCGCCCCGATCTGGTGCGCGGCAAAAATCCACCCGTAAACAATGGCGAAATTCTGTTGACCGAACACCTTGCGCGACAGCTGCACCGTCGGCGGCACGGTCGCAACCCAGTCGAGGCCATAGAAGACGATGAAAAGGATCAGCCCGAACTGCGGACTCCCGAACGCGTAGGGCAGGACGATCAGTGACAGGCCGCGTAGACCATAGTAGACGAACAACAGCGTTCGGCTGTCGAAACGGTCAGTGAGGTAGCCGGACGCCAGAGTCCCGATGACATCGAAAACACCGATGACCGCCAGCAAGCTGGCGGCGGCGACCTCGGTCATGCCGTGATCGACCGAGGCTGGAATCAGGTGCGTGCCGATCAGGCCGTTGGTCGACGCCCCGCAGATGAAGAAGCTGCCGCCGAGGAGCCAGAAGTCTCGAGAACGCACGCCCAGCCGCAGACCGCGAAATGCATTGGCGATGGGGCTGCCGGTCGTCGCGACCGGAGCGTCATCTTCCGTCGCTCCGTAAGCGCGAGCACCGATGTCGCCAGGGCGGTTGCGAAGGAAGATCGCAATGATCGGCGCCACGGCCAGCGCAGCGATCGCGACGGTGATCGAGACGTAGCGCCAGCCCACGTTGTCCGCCATCCAGCCGAGGGCAGGCAGGAATATCAGCTGGCCGGTGGCGCCTGCGGCCGTCAGCGCGCCGAGGACAAGACCGCGACGTTTGACGAACCATCGTGCCGCGACGTTGGCGGCGAGGACCGAGGCCATGCTGCCGCTGCCCACCCCGACGATCACACCCCACAGCAGGTACAGCTGCCACGGGGCCGTCATCAATGTCGTGAGCAGCGCGCCGGCGGAAATCGTTATCAGTGCCCCAACAGTCACGACTCGTAGGCCGAAACGCTCCATCAACGCGGCGGCGAACGGACCGGTGAGGCCGAACAGGATGAGGTTGATCGACACCGCGACGGAGATCACCGCGCGGTTCCATCCAAACTCGTGCTGCAGCGGCACGATCAGCACGCTCGGCGTGGCGCGGAAGCCGGCCGCGCCCATGATGGCGATGAACGTAACCGCGGCCACCACCCAGGCGTAGTCAAACCGCTTCACCGAGGTCACCTCTGGTGACGAACTCCTAGCGGCCGCGCCTTGTTCCGGTGGCGTTATCGCGAAGCTCCGCCAGTCCGTGCAGCTGGCGGCCGTCCGCGTCGAAGTTCTCCGGTCGGAGCCACCCCTCGAATGCCGCCTTCACCGCCGGCCACTCCGAGTCGAGCATCGAGTACCAGGCCGTGTCCCGGTTTTGGTCCTTCACCACCATGTGCTGGCGGAATGTCCCCTCGTATCTGAACCCGAGACGCAAGGCCGCGCGGCGCGACGGCTCGTTCAGCGCGTTGCACTTCCACTCGTAGCGGCGGTAGCCGAGGTCCTCGAAGACGTGACGCGCCATCAGGTACATCGTCTCGGTGGCCGCAGGCGTGCGCTGGAGCACAGGTGAGTACCAGATGTATCCCACCTCGATCACGCCGTGGTCGGGATTGATACGCAGATAGCTGGCCATCCCAAGCGCGCAGCCGGACGCTCGGTCGACGATGGCGTAAAAGAGCGGATCCGACGCCGCCGCCCGAGTCACCAGCCAGGCGCGGAAATCGGCTTCGCTCGAGAAGGGTCCGTCGGGCAGGTACATCCAGATCTCAGGCGCCACCGCTTGAGCCGCGTATAGATCGTCGGCGTGCCGCTCGACGTCCAGTGGCTCGAGGCGCACGAGCCGGCCCTCTAAAACGACGCGTTCGGCCGGTCGCGCGGGCTTCCAGTGCAGCAGGCTGCTCATGGGTCCGTCGCAGCTTAGCTACTTGGTGCCGGTGATGCCTCCGTCGATGACCAGGCCCGCCGCCATCATGAACTTCGATTCGTCCGACGCGAGATAAAGCGCGGCTGCGGCCACGTCTTCGGGGCGTCCCAGCTCGGTCGTGATCTGCCGCTTGCGAATCGACTGCAGCCCGACCTCGGGATCCGCGTACGAATCTTTGAGGTAGCGCTCGACAAAGGGCGTGAAGATGGTGCCGGGCAGCAGTGCGTTGACGCGGATGCCGTGCTGCGCCAGGTCGACCTGCATCGACTTAGTCATCGCAAGCACCGCGCCCTTGGAGGCGGCGTACGAAACCCTGCGTGCCAGGCCGATCTCGGCGATGCAGGACGACATGTTGATGATCGACCCGGAGCGCTGCTTGATCATGTGCGGCACCACGGCTCGGGTCATGAGATAGACACCGCGCACGTTGACCTCCATCACGCGGTCAAAAAGGCTCGGCTCGGTTTCGAGCACGTCGCCGACGCCGCTGATGCCGGCGTTGTTGAAGAGCACGTCAATCCGCTTGTATTTGCGCGCCACTCGATCCGCGAGCGCGACGGTCTCGGTACCGGTGGTGACGTCGACGTGCTCTGCGCTCGCCACCCCGCCCGCGGCGTGAATCGCCCGCACCGTCGCGCGCGCCCCACGGTCGTCGACGTCCGCCACGACCACGTGGGCGCCCTCCGAGGCGAACAGCTTCGCGCTGGCCTGGCCGATTCCGGATCCAGCGCCAGTGATGAGGCAGACCTTGCCGTCGAGCCTGCCCACGGTTCTTACGCCGCCTCGGTGCCGATCACCTTGGCCAGGCCCAGGGCCAGCAGGATGATCGCACCGTCCACCGCGTCGATCCACGTCGAGCTGATGTTGCTCAAGGTCAGGATGTTGGTCACGAGCGACAGCAGGATCACACCGGTGAGCGCGCCGACCATGCGACCGCGGCCTCCCTCGAGCGAGATGCCGCCGATCACCGCTGCCGCGAACACACCGAAGATCAGGTTCGACCCCTGGCCGGCAGTCACCGCGGTGACTCGGCCCGCCTGCATGAGGCCGCCGACCGCGGCCAGCACGCTGGCGACCATGAAAACGCCGATGCGGATCCGGTCGACCTGGATGCCCGCGGCGCGTGCCGCCTCGAGATTGCCGCCGATGGCGTACATGGCGCGGCCGATGCGGTGGTAACGGAGGAACAGAGCGGCGGCGGCAAACGTCGCGACCGTCACCCACACCGCGACAGGGATGCCGAGCCACGACTCAGCGCCGAGATAGATGAATGCCTCGGGCAGGTTGTAGACGGTCTGGCCGCCAAGCCAGCCAAGCTGCAGGCCTGTCAAGAGGATGCTCATCGCGAGCGTGAAGATGAACGCGTTGAAGTTCGCCTTGATCACCAGCACGCCGTTGAACGTGCCGACCGCAAGGCCGACCAGCAGCACGATCACGAGTCCGAGCCATGGACTCCACTCGGTCCCGAGACCCTCGCTTGCCTTGGGCGCTATCAGCCACGCCGCCAGGAGGGGAGCCAGGCCGAACGTGCCCTGCAGGCTGATGTCGAACTTGCCGGTGAGCAGGATCAGCGATTCGGCGACCACCACCATGCCGAGGGCCGCTCCGCCCTCAGCGACGTTGATCAGGTTCGACGGCGTGAAGAACACCGGGTTGACCAGCGCGCCGGCGATCATCAGCACGACGATCACCGGGACGAGGGTCAACTCGCGAAACCAGTTGATCACCACCAGGCGCATGTCGCGCCTTGGCACCGATGGCCGGCCAGAGGCCGCCCGCCCTTCCACCGCCTGCTCGGCCACGGCGTCCCTCATCACACCGCCACCTGCAGGCCCTCGACCGCCGCGATCAACCGCTGACGGTCCCACGGCGGTTCGCCAAACTCGACGGTGATCGCGCCACGCACCATCACGACCAGGCGAGTGCAAACCCGCAGATCTTCGAAGTCGTCCGACACGAGCAGCACCGCCACGCCCTGATCGCGAGCCCGGCCGATGGCATCGAGCAGCGCCTCCTTGGACGCGACGTCGACGCCCACAGTCGGATTCACCACCACGAGCACAGACGGTTCCGGCGCGAGCGCGCGCCCGACCACGACCTTCTGCTGGTTCCCGCCGCTGAGGCGTGAAACCGGCTGCTGGAGGCTCTGGGCGACGATCTGCAGCTGTTCGACCTGCCGCCGCGCCACGGCGTCGCGCTCGTGGGCCGAAACCATCCCGGCTCTGGTTGAAATCCGATCCAGCAGGGCGAGGGTCAGGTTTTCGCCAACGCCGAGCTGCGGCGCAAAGCCCCTGGCGTGCCGGTCCTGGGGCACGTAGCCGGCGCCGAGCGCGAACGCCGAATCGACGTGGCCCGCTTGCAACGGCTTGCCGTTGATGAGGATCGTGCCTCCACGCGGTTTCGACAGGCCGACTATCGAGTCGGCGACGGTGGCGCTGCCGGACCCGTCCAATCCAACCAGCCCGACGCACTCGCCGGCCCTCACGGAAAGCGAGACGTCGGTGACCGAGCCGGCGCGCGAGAGCACGGTGAGATGGGAAACGTCGAGCCGGACTGGTCCAAACGCCGAGCGTTTCTTCTCCACCGCCTCGATCTCGCTCGCCCGCCGAGGTGGCGCGCTGCCCACCATCGCGGCCACCAGGCCGGCCTGCGGGACGTCGGCCACCGCGCTGTTCAGGACCAGTTCCCCATCGCGCAGCACGCTGACCCGGTCACATATCTCGTAGATCTCCTCGAGGTGGTGCGAGATGTACAGGATGCCGACGCCCGCATCGCGCAGTCGTTTGACGCGCTCGAAGAGTCGCTCGACCGCGGCCTTCTCCAGCGACGCGGTCGGCTCGTCGAGGATCAAGAATCTCGCGCCGATCGACAGCGCCCGCGCGATCTCCACCACCTGGCGCTGCTCGACGGTGAGCCGGCCGGCCTCCTGGTCGACGTCGACGTCGAAGCCCCAGTCCAGCATCAGGGCGCGCGCCTCGTCGCGCATGCTCCGCCAGTTCACGAGCTGGGAGCCACCGCCCGTGGGCCGGTTCAAGAAAACGTTCTCGGCCACTGTCAGCGCCGGCACGACCATCGAGCGCTGGTAGACACAGGCGACGCGAGCCAGCCACGCGCCGCGATCGGCAAGGCCGGGCGCAGGTTCACCGCCAAGGCGGACGGTGCCTCGGTCCGGGCGGTTCAAGCCCGTGAGCAGGCTCACCAGCGTCGACTTGCCGGCGCCGTTGCGGCCGACCAGACCGTGGCACTCGCCCGCGTTGACGCTCAGCGAGGCGTCGGCGAGGGCGACGGTCTCGCCAAACGACTTGAAAACGTGATCGGCCTCGCCCACCGGTGGCAGCCCGGTGGACGTAGGCCGATTCATCAGCGGATTGTCTACCTCTACTACTTGTTGTTGCACCAGAGGTCGGTGCTGTTGACCTGGGTCGAACCGCCGTCTCCGGCAAGGGTGACGAGCGGCGCCGCGAGCGCGTCCTCGAGGTTGCCCTGGACGGTGACGATCTTGCTGTTGTGGTCGGTCGACTGGCCGTCGCTGTACTTGGTCCCGGTGATCGCCTGCTTGGCGTAGTAGATCGCGTAGTAAGCGTACTTGTCGGCGGGCTGGTCGATGGTCGCGTCCAGGTTCTTGGCACGGATCAGGTCGCACTCGTGGGGCGAGCCGTCGTTGCCGACGAGGATGACGTGGTTGGGTGCGCCAACGTCGGAGTACTTACCCTTCTGCTTTTCCTGGGCGATGATCCCGTCCTCCGGCACGCTCCAGTGGACGTAGATGCCGACGAGATCCGGAATCGCCGTCAGCGCGGTGGTCGCGTTCTGCACGGCGGGGTCGGTGCCCCAGTCCTTGGTCTCGTAAGCCTTGACCTTGAAGTTGGGGAACTGCGACGAGATCACGTTCTGGCAGCCGGCAGCACGGTCGCGAGCGTTCAGCGACGTGAGGTCGCCCTCGACCATGGCGATGGTGCCGGGCCCGCTGGCGTGGGAGGCGATGTACGAGCACGACTTGCTCCCGTACGCCGTGTTGTCAGCGCGAACGATCATGTAGACGCTGCCCTGTGACGGAGCAACGTCAACCGTGACGACAGGGACGTTCTTGCTCTTCGCGTAGTCGAGCGCCGGGCCGATCGCCGCGCTGTCGGCAGGGTTGATGATCAGCGCCTGCACGCCCTGCGCGATCAGCGATCGGACGTCGATGATCTGCTGGGCGGCCTCGTTGCCGTTGGCCTCGACGTTGGCGACCTTGGGGCCGATGAGCTGCACGCCGAGCTGCGACTCATACGTGCTCTCGTACTTCAGATAGTTGCCCCAGAACCCCGGCAGGTTGTACGTCAGCACGACGCCGATCTTCGGCGGCCCGCTGGTCGCGCTGGTGGACGAGCTGCCACAGGCGGTGAGCGCCGAAGCTGCCGCCAGCGTCAGAGCAAACCCTCGGATGAACAGCTTCGATCTCAAGACCCTGACCTCCTCCTGTAGAGCCAAGTAATCCGATGAATTGGGCTTCCCGCGCCCGGCCGGACAATAGTCCTCCCATGTGTGGCTGTCAAGCCATCCGATGTATGCCTCATCTAGATCCCCGCCTCCGCGAGCCAGGCCGAGCCGCCGGGATAGCTGAATTCGCGCGCCGATGCCTCCTTCATCTCGGCGCTGTAGCCGGGCCTGGTGGGCGCCACATAGCGGCCGTCGACCACGCGGGCGGGATCGACGAAATGCTCGTGCAGGTGGTCGACGTACTCGCACACGCGGTCGGTCAGAGAGCCGCTGACTGCGATGTAATCGAAGATCGCCAGGTGCTGCACGTACTCGCACAGCCCGACGCCGCCGGCGTGCGGGCACACTGGCACGCCGAACTTGGCGGCGAGCAGCAGCACCGCGAGCACCTCGTTGACGCCGCCGAGCCGGCAGCTGTCGATCTGGCAGAAATCGATCGCTCCGGCCTGAAGCAGCTGCTTGAAGATCACGCGGTTCTGGACGTGCTCGCCGGTGGCGACGCGAATCGGCGCGATGGCGGCGCGAACCCGCTGATGGCCGAGCACGTCGTCTGGGCTCGTCGGCTCTTCGATCCACCAAGGGTTGACCTCGGCCAGGCTCCGCATCGCTTCGATGGCCTCGTCGACTCCCCACACCTGGTTGGCGTCGAGCATCAAGTGGGCGGCTGGCCCGATTGCCTCACGAATCAGTCGCGCGCGACGCAGGTCGGAGTCGGGCGCGATGCCGACCTTCAGCTTCAAGTGGGTGAACCCGGCGTCGACAGCGGTGCGGGCGAGGTCGCGAATACGGTCGTCGCTGTAGCCGAGCCATCCCGCCGATGTCGTGTAAGCGGGATAACCGTCGCGCCGCATCTCCGCCTCGCGACTAGCGCGCCCCGGCAGCTGCCTCTCCAGCAGCTCGATGGCCGCGCTGCGCGGCAGCACGTCATCGATGTAGCGGAAGTCGACGCAGTCCACCAGCTGCTCGGGCGACATGTCGGCGAGCAGCTTCCACAGCGGCTTGCCCTCGACCTTGGCGTAGAGGTCCCAAATCGCGTTGACCAGCGCCGCGGTGGCGAGGTGGACGACACCCTTCTCCGGTCCCAGCCAGCGCAGCTGGCTGTCGCCGACGAGGTCGCGCCAGAACCCCGCCATATCGGCAGTGACCTCTTCGAGCGTGCGTCCTACGAGATGAACCGACAGCAGCCGAATGGCGTCGACGCACAGCTCCGTGCCGCGGCCGATCGTGAACGTGAGCCCATGGCCCGAAATGTTTGAGGGATGGTCCGTTTCCAGGACGACATAGGCGGCCGAGTAGTCGGGGTCCCTGTTCATGGCGTCGGAGCCGGCCAGCGTGCGCGAGGTCGGGAACCGGACGTCGCGAGCCTCCACCCCCACGATCCGAGTCGCCATTCTCAGCAGTTAAGCTAAAGCTCCGATGTTTGTCAACTGGCCAAGATCGGAGGCAAGGCCGACTGCTGCCTATAGAGCCATAACGTCCGACCTCTTGGCAAGGGGCTGGCGATGCCGCAGAATCCTCGCTTGATGGCGCAACCGCGAGTCCGGCGCAAGGAGCCCCGCGCGCCCAGTGTCACCGACGAAGCCATCCACAAGATCCGCGAGCGGATCGTCTCGGGCAGCTGGGGTCCCGGCGATCGCCTGCCCAAGGAGAGCGAGCTGGCCGCGGAGCTAGGGCTTTCCCGGAACTCGTTGCGCGAGGCAGTCAGGGCGCTGTCGCAGCTGCGGGTGCTCGAGGTCCGCCAGGGCGACGGCACCTACGTCAGCAGCCTGGAGCCGGACCTACTGCTGGAAAGCACTGGATTCGTTAGCCACCTTCTGCTCGGCGACACCGCCCTGGAGCTCTTCGAGGTCCGGCGCCTGCTCGAGGGGGCGGCCGCGGCGGTGGCAACGGCCCGCATAACTGCGAACGGACGCCACGCGCTGAAGGCGATGCTGGACCGCATGACCGCGGCCGAAGGTGTCGAGGACCTCGTCGAGGCTGATGTCGGTTTCCACGCGGTCATCGCTCGCGCCACAGGCAACGCGGTGCTGACGTCGCTGCTGGCGAGCCTCTCCACCAGGACCATGCGCGTCCGGCTGTGGCGTGGACGCGCCGTCGACAATGCCCTCGATGTGACTCGCGACGAGCACCGGCGAATCTACGAAGCGATCATGAGCGGCGATCCCGAGCTCGCGCGGTCCGCGATGACCGCGCACATCGCCAGCGGCGAACGGTGGGTGCGGACACAGGTCGACTCAGGTGGAGAGACTGATTCGAAGTGATGAAGGCTGGCATCCACACGCGCCTCAAGGACGGCGCGGTTGAGCGTTACGAGGAGTATCACCGCGCAGTCTGGCCCGATGTGCTGGCTGCGATCCGTCGCGTTGGATCACCAAGTACGTGATCTTCCGTGACGGCCTCGAGCTCTTTCACTACATCGAGTGCGATGACTACGACCGAGCGATCGCAGGCCTGGCGGGCGATCCGATCAACATCAAGTGGCAGGCCGAGATGGCGCCGATGATGGCGGTCGCCCATGACTATTCCGGCTCGAGTCGCGACCGCCTGCCGCTGATCTTCGAACTCTGAAGAGCGTGAACGCGGCCGAGACCGTACGCCTCGGGCGGACCGATCTCGAGGTCACGCGCCTGGGTCTCGGCACCGCGCCGCTGGCCGGCCTCTACCGCGCGGTTGACGAATCGGAAGCCGTCGCCGCGGTCGAACGCTCGTGGCAGCTCGGGATTCGATTTTTCGACACAGCGCCGTTGTACGGCTTCGGTCTGGCAGAGCAGCGCGTCGGCAAGGTTCTACGCGAGCGGCCGCGTGAGGAGTTCACGCTGGCGACAAAGGTCGGCCGGCTGCTGCGCGCGGACGCACCGCCAGAGCCGGGCCAGGACTTCCACGGCGTGCCGCCGGTGAATCCGGTCTTCGATTTCTCGTACGACGGCGTGATGCGTTCGGTCGAGGAGAGCCGGAAGCGGCTCGGCATCGAGAGGCTGGACATCCTGCACATCCACGATCCGGACCACCACTACGACAAGGCCATCAGCGGCGCGTATCGCGCCCTCGACGACCTGCGCCGCGGCGGCGTCATCGGCGCCGTGGGCGCTGGCATGAACCAGGCGGAGATGCTCACACGATTCGCGCGCGAGGGCGAGTTCGACTGTTTCCTACTGGCGGGTCGCTACACGCTGCTCGACCAGGTGGCGCTGCGGGAGCTCCTCCCCACCTGCCTCGAACGCGGAGTCGCCATCATTGCGGCAGGCGTCTTCAACAGCGGGATCCTGAGCGACCCCAAAGCGGGAGCCCGCTACAACTACCGGCCGGCGCCGCCAGAGCTGCTCGATCGCGCGCAGAGGATCCAGGCGGTCTGCGAGCGGCATGGCGTGCCGCTCCGCGCGGCGGCTTTGCAGTTTCCTTTGGGCCATCCGGCCGTGCAGACTGTGGTGGTCGGCTGCAGGTCGGCGGAGCAGGTCGAAGACACAGTGCGCATGTTCGAAATGCCGGTTCCAACTTCGCTCTGGGAAGAGCTCAAGCACGAGCGGCTGTTGCCCGAGGAAGCACCAGTCCCTACGTGATCGTCGATTCACACCATCATTTCTGGGATCCGACGCGACGGACCTATCCGTGGATGGGCCGCCAGCTCGATCCGATCAGGCGGCCCTTTGGGCCGGTTGACCTCGCCGAGTCGGCGGAACAGGCGGGCGTGGATCGCACGGTGGTGGTGCAGACCCTGAGCAGCAGCGGCGAAACCACCGAGTTCCTCGCGTTGGCCGCCGCGCACGAGCTGATCGCCGGTGTCGTCGGCTGGGTCGAGCTGATGCAGGACAACGTCGCGGCCACGATCGCCGACCTTCGCGCCGGCGAAGGCGGGTCCAAGCTCGTCGGGGTCCGCCACCAGGTGCACGACGAGATCGACCCCGAATGGCTTCTGCGCGAGGACGTGCAGCGCGGGCTTGACGCGGTGGAAGAAGCCGGCCTCGCGTACGACCTGCTCGTGCGGACGCGCGAGCTGCCCGCCGCGCTCGAGACGGCGCGACGTCATCCCCAGCTTCGATTCGTGGTCGACCACGCCGCCAAGCCGCGAATCTCATCGGGTCCAAAGGATCATGAGTGGGAGGAGGCGATGGCGCCGATGGCGGAGCTGCCCAACGTGACCTGCAAGATCTCGGGTCTGGTGACCGAGGCCGACTGGGCTCGCTGGAAACCGTCGGACCTCGAGCCGTACGTCAAGCAGGTCATCGAATGGTTCGGCCCCGAGCGCTGCATGTTCGGCTCCGACTGGCCGGTGTGCCTGGTGGCGGCTCCTTACGGCCGCGTCCTCGAAACGATCAAGGGCATCGTCGGCGACAACGAGGACGTTTTCGGGCGCACCGCGATGCGCGTGTATCGACTGGAGAGCTAGGCGACCTCGTCCACGTACGCGGCCCATCGCTCGTCGATGCGCCGCCACTTGTAGATCGCGAACGCTCCGACCCAGGCGACGATGAACGCCGCGACGATCACGTATCCGGCCTTGCCGATGAAGTCGAAGCCGGCGATCCCGTCGAAGACGCTGCCACGCAGGTGCAAAACCTGGATGAGCATCTGCAGCAGCTCGACGAGGCCGACGAAAAGCGCGACGAACACCGACAGCGCGGTGATGGTGAGGTTGTAGAAGACCTTGCGGATCGGGCTCGAGAACGCCCACGTGTAGGCGTTCGACATGAACGCTCCGTCCGCGGTGTCCATCAGCGACATCCCCGCGGCGAAGATCAGCGGCAGAGAAACCACCGCCGGGAATGGCAGGCCTTGCGCCGCCGCTCCCGCCGAGATCGCCAGCAGCGCGACCTCCGAGGCCGTGTCAAACCCAAGTCCGAAAAGGAAACCGACCGGATACATCTGCCAGCTGTGATCGATGACTCGGAACAGCCGGCCGAAGATCCTGGTCATCAGACCGCCGGCGACCAGCTCATCCTCCAGGCCCGAGCGATCGAACTCACCGCGCCGCATCCGCCTGTACACGCGAACGATGTCGAGGAGAATGAGCAGGTTCAGGAGCCCGATCAGGACCAGGAAGCCGCCCGAGACCAGCGTCCCGACCGCGCCGCCTACGTCACGGAGCTCGCCGTTCTGGCCGACGACGCCCTGGACGATGGTTTTGACCGCGAGGCCCAGCAGGACTGCGATCAGGAAGACGACGCTGGAATGGCCAAGCGAGAAGAAGAAGCCAACTCCCAGCGGCTTTTCGCCCCGCTGCAAGAGCTTGCGCGTGGTGTTGTCGATGGCCGAGATGTGGTCGGCATCGAAGGCGTGTCGGAGCCCGAAGGTGTAGGCCAGCCCGCCCAGGCCGAGGAACGCCGGATGGCCCAGGCCGTAAACGAGGAGCAGACCCCAGCCGGCCACGTGCAGCAGCGCCACGCCGCCGAAGAACGAAGCCAGGCGCCCCCGCTCCCCACCCCGAATCGATCGTGCCAGGCCGGCCCCCATCAATTCATTCGAGCCTAGCGCTTATTGCGACTCTGTCGCAACTAGCCGATGTGAGCGCCCTGCCAAGGACCGGGCGCTACCCTGCAGGAGATGGAAGCCGACCGCCTGCCGGTCCAGGTCCAGGCCATCCTGAGGCGCCTGTCTCAGGTCGTCAGCGCGCGCGAGCCCGCGATCCAGGCTCACATCCAGACGCTGCGTCTCAGCCGGCCTCAACTTACCAATGACCAACTCGCGCTCGAGCTCATCCGTTCCACGCGCCGGCGGGTCGCGGCGACTGGGGCCCTGAGCGGAGCGGCGTCGATCGCGCCCGGCCTTGGGACGGTGCTGGCCATCGGCACGGTCACGAGCCAGGCGCTGTACGCACTCGAGCAAGAGGTCGAGCTCGTGCTCGGCATCGCGATGATCTACGGCCACGAGCTGAGCGGATCCGACGAGCGCGTGCTGGAGGCGTTGGTCGTCGTCGGCCTCGCGAGCGGTGCGCTGAAGCTCCGCGAGGACGTGCTGGTCGCCGGCGGCGAGCGCATCGCCGTGGCCGCGTTCAGGCGCATGCCTGGCCTGATCGTCGATTACGCCAGCGCGCGCCTGTTCACGCGCATCTTCTCGCGCGTCGTCACCACCGGCATCGGCAGGGTCGCCGTGCGAGTAATTCCGCTGGCGGTGGGCGTCGCCGCGGGCGCTGGGTTCGATTGGATCACGGTCAGCGGACTCGGCCACGCGGCGATGCGCTACTACGGTCCGGGTGGGCCCGGCGCCAAACCGCTCCTACTTGCTGCGGAAAATCCCTCGCACGTCGAACTCGGCAGCTGACGCGATCTGGTCGAAGTCGCACTGCTTCGGCTTTTTGTCGGTGCGCCAGCGCAGGAATCCGGTGGCGTGGCGAAACCTCTCCCCCGCCTCGAGCTTGTCGTAAGACACCTCGCACACGAGCACCGGCTTCACGGTCACCCATTCGGCGCCGGCGTCCTTGCCGCGCGACCAGCGGCTGATGCCTCCCGGCATCCGGGCGTTCATCTCCTTGAACTCCGGCGGCGGATCGGTTTCAAGAGGACCCAGCTTGGCCATCAGCTCTTTGCGTTCGGCGGCGTTGAAAGATGACGTGTGGCCGACGTAATGCAGCGTTCCTTTCTTGTCATAGAGCCCGAGCAGCAGCGAGCCCAGCGTCTTGCCGTCGTATGACTTGCGCCAGCCGATGACCACGCAGTCGGCGGTGCGCTGGTGCTTGATCTTCACCCATAGCCGCTTGCCGGGCACGTAGGCGCCGCTCCAGGATTTGGCGATCACACCATCGAGACCGGCGCCCTCGAAGATCTCAAACCATTTCTGCGCAGTTGCCCGATCACGCGTGTAGGGCGTCAGGAAGATCGGTGATTTCACTCCCTTCAACAGCGTTTCGAGCTGCTTGCGCCGCTCACCGAGGGGCAGCGACCGCAGGTCCTTGCCGCCGGCGCTCAGGATGTCGAACGCGACGTACCACGCAGGCGTCGCCTTGCTCAGCATGTTCACGCGCGACTCGGCCGGATGGATGCGCTGCTGCAGCGCACCGAAGTCGAGCCCATTCGCACCCACGACGATGAGCTCGCCATCCAGGACGACCTTCTGGTCGCGCAACGTGCGGAACGCGGGCACGAGCTCGGGAAAGTAGCGCGTCATCGGCCGCGCCCCCCGGCTGACGAGCTCGACCTCGTCGCCGTCCCGGAAGACCAGGGTGCGGAAGCCGTCCCACTTCGGCTCGTACTCCCAGCTGTCGCCATTCGGGATGCCGTCCTGCGGCGCCGACAGCATCGGCTCCATGTCCTTCGGGATCGGCAGCTTCACTTTCCGGCCCTAAAAGCGGAAGGCCGCTTTCGCGACCTTCCAGGCTGGGGTGGGGGCGTGACGTCTGCTTCAACGACCAGCTTTACCGGTCGCCGATATGGTATCACGCTGCGGCTGCATCCACAAGATATAGACAAATTGGGGAAAAACCGGCGACTCAGGACTTCGGCGCGAAGCGCTTGAGGAGGTCGCCAACGGTCATATCGCTGTAGTCGCGACCCAGCGCCGCCTGCGCCGTGTGCCAGACGGCTTCAGCCTGGGGTGGCCCATGGTCGACCAGGGCCGACAGCTTGAGCGTGTTGAACAGCTCGATCCCCGGCACCTGGCGCAGCTGGTCGGCCGTCCACTGGGCCCACTGGAGGATGTTCCCCTCGCCCGGAACGACCTTGTTGGCCACGGCGGCCGCCTTCGCCTCCGCCGTCGTCGCGGCTTGTTTGGAGTCAGCAACGACGTGCTTGGCGTCGGCGGCGGCAGCGGTCACGATCGGCTGGACAACGGCCTCTGCCCTGGTCGCCGCCTCTTCGGCGCGCTTCGGCATCGTCGTCAGGCCTTCGTGGGCGGTGGCGTTGATCCGGTCGATCGCGGACTCTCCCTTGCCGGCGCCGTCCCCGTCGCGTGAGCGATCGGTGAACCCGCGTCCGAGAGCCCCGCCGACGAGGTTCGGAACGTCCAGTCCGGTCAGGCCTTTGATGGCCGTGGTCGATTCGATCATCGCCCGCGTCGCGTTCTTCACGATGTCCGACGCGCCATCGGCGCTCATCACCGTCAGCGAGTCGATGTGGCCCATCGGCTCCGCCGCGGCGCGCACGATGTCAGGCAGCGCGGCCAGGACGGTCTGGATGATGGCGGCCTCGTTGAACTGCTTGTATGCGTCGGCACGCATCGCCAGCGCCTTGGCCTCGGCCTCGCCTTTGGTGAGCACGATCTGCGCCTCCGCCCCACCTTCGAGGCGTGTGGTCTCGGCGTCGGCCTCGGCGGATGCGATGCGCGCGCGCTTCTCGCCTTCGGCCCGAGCAATCACGGCCTGGGCGTCTGCCGCCGCAGGCTTGACAGTGGTCGAAAGCAGCTCCTTTTCTTTGCGGTCGGCCTCGAGCTGGGCGAGCTCGGTCTGCCTGCGCACGACCTCCTGCTGCGCCTCGGCCTGGGCCAACGGCCCTGCCTGATCGGCGCGCGCCTGCGCGGCTGTGACCTGCGTCTTGGTTTCGGCCTCTCGCAGCGAGACATCCCGGCCGGCATTGATCTTCACCTGCTGCGCCTGCGCCTCTCGCACGGCCGCCTCCTGGTCGGCGGAAGCGCGGGCGATACGCGCGTCGCGCTCGACGGTGGCGAGGTTCTGCTGGCCGAGCAGCTCGATGTAGTTGCTGTCGTCGGAAAAGCTCTGGATGGTGAACGCGTCGATCTGCAGACCGCTGGTGGCAAGGTCGCCCTTGGCGGCGTCCTGCACCTGCTGCAGAAGCTTCTGGCGGTCGCGGATCAGCTCTTCGATGGTGAGCGTGCCGACGATGGATCGCAGCGATCCCTCGAGCACGTTCTTGACGATCGAGTCGACCTGCTCCGGCTTGGCGTCGAGGAA
>JACZCV010033916.1_pt1 | contig 18277 bp, 12 predicted proteins | sample 8641841 | NCBI WGS metagenome assembly JACZCV01 (sample SAMN15324606, study PRJNA640507) | soil metagenome | isolation source: monocropping sugarcane control | place: China: Luxin town, Laibin City, Guangxi Province | collected 2019-07-25 | depth 10cm m
GGCTTTGCCTTCGCCATGCTCGCGGCCAGCACGCCGCCTCTCGCGCGCCGGCCCTATGCACCACGCCCGCGCGGCGCCCGCGGGACCGTCGCCGTCCTCGCCGGATGCGTCATGCGCGGACTCTTCGCGCACGTCAATCGCGCCACCGAACGCGTGCTCGCGACCAACGGCTATCGCTTGGTCTCCGCCCCCGGCCAGCGATGTTGCGGCGCGCTCCACGCGCACGCCGGCGACCTCGCCGGCGCGCGCGCCCTCGCCCGCCGCAACATCGCCGCCTTCGAGCAGAGCGGCGCCGAATACATCGCGGTCAACGCGTCGGGATGCGGCCTCATGATCAAGGAGTACGGACACGTGCTTGCCGATGATCCCACGTGGGCCGACCGCGCCGCCGCAGTTGCTGCACGGGCGCGCGATGTGAGCGAGCTCCTCGCTGACGCCGGCCCCGCGCCCGGCGCGCCGATCCCTAGGCGCGTCGCGTACGATGCACCGTGCCACCTGCTCCACGGACAACATCTCGCGCGCCAACCGCTCGCGGTTCTCGCGGCCGTTCCGTCACTCGATGTCACGCCGCTGCCGAACGCCGATCAATGTTGTGGCAGCGCGGGCATTTACAGCCTGATTCAACCGCAGCTCGCGCAGGACGTCCTCGCGCCCAAGCTCGCCGAAATCGCCCGTGCGGGAGCGCCACTCGTTGCAACCGGGAATCCCGGCTGCATGATGCACATTGGGGCCGGTGTGCTCCGCGCACGGATCCCCACGCGAACCGTCCACCCCGTAGAGCTACTTGACGCGTCGTACGCCGCTGCCCATGGCGCGACGCTGCCGGACCGTTAGGTTAGCAATATGCCGTAGGTCGGACCGCGTACCTCGGTGCGTGGATCCGCAGTTCCGAACGCCCTTGGGCGCTCCACGTACGCGGACTCGTTTCGTCGCATGACCGCAGGTTCCATCGTCACAGGTACGTTTCCTTCCGTCGGCGACGTCGGCGGACACTCCGTGGTCATGCACTATGGCCACATCGCCGGCGAATACGCCTCGCTGCGCACGTCGGCCATGCTCATCGACCGCAGCGCCCGCGGCCGCGTCCGCATCGCGGGCGACAAAGCGCCCGAGCTCGTCACCGGCCTCGTGACTAACGACGTCGTGGCGCTGCAGCCGGACCACGGCCAGTACGCCGCCGCGCTCAACCCGAAGGGCAAGATCGTCGCCGATGTGCGCATCTTTCGCTTCGACGATCATCTGCTCATCGATGCGCCGCCGCGCGCGCAAGCCGGTTGGATAGCGCTCGTTCGCAAGTACATCAATCCGCGCCTCGCGCCCTATCACGACGAGTCCGCGGTCACGCGCGACATCGGCGTCTTCGGCGTGCAATCCCGGCGCATCGTGTCCGAGATCTTAGGCCTAACGGGAGAGTCGCTCGCCGCGCTCGCGCCGTATGCGCACACGCGCGCGTTGCTCGACGCGGATACCTCCGTCGTCGTCGCACGCGTCCCGGATCTCGAGCTCGAGGGATACGAGCTGTTCGTCCCCCAAACGGCGTTCGCCGGACTCTGGCAGCGTGCACTCGTCGCGGGCGCGATCCCCGCCGGCCTGCTCGCATGGGAGATCGCGCGCATCGAAGCGGGCCGCCCGGAGTGGGGACTCGACATCGACGAGTCCACCATTCCCCAAGAGGCCAACTTCGACGACCTGCACGCGATCTCGTACACCAAGGGCTGCTACGTTGGGCAGGAAGTCGTCGCGCGCGTGCATTTCCGCGGTCATGTCAATCGGCACTTGCGCGGGATTCGGTGCGGTCATCACGAGCCGCCACCCGAACACGCTGCGCTGCTCGACGACAGCGGCAAACAAGTCGGCGACGTGCGCACCAGCGCGCTCTCTCCGCGACTCGGCGCCATCGCGCTCGCGATGGTGCGCCGCGAAGTGGCACCTGGCTCGATACTGCACGTGCAGTGGCCGCCGCCGGCTTCACCTGATCCGCGCAGCGAAGTGCAAGCGGAATTGTTCGCCTTACCGTTTCCGCTCGACTGATCGCGCGCGCACACGATGCGGAGAACACAAAAGAGGGGACGCAACCATAGGTCGCGTCCCCTCCGTTGTGTCGCCTCGCTCGCGAATCGCGAGCGCGCGTGCGTTAGTGCTTCGTCGTATCCTTCTTCGTCGTGTCCATCTTCATCGAGCCCGTGTCCTTCTTCATGCCGGTATCCGTCGCGGCAGGAGCAGGTGCGGGAGCCATCGCCGGTGCGGCGGTGGTATCCGACGACGTCGCGGGCGCGTTTTCCTTCGCTTTGCACGCTGCAAGCACGAGTGCAGCAGCAGCGAGGACGGCAAGGCGCTTCATTTACAGTCTCCTTGTGGGGGCCAGTGGCTGATCAACCTTCGTCCGTGCACGCGCGCTGCAATGCAAGGAACGAGCGGCAGTTATTCTACTCCCTGCGATCGGCCTGTCAAGGTTAGCCAAGTGACGTGCCCCGCGTCCAGCGTGCGTAGCGCCCCCATTTCGCGCACGCGGCCGAGCCGCGGGAACACGCCACTCAACTGGTGGAATCTGCGCTGCACGACGTGGGCCACTGCGCCGATACACTACAGGTTTAACATTAAGCGTCTCAAACGCTTGGCTGCGAACGTCCCTTACTGCAACGTGCACGCGGCAATTCACGCCGCACTCTGGCTTGAGAGGCCGGCAATCGACATGTTGCAGAGTATTCCACCCGCGCACCACTCGTGATGTCGTGACCGCTCCCGTCAGAACGCCCTCCGGTTCGCGTGTCGTGCGTGCCGTATGCCCGCACGACTGCCCGGACACCTGCGCGATGCTCGTCACCATCGAGACCGGACGCGCCGTTCGCGTCGCCGGCGATCCCGAGCATCCGTTCACGCAGGGATTCCTCTGCACGAAAGTGAATCGATACGTCGAGCGCACGTATCACGCGGACCGCCTTACGCAACCGCTCCGGCGTGCTGGCCCAAAAGGACGCGGACAGTTCGAGCCGATTTCCTGGGACGAGGCGCTCGACGAGATTGCCGCGCGCCTTACGGAAATCGCGCGATCCGCCGACGGGCCGCAAGCGATTCTTCCGTACTCGTACGCCGGCACGATGGGCCTCGTGCAAGGTTCGTCGATGGATCGCCGCTTCTTCCATTTGCTCGGCGCGTCGAAGCTCGATCGCACGATTTGTTCGATGGCCGGCACCGTCGGCATGCGCATGACGGTCGGCGCGAACATCGGCGCCGACGCCGAAGGGATGCCGGAAAGCGATCTGGTGCTGCTGTGGGGCACGAACACGCTCACATCGAATCCGCATCTGTGGCCGTTCGTGCTCGAGGCGAAGCGCCGCGGCGCGCCGATCATCGCCATCGATCCGCTGCGCACGCGCACTGCCCAACAGTGCGACGAATGGATTCCCATTCGACCCGGCACCGACGCCGCGCTCGCGCTCGGCATCATGCACGTCGTGTTCGCCGAGGATCTCGTCGATGGCGATTACATCGAGCGCTACACGCTCGGCGAAGCCCAACTGCGCGAGCGCGCCGCCGAATATTCGCCCGAGCGCGTCGCCGGCATCACCGGCATCGCCGCACGGACCATCGTCGATCTCGCCCAACGCTACGGTCGTGCGCGCGCCGCGTTCATTCGCGTGAACTACGGATTGCAGCGCCACGCCGGCGGCGGCATGGCGGTGCGCACGATCGCGTGCCTCCCCGCCATCACGGGTCACTGGCGACGCGCGGGCGGTGGCGTGCAGTTGTCCACCAGCGCGAACTACACGTTCGACCGCGCGACGGTGGAGCGCCCCGACCTGTCGCCGCCCGTTCGCACCATCAACATGATTCGGTTAGGCGAAGCGCTCACGCGTCCCGACGCCGGCGTCGGCGGCCCGCCGGTGCGCGCGCTCGTCGTGTACAACTCGAACCCCGCCGCCGTCGCGCCGGATCGCAACGTGGTCCTCAAAGGCCTCGCGCGATCCGACCTGTTCACGGTCGTCCTCGAGCACTTCCAGACCGACACCGCCGATTGGGCCGACATCGTATTGCCGGCCACCACGCAGCTCGAGCACTGGGATCTCCACCTGTCGTACGGCCACCATTACGTCGCGATCAACCAGCCGGCCATTGCGCCGGTGGGCGAGGCAAAGCCTAACAGTGAGATTTTCCGGCTGATCGGCGCGCGCATGGGCCTCGACCACCCCGTGATGCGCGACGACGACCAGACGCTCATTCGCCAGGCGCTCGACGGCGGCGGCCGCAACCTGGAGGGCGTCACGTTCGAGGCGCTGGTCGAACGCGGATGGATGCGGCTCGCGGTGCCGCGGCCGTACCTGCCGTTCGCCCAGGGCGGATTCCTAACGCCAAGCGGCAAGTGCGAGTTCGTCTCGCAGCGCCTCGCCGACATGGGCCTCGACCCGCTGCCGACGTACACACCGCCGTACGAATCGCCGGAGCGCGCGCCGGAGCTCGCCCAACGATTCCCGCTCACGCTCATCTCGTCGCCCGCGCACCAGTTTCTCAACAGCACGTTCGTCAACATCGACGTGTTGCGACGCGCCGCGCGCGAGCCCGAGTTAGTCATCCACCCCGCGGACGCCGCGCCGCGCGCCATCCTGCCCGGCTCGCGCGTGCTCGTGCACAACGACCGCGGAGAATTCCTCGCCATCGCGCGCGTCGAAGACGGCGTGCGCGAAGGAACCGTGTGGGCACCGTCCATCTGGTGGGGCAAGTTCGCTGCCGACGGACGCAACGCCAACCATACCACCTCCCAGCGCGAGACCGACCTCGGCCACGGCCCCGTGTTTTACGACAACCTCGTCGAGGTGACTCCCGCGGACTAGTCCAAATACGTGCGCGGCGCGACACCCCTGGCGGCGAGGGTCGCCTCGTGTGTACGCTGCACGATGAGCCATGCCGCGATCACGGCGTCGCTCCATCGTTCGTCCCGAAGGCATGGAGAAGGTTGTGTCGTCTCATCCCGAAACGTTGGGCGCGCTCAAGCGCTCTGCATATGCGTCGTCCCACTCGGTCGCGCGCTCCGTCAAAGAAGAAGTGCGCGACAACTTGCTGCGCCGCCTGACCTCGCGCACACCGATTTTCGAGGGCGTCCTCGGCTACGACGAGACCGTCGTGCCGCAAATCGTCAACGCGCTGCTCTCGCGGCACAACTTCATTTTGCTCGGTCTGCGCGGACAGGCGAAGTCGCGCATCCTCCGCTCGCTCGCCACGCTGCTCGACGACGAGATGCCGATCGTCGCCGGAAGCGAAGTGAACGACAACCCGTTCGCACCCATCTCGAAGTACGCGCGCGCGCTCATCGCCGAGGACGGCGACGACACGCCGATCGCGTGGGTCGGTCGCGAGGAGCGCTTCGTCGAAAAGCTCGCCACGCCGGACGTGACCATCGCCGATATCATCGGCGACGTCGATCCGATCAAGGCCGCGCGCGGCGGACACGTACTGGCCGACGAGCTCACGATTCACTACGGCATGCTGCCGCGCGCCAATCGCGGCATCTTCGCGCTGAACGAGCTGCCCGATCTCGCGGGAAAAATCCAGGTCGGACTGTTCAACATCATGCAGGAAGGCGACGTCCAGATCAAAGGCTACCCCGTCCGCCTCCGGCTCGATGTGCTGTTGTGCTTCACCGCGAACCCCGAGGACTACACGGCGCGCGGCAAAATCATTACGCCGCTCAAGGACCGCATCGGGAGCGAGGTCCTCACGCACTATCCCGAGGACGTCGAGTTAGGCATGGCGATCACGAAGCAGGAAGCGTGGACCAAGCGCGGCGGCCTCGCCGTGCGCGTCCCCGACTTCGTCGCCGAAGTGATCGAGCGCATCGCGTTCGAGGCGCGCGGCGACAAGCGCATCGACAAACGCTCCGGCGTCTCGCAGCGCATGCCGATCACCGTCCTCGAGAACGCCGTGTCTAACGCAGAACGGCGCGCGCTCGCGATGGGCGAGTGCGAGGTCGTGCCGCGCATCACCGACATCTACGCCGCCCTGCCCGCCATCACCGGCAAAATGGAATTGGAGTACGAGGGCGAATTGGTCGGCGGACACGCCATCGCCGACGAGCTCATTCGCCGCGCCGCGGATGCGGCGTTCCAGGCCCGCGCCGGCGGCGTGAACACCGACGACATCGTGATGTGGTTCGACCGCGGCAACGCGCTCCAACTGGGCGAAGAGCTCGGCGCATCCGCCATGGTGCGCGCGTTCGAGCGCGTGCCGAGCATCGTCGAGCTCGTCCGCGACACAGGCCTCGCCACGCAAGGCGATGACTTCGTCACCGCGGCGGCGTGTGAGCTCACGCTCGAGGCGCTCGTCGCCCGCAAGAAACTCTCGCGCTCCGCATCGGGACACTACACGCGCGCGCAGCCGCCGGAGCGCCGGCGTCCGAATCAGGATCTGTTCGGCGGCGGGATGATGACGTGATCGATCGCCAGGCGCCGTCACCGTCCGCGCGGCGCGTCCGCGCGACACGCCGCGATGCAACCACGGGAATCATCATCCGCACCGCGTGCATGGCGGATCTGCCGCTCATCGTGGAACTGCGCCTCGCGCTGCTGCGCGAGCACGGCGACAATCCAATCTACGAGCGCCTGCGGCCCGATGCACCGGGTCGCGCGCGCCGGCTCTTCGCTGCCCAACTGCGCTCCCCCGACCAAGTGATTTTCCTCGCCGAGATGCACGGCGAGGTGTGCGGCATTTTGCGCTGCATTCAAACCGGCGGACTGCCGCTGCTCTTTCCGGCGACGCACGGCTACATCTCGTCGGTATACGTCGTGCCCCGCGTGCGGCGGCGCGGTGTGCTGCGCGCGCTGCTCGCGGCCGCGATCGACTGGTGCGAAGCGCGCGGCCTCACCGAGCTTCGCCTCCACAACGCGTCCGACAACGCCGTCGCCAACGCCGCGTGGGACGCGCTCGGCTTCCGCGTCGTCGAGCACCTGCGCGTCCGGCGCCTCGTCTAACCCGCACGCCCCGCACGCCCATGGCCATCATCACGGTGTCGCGCATGTACGGCTCCGGCGGCTCCGAGGTCGCCGAGCGCATCGCGCACGCGCTCGGCTGGCAGCTGCTCGACAACGCGTTCGTCGACGAGGTCGCCGCCCGGTTAGGCACGCCGGCCGCCGAGATCGAAGCGCGGGAGGAACGCGTGCCCTCGCTCGCCCAACGCCTGGCCGCTACCCTTGCGTTAGGCGCACCCGAGATCCTGCCCGGCCCGGCCGACGCCGCGTTGCCGCCGAGCGAAGAGCGCCTCATCGAGGTCACCGAGCGCATCATCATGGAAGCCGCGAGCCGCGGCCACTCGGTCCTCGTCGGACGCGGCGCGCAATCGGTGCTGGCCTCGCGCCAGGACGTCATCCACGTCTTCTGCTATGCGCCGCGCCCGGCGCTCGTTGCCCGCGCCGCCCGCCGTCTCGCGGTTTCCGAGAAGGAGGCGGAAAAAGTCGTCGACGATACCAATCGCCAGCGCGAGCAGTACGTCCGCACGTACTGGAAGCGATCCTGGCGCGCCTACGAGAACTACCACCTCTGCCTGAACACGGACTGGCTCGGCGTCGACGGCGCCGCGAGCATCGTCGTCCGCCTCGCGCGCGAGAAGTTCGCCGCACCTGCCTAACGCAAGGTCAGAGGGTCTTCACCTCGGGCCGCACCCACAACACCCAGCTCGCGAACGCCAGCAGCACCAGCGCGCCGGCGCCCACCGCCACCGGCGTCCCGGCTATTTCGGCCACCGTCCCCGCGAGCAGCGACCCGATCGGCCCCATCCCCACGAACACGAACGCGTACGCCGCCATCACGCGCCCGCGCAGATGATCCGGTGACAACGTCTGCAACAGACCGTTGGCCAACGCGTTGTTCTGAATCATCGCGAATCCCACCAGCGCCAGCAGCGGCACCGACACCCACAGCGACCGCGTGAACGAGAACGCGAACAGAAAGACGCAAAAGGACGCCGACGCGTACGCCAGCCACTGCCCGCGCCGCGCACGATGACCCATCATCGCGAGCGACAACGCGCCGAGGACAGCGCCAATGCCCACCGCCGCGAGGAGCGTCCCGTAGGTCTGCGCATTCCCGTGGAGCACGTTTTGCGCGAACACCGGCATCAACACGAGAAACGGGATGCCGAATATCGAATAGACGGCCACGAGCATCATGAGGAGCGCGACCGCCCGTGTGCGCGTCATGAATTGCAGACCCTCGACCAACCCGGCCATCGATCCGCCGCTCGGCACGCCTCTGGCCGCCGCGGCGCGCCCGTTGCTCGCCGTCAACCGGATCATCGACAGCCCGATGAGCACGAGCAAGAAGCTCACCGAGTTGATCGCGAAACACCACGCGAGGCCTAACCGATCGATCACGATCGCCGCCAACGCCGGCCCGATCACGCGCGCCACGTTGAATCCGCTCGAGTTGAGCGCGATCGCATCCACCACGTCTTCGCGCCCAACGAGCTCGATCATCAACGACTGCCGCGCCGGAATGTCGAACGCGCTGATCGAGCCGGTCACCAGCGAGATCAACACCAGCCACACGACCGTGATGTGCCCCGTCCAGTTGAACCACCACAACACCGCCGACTGCACGAGCAGCAGCGACTGCGTCGTCTTCACCATCCGCAGCTTGGGATGCCGGTCGACCACGACGCCCGCGTACAGCGTCAGCAGCAGCACCGGCAGCGAGCCCGCGGCTGCCACCACGCCCACCATGAACGCGCTGTTCGTGAGCTGCAGCGCCAGCCAGCCCGTGGCCACTGACTCCATCCACGTGCCGATCACCGACCCCGTCTGCCCCAACCAGAACAGACGGAAATTGCGATGCACCATCAACACCCGGATCGGGTTCCGATAGCGCGGCACCGGTGCCACGCTCGACGGCGTGACCGACCGGCTGCGTTGTTCCAACGATGGTGGAGGGAGCGTCACCGAAACGCGAACGGCGAATGGAGTGTTAGATATAGAGGAGTGAGCATCGCGTCGCGTCACCTCGCACGCGCGCGCCACGCGTGATGCTTGATCTTTGGCCCAACGGATGGCAAGGTGGCTGCATGCGGTCGCACACGTATTCGAAGTTCAGTCCCGAGATGGCGGACGCCATCGACCTCCAGTCGCTCCTCGACAAGCTCGCGGATTTCCTCCTGCAATCGGGATTCGCCGGCGGCAAGATGCAGCACCCGTATTGGGGCGAGTTCGGCGGAGACGCTGACCGCTCCATGGAAGCCCTGCGCGAGGCGATTCTCAACGCCTTGATGGACAGCGGACAGTTTACACCGGAGATGCTCGACGCGCTGCGCGGCGACGCCGATGACGACGGAGAAAGCACCGCCAAGCTCGCCAAGCTGCTCGACGACATCATCCAGCGCCTCGTGCAGGAAGGCTATCTCAATCTCGAGGCGCCGCCGCAGATGCCGGCCGGCCATCAGGAAGTAACTGGCCCCGGCGGACTCGCCCGCGCCGCCGCGCGCGACGTGCAGTTCCAGCTCACCGAAAAAGGCATCGACTTCCTCGGCTTCAAGACGCTCCGGAGCCTGCTCGGTTCGCTGGGCAAGTCGAGCTTCGGCAGCCACGACACGCCATATCTCGCCACGGGTATCGAAGCCGACGCCGCGAGCCGCACGTACGAATTCGGCGACACGATGAACCTCGACGTGAACGCCACGCTGCAGAACGCGCTCATTCGCAACGGCAACCTCGACGTCCCGATCGACCTCGATTACTCCGACCTGATGGTGCGTCAGGCCGAGTACCGCTCATCGTGCGCCACGGTGCTCATGCTCGACACCTCGCACTCGATGATCCTCTATGGCGAGGATCGCTTCACGCCCGCCAAGAAGGTGGCGCTGGCGCTCACGCACCTCATTCGCACGCAGTTCCCGGGCGACACGCTGCGCGTCGTGCTCTTCCACGATTCCGCCGAGGAGATTCCCCTCGCGCGGCTCGCGCACGCGCAGGTCGGTCCGTACCACACCAACACGGCGGAAGGCCTCAAGCTCGCACGGCGCATCCTCGTCTCGCAGAAGAAGGACATGCGCCAGATCGTCATGATTACCGACGGCAAGCCGAGCGCGCTCACGATGCCTAACGGGACGATCTACAAGAACTCGATGGGGCTCGATGCCCTCGTCGCGGCGCAAACCCTCCGCGAGGTCGCCGACTGCCGCCGCTGCGGCATCATGATCAACACCTTCATGCTCGCCCGCGACCGGGCCCTCGTCGAGTTCGTGAAGCGCGTCGCGGCCATCAGCCGTGGCAAGGCCTATTTCACCAACACGATGACCCTCGGTCAGTTCATCCTCATGGACTTCCTCCGGAGGAAGACCCGAAAAGTTTCCTGACGCGCGCCGTTCACCAGAGCGACGCGCGTTACATCGCGGGCACCACGGCGTCCATCGCCAGACTACCTTTGGCAGACGCCACGTGCCCGCCCCGTCTCGAGAAGAAGCTCCGCGGCCCAGCCGCTGGAATCGCCTCCCCTACATGTCCCGCCGGTCAACTCGTCAGCGCCCTCGCCGCACCCGCCCATGGCCTATCCTGGTCGCCATCGGCGCGTCGCTCGTCCTCGGTTTTGTCGCGTATCGTTTGCTGCACTCGACGGCAACGCCGACCCCGACCGTCTCGTTCTCGGAGCTCGCTCAGGCGCTTGCCGCGAATGACGTCAAAGAGCTCCACGTCAACGATGGTGGCGCCCGCCTCGTCGCAACGCTGACCGCGCCGCGCGTCATTTCCGGCCGGCGCGCCACCGCCATCGAGGCGAACGTACCGCAACGCGCCGTTACGCTCACCGATCTGCAGCAGTGGAGCGCGCACGGCGTCCGCGTGACTGTCGATGACTCCGGCCCAACCGGCGGTGCCGAGCTCCTGATCCAGATCCTGAGCCTCGCCATCATCGTCGGCGTCGTGATCTATGTCGTGGTTCGCCAGCGAGGAGCCGTCGCCTCCGCACGGTTCGTTGCCACACCACCTTCGCGCCACCTCACCCTCGCCGACGTGGGCGGCGCACGCGAGGCCCGCGCCGATCTCTCGGACGTCGTGACGTACCTGGCCAATCCCGACCGGTATCGCGCGTTGGGCGCACGCTGCCCGCGGGGTGTCCTGCTCGTCGGCCCGCCGGGAACCGGCAAAACGTTGCTCGCCCGCGCGATCGCCGGCGAGGCAGGGTGCCCCGTCATCGTCGCCGCCGGATCGGACTTCAACGAGGTGTACGTCGGCGTCGGCTCTCGGCGCGTGCGACAGTTGGCCAAGCGCGCCCGCGAACAAGCGCCGTGCATCGTGTTCATCGACGAGTTCGACTCCCTCGGCGGCCGGCGCGGCCGGCCTAACCGGTCGGGCGAAGAGGAAGTCACGCTCAACCAGCTCCTGGTCGAGATGGATGGCATGGAGGCCAACGACGGCGTGGTCTGGATGGCCGCGACCAACCGCGACGACATGCTCGACCCGGCCGTGCGGCGGCCGGGCCGCTTCGACCGCGTGGTCGAAGTGCCGCTGCCCACCGTCACCGACCGCGCCGAGATCCTGCGCGTCCACGCCGCGGGCCGTCCGTTAGACCCGGACGTCGACCTCGAGAAGCTGGCGCAGCTCACCGTTGGGCATTCGGGCGCCGACCTCGCCAATCTGTTGAACGAAGCGGCGATCATCGCCGTCCAGAGCGAATGCGATCGCATCACCAACGCCCACATCGAGCAGGCGCGCGACAAAGTCCTCCTTGGCCGCGTGCGATCCGGCGTCATCGTAGGTGAAGCCGAGCGTCGATTGATAGCGATCCACGAAGCCGGTCACGCCATCGTCGGACTCGTCGCCTGCCCCGACGATCGGCTGCACAAGGTCACGATCGAACCCCGCGGACGCTCGCTGGGCGCAGCGCACTTCGCGCCCGAATCGGACCGCCACGTCCATCCGCGCTCGTACCTCGAGGGCGTGATTGCCAAGGCACTCGGCGGACGCGCCGCCGAGCTCGTGTTCCTGGGACCCGATGCCGTCACGACGGGCGCCGGCGCCGATCTCGTCCAGGCCACGTCGATCGCCCGCCGCATGGTCGCGGAGTTTGGCATGAGCGACGAAGTGGGACTCATCAGCGCCGACCCGGCCGCCCAGGGCGGCCCGCCGAGTGCGCAGTTGGCGGGTGAGGTCGACCACGCCGTGCGATCGTTGATCACCGCGCAGGCGCGTCGCGCCGAATCCATCGTGCGCCGACATCAAGGCGCGGTCGATGCACTCGCCTCGGCGCTGCTCGAGTGCGAGGTGTTGACCGCATCGGAGGTGTACGAGCTTGCGGGTGCGCACGGCGTGATCCCGGCGCGCGTCACCGCCTAACGAATACGCCCGCGCCCTAGAGGCGCGGTGCGACCGCCAGATCCAACTCGAAGCTGAAGCGCGTTCCCTCGGTGGCGCTGGTGTCCACGTGGAGGGCGCCGCCCATTGCGGCGACGAGCTTGCGGCAGATCGACAACCCGAGTCCCGCGCTGGAGAACGTGTACTCGCCCGCGTTCCGCCGGCGCCGGAACGTCTCGAAGAGACAGCTCATCACTTCGGGCGGAATCCCGCGGCCCGTGTCCTTCACGGAGAACGCGAGCCGCGTGCGCGAGAGCTGCTTGGCCGTGAGCTCGACGTGCCCTTCGCTCGTGAACTTGAGCGCGTTCGTCGTGAGGTTGAGCAGCACGCGGTTCAGCGCGCCCGGGTGGCCTAACCGGAAGTCCGCATCCGGTGTGGTGAGCTTCACCGTCAGGCCCTTTTCCTCCGCCATCGGTAGCACGATGTCGCGCACCGAGCGCATGAGGTCCGCCACCGAGAACGGCACCGGCGCCGTCTCCACGAGGCGATCGCCGCCGCGCGCCAGCTCGATCACGTCGCTCGCCATCGCGCTCAGCCCGAACGCGGCGCTGTAGATGAGCCCGAGCTGACGCTCCTGCACCGGATTCACCGCGCCGCTCTGTGCCTTCCGGAGCGTTTCGGCCAAGAACAGGACCGACGCCAGCGGTGACCGCAGGTCGTGCGCGACCTCGACGATGAGCTCCAGGCCGCCCGCGCCCGACAACCGCGACGCGAAGCGATGCGCTTCGTCGCGGTCCAATGCCACTTGGACGTTCTCGATCGACGCGAGAAGGGAAATGATTTCGCTGGCAGGCACCGCCTCGCGCATGGCCGCCATCTCCGACACGAGTGCCGCGCGCAGCAGGTTGAGAACCTTCTGGACCGGCACCGCCGGCGCCGCCCGCTCCAACAGTGGCGTCTCACCCGCCGCTGCCTGTGCGATCGCTGCCTGCAACGCCTCTAACTGAAAACGGAGATCGTCCGCATGCGTGCCCTGCTCCACGGCACCCGGTGCTGCCGCCACGCGATCAGCGGCCCGGCGGAGCGCCTCACGTAACGGCTTGGCAATGCGCAAATCGGAAGCGGCAAGCGAAACGACAGGTGACACGGCGCGCACCGCGCCGCTGCCACCCGATGAACGCTCGACGCGCTCTGGCTCGCGCGCCGTCGCGGTCGCGCGCGGGGCGCGCGACCTCACTCGCCTGAACCAGTCAACTCGTCACGCCGCACGTTGTGCTTCTCCATGAGACGATACAGTGTCGTGCGGTCGATGTTCGCGAGCCGTGCTGCGCGAGACATGTTTCCGCCCGCCCGCGCCGAAAGGCGCGTCAGGTATTCTTTCTCGAACTCCGCGATCAACCGGTCCTTCGCAGCATGGTACGGCTCATCCATCATCGACATCGGCAGCGTACTCTTTGCCGCCGGAACCGGACCGTCATCGTACACTGGTATATCTGACGGTTGGATCGGCTGTCCTGGCTCACTCAGCACGGCCACGTGCTCGATCGCGTTCTGTAACTCTCGCACGTTGCCCCGCCAGGGACGCGACCGCAAGAAATCGAGCGCCCCATCCGTGAGCTTCGGCTGCGCATCTCCAGGTAATCGATGGCGAGCCCAATAATGCGCCAAGAAGTGATTTGCCAGCAGCGGAATGTCCTCGAGTCGCTGGCGAAGCGGGGGCAGCTTGATCGGCACCACACGGAGCCGATAGAAGAGATCCTCGCGGAGAATACCTTTGTTCACCGCATCCTGAGGATCACGATTCGTCGCCGAAATGAATCGGACGTCCACCACCGCATCCTGCTGTTCACTGCCCACCCGCCGTACCACACCGTCTTGCAGCACGCGGAGCAGCTTGGCCTGAATCGGGTGCGACATCTCCGTCAGCTCATCCAGGAAGAGCGTGCCGCCGTTCGCGGTCTCGAGCAAACCGGGCTTGTCGCGATCCGCACCGGTGAACGCGCCCTTCCGGTGACCAAACATCTCGCTCTCGAGCAGCGGCTCCGGTAAGGCGGCGCAGTTGATCGGCACGAGCTTGCGGCTCGCGCGACGACTGTGATGATGAATGAACTGCGCGATCACTTCTTTGCCGGTCCCGCTCTCACCCGTGATCATCACCGACGCGTCGGTCGACGCAACCTTCCGCGCCAACTCCACTGCCCGCCTAAACGCGGGCGACACACCAAGCAACGTGATCTTGTCGCTGTTGCCGCTCTGTTGTACCAGCTGCAGGCGGAGGTCGTTGGTCTCGCGTGCAACCATCACCGCGTGCGACGCGCGCCCAACGAGCACCTGCAGGTGCGTTGCAGAAAACGGCTTCGGCAAGTAATCCCAGGCTCCGGAGCGCAACGCCTCGATGCTCGACGTGACACTCGGATTGCCCGTCATCACGACGACGATGGTGTCGCGATGCGTCTCGAGAGTGGCCTTGAGAATGTCGATGCCCGACACCGGCGTGAGATAGAGATCCACGAGCACGATGTCGAACTTGCGACGACGAACCATCTCGAGCGCTTCATCACCGCGCCCGATGAAGGTGACGTTGTAGCCGTCCAGCTGCAGCACGCTCGCGCATCCCTCACGCAACGTGCGGTCGTCGTCGACTACCAGAATTCGGATGCTTGCTTTGACTTCGGCGGGGATCGATAGTGGGTCACGCGATGCTGCTTCAGGTGCCTGCGCTGGCGCCGGAATATTTTCCGACTCTTCAACGAACGGCATCGACATGCGGCAGTCTCCTCTCTTGATCTCGAGGCGATCCTCTGTGAACCAGCGCGGATGTTCCGTTGGTCACGGGCAACATCGCCTGTAATCCATACGCTACATCGCTGTTGTCAATGTTCCACATGATGTAGATCACATGGAACGCCTAAAGGTCACAGAGGCGGACTCAAGCTAAGCGATCGTTGTGTCGGAAGCACGCCTTGTCGGGTGGGACCGGCGCCGCCCAGCCGTGCCTAGGTGCGTGACAACGTGTTGTCGGTTATATACATATGTCGGCTCACGATCCCGACGGTCGCAGCAGACGGCCGTGCGCGTGGGCGGTTCTGCCATAGAACGCGAAGACAGGCTCTCCGGTAACGAGCGCACCCCTCGATAAACCCCAGGGTTACACGTCGAATCCAGGCGAGCGCGAGCGCATTCCTGTGATCGGCCGCACTCATTCCTCAGCCAACGTTGGCACATAGTTGATCAGATTCCGGAGCCGTCACACGGTTGCTCCCCGCGGGCACCATGTGGGCCTGGATTTGCATCCGCTCTACGCGTCGAGCCCAGTTTTCGCACGCTCGCGATGTTGGCGCACAATGAGCGTGAATCAACTTCTGAGAGTCGGTATCGAATGACCGGCAACTACATTCCTTCGAATCTTCCCGTCGAGCGCGGCCCGGATCCCAACTTCCCCGCCTTCATGCCGCAAGGCGGTTGGCCGCAGTGGGGATCTCAGAACGGCGACGAGCCCGGAGTCCCGTGGGCGCGTTACTTCGCTGCCCTCAGGCGCTATAAGTGGCTCATCTTGATCTTGGTGATCGTCGGTGGTGCCGCCGGGGTGATCGTGACGAGGTTTCTGCCGCCCCAGTACGCCACGCAGGGACAACTCTGGATCAACGACACGGGCGCCGCTGCACAGCGTAGCGAGGCGCCGGGACCTCTACAGCCAGACGAGCTGCTCGCCGCCGGTGCATGGGCCGATCTCCTCAAGAGTTCGACCATCATGGACCGCGTGGTGAGGAAGATGTCGCTGTATCTGTGGCCCGCGAGCTTGTCTGACTCCGCGGTGTTTGCCGGATTCCAGCCCGGTCCCGGATTCCGCGCAGGGAGCTATGCACTGCGCGTCGACCCCACCGGTCGGAAATATTCGCTCGTCACCGATCAGGGTGTTGCCGTCGAGTCGGGTACTGTCGGAGATTCCGTTGGGCGGACGTTAGGCTTCCTGTGGAAGCCGCGCCCCGAGGCGCTCGGCAAGGGACGCGCGATCCAGTTCACGGTCGCCGATCCTCGCGACGTCGCGGTCGGCCTGCTCGGCCGCATGGACGTCACGTTGCCCGAGCGGAGCGCGTTCCTGAAGGTGACGATGACCGGCGCCAGCCCGCGCCGCACCGCGGCGATCTTGAACGCCGTGATGACGGAGTTCGTGAGCACCGCCGGCGAATTGAAGCGCCGCAATCTCGAGCAGAGCTCCGCGATGTTGAGCGACCAGCTGGACACCGCGCGCGAAAACCTTCGCGCGGCGGAGTCGGCGTACCAGTCGTTCCGGCAGAATTCGATTACGCTGCCGACCGACGTCGGCCCGGGTGCGGGCACGGATCCGCTCACCGGCGCCCAGGTAGGCGCCAATCAGGTCGCCGGCGCAGTCGGTCAGGCCGGCATGCCTAACGATCCGCTTGGCGCCGGGAACGCGGCCGGCGGCAACCCCGTGATCGGAAACTACTTTACCGACAAGGCGCAGCTCGATCTGTTGCAGCACGATCAGGCGGCGCTGCAGCAGCTCATCCAGAACCCGAACTCGATCAACGCCGACGCATTCGTACCGATTCTCACCGCGAAGCAGTCGCCGGCGCTGCAGAGCGCACTGACGGACCTCGCCAAGCGCGAGGGCGAGTTGCGCACGGCGCGCGAAGTGTACACCGAGCAGCACCCGACGGTGGTGGCACTGCGCACGAGCGTCCAGGCTATGCGCACGCAAACGATTCCAGGAATCCTGCGCGCATTGATCGCCCAGATTCAGTCGCGTGAAAATGATCTCCAGGGTCAGATCACGAGCGCGGGGAAGCAGCTCAAGGCAATCCCGGCGCGCACCATCGATCAGATGCGGTTGGAGCGCGACGTCAACACCAAGACGCAGCTGTACCAGATGCTACAGGCGCGCTACCAGGAGATGAAGCTGGCCGAGGCGAGCGCGATTCCGGATATCAGCGTTCTCGATACGGCCGTCGCGCCATTGCTGCCCACCAAGAACACGGGCCCGAGCATCATTGCATTCGCGATCGTCGTGAGCTTGGGTGGCGCGCTCGGTCTCGCGCTGTTGCTCGACCACACCGATCCGCGCTTCCGGTATCCGGAGCAGGTGACGAGCGATCTCGGCCTCACGATCCTCGGCGCGGTGCCGAGCATCAAGCGCGCGCGCAGCGGTGAGCCGAACCCCGAGGAGGCCGCGCAGGTGATCGAGGCCTTCCGGACAATACGAATGAGTCTATCGAACTCCTACGCCGGAGCGGGCTCCATCGCGTTCGCGGTGTCCAGCCCCGGACCGGGAGATGGCAAGTCGTTGGTCTCGTCCAACCTGGCGCTGTCGTTCGCCGAAGCGGGCTATCGCACGGTGCTCGTCGATGGCGACACACGCCGCGGACAGCTGCACGCGATGTTCGGCGCCAACCGGCGTCCGGGCTTGCTCGACTACCTGAGTGGCGATGCGCCGCTCGAGACCATCCTGCGCACCACGACGCACGAGAAGCTCGCGCTCATCCCGTGCGGTACGCGCCGTCACCGCGGACCCGAGCTCCTGCACTCGCAGGCGATGCTGCAGCTCATGGGCGAGCTGCGCGCGCGGTACGACGTGATTCTCCTCGACAGTCCGCCGCTCGGCGCGGGCGTCGATCCGTTTGTGTTAGGCGCGGCGACCGGCAACTTGCTGCTGGTGCTGCGGACGGGGACGACCGACCGCCGTATGGCCGACGCGAAGCTCAAGCTCTTGAAGCGGCTGCCGATCCGCTTGTTAGGCGCGGTGCTCAACGACATCCGCGCGCAGGGTGTGTATCGCTACTACACGTACCTCTACGGATACACCACGAGCGAGGACGACGAATTGCCGCAGCTGGCGCCGCAGGTTGGCGAGTTATCCGGCAAGAGCTGATCGGTCGCTCGACGCACACAAAAAGGAGGGCCGCGGGGGTCGCCCCCCCGGCCGGCCTTTTTTTCTGGTGGATTACATTGTCCCCTCGCCGTGGCAACACCGCCGGTCCCCCCCCCCCCCC
>JACZCV010034377.1_pt1 | contig 18113 bp, 18 predicted proteins | sample 8641841 | NCBI WGS metagenome assembly JACZCV01 (sample SAMN15324606, study PRJNA640507) | soil metagenome | isolation source: monocropping sugarcane control | place: China: Luxin town, Laibin City, Guangxi Province | collected 2019-07-25 | depth 10cm m
AGCAGGTACGCGGTGACGACCCACGCGTAGAGGTTGGCGCCGTTCAGGTCGGTGATGATCCGCGGCAGGGCGGTGCCGACGACCGTCTGGTCGAGCGACGCGAGGAACATCGTCAGCAGGATCGCGCCAAGGATCGCGAGCTTCCTGCGCGGGGGCAGCAGCATCAACGACTGTGGCGCCTGGCCGGCGCCGTTCGCTGACGGGACGGCCTGCGGCGAGACGGCTTGTGGCTGCTGTTCGGCGGCTGTCACTTCGACTCCCTGCTGAAGAGGTCCTTTGCGGCTTCGACGATGATCTCGATGCACGCGTCGAGCGAGATCTTCGTGCTGTCGAGGACAACCTGATAGTTGCGCGGATCGTTCCATGCACCCGCACGCGGGTAGAAGTGCTCGACGTAGGCGAGTCGAGCGTGGTCGGTCTCGTGCTGGGCGCGAGCCGCCGCGGCTTCGTTGATCCCGAGTCGCGCGGCTGCGGCGCGGCAGCGTGCCTCTGGGGCGCCGTCGAGTCGCACATGCAGCACGCCCGGAATGCCACGCAGCGCGAACACCCCTGCCCTGCCGAGGATGACCGCGCCGGTGGTCTCCGCGACGTGGCGAAGCGTCTCTTCAGTCCTCGCTATCTCCGGCAGGGCGCCGCGTTGTTCAGGCGAGACGGTCACGCCCACGAACAGGCCGCTGGTGGCGAGAACCCGGTCCAGCAGCCGCCCCACCGCGGAGGTGTGGTCGGCGTCCTCGGCGAGGGCCTCGTGAAGCGAGTCGTGCATGCCCGCGGCCACCGCCACGGGGATCGCGCGATCGATGAAAGGCAGGTCCAGGCGTTTGGCCACCGCCGGCGCGATGACGCTGCCGCCGGCCCCATAGGTGGCCGCGATCGTGACGGTGCCCATCTGCCGGACTTTAGCTGAGCCTGCCGGTCGCTAACGGGTGGTTGCTGCCAGCTCCGCGTACGTGTCGGTGCGCACGTTCTGGTCGAGACCCCATCGCCGGGCGAAGTCCATCGTCTGGGCGAATGTCTGCTCCGGGTAGCGCTCGAACACGAGCATCTCGCCCATTCCAAACTTCGACCAGTCGTAGTCGCCGGCGAGCTCGGGCGGCAGGTTCCGCTTCCACAGCGGCATGTATTTGGCCGGATTCGCGCGCAGCGCCTCGTCGGCCCGCCGCAGCGCCCGGAAGTAAGCGCCGAGCGCGCCGGCCGGGATTCCGGGCGACACCCAGAACAGAGTCCGAAACTCGCCGGATGCGAGCTTGGTCAGCCCCTTTTCCTCTGCGATCGGGATCTCGGGGTCCAGCAAGTTCGCGACTTCAACTTCGCCGTTCAACAGGGCGAGCAGCCGCTTTCCGGGGCCGCCGATGTTCTCTACCTTTATCTGCTCGGGCGACAGCACGTGCTCGAGCGTCATCAGGGTCGTGAAATGCGAGCCGGCCATGATGCCGACGCCGACCGGCACGCCGGCGAGATCGGCAAGGCGCCGGATCTTCGAGCCCGGTGCGGCGAAGATCGAGAACCTGGCGACCCCATACAGGTCGGACACGAACTTGCCCATGCCTGCGCCCGCGTTGCAGACCGAGCCCCACTCGCAGGCGGAGTTGGCTACCTCCATGCCCTGAGTCAGGAACGGCGTGTCCTGCGGCCTCTCGAAATAGCGGTCGGCGCCGTGGCTCGACACGGCGTGCATCACGTCGCTGAGCAGCTCGGGCTCGAGGCCCTCTGCTTGATAGGCGCCTTCTTCGAGCGCGACCCACTCATGCAGGCGCATGAAGTGCGGCACCACGCGGATCAGGGTTCGATCATTCATAGGACTAGGTTATACACGTGACCTCGAACGACGGCGCGGTGCTCGTCGACGGCCGGTCGCTGACCCTCGAGGACGTGGCCGCTGTGGCCCGCCGCGGGGCGCGCGCGGAACTTGCCAGTGAGGTCGAGGCGCGCGCGCAATCGACCTACGACCTGAACCAGCGGATCATCGGGGCCGGCACCACCGTCTACGGCGTCACCACCGGTGTTGGCGATTCGGTCGGCAGGAAGGTTGCGGTCGCGGGCGCGAGCGAGCTGCAGGAGTCGCTGATCAGGCTGAACGGCTGCGGCACCGGTCCCGATCTCCCTGAGGACTACTCGCGGGCGGTCACGCTCGCGCGGGCGAACTGTCTCGCCCGCGGCAACTCCGCGGTGCGGCCCCTGATCCCGCAGATGATGGTGGAGCTGCTCAACCTCGGATTCGCGCCGGTGATCCCCGAGCAGGGTTCGATCGGCGCCAGCGGCGACCTCGTGCCGAGCTCGTACATCGGCGCGGTGCTGATGGGCGAGCGCGAGGTTACGCGCAAGGGCCAGCGGATGGAAGCCGCGGCCGTGTGGCGCGAAGCGCGTCGGGAACCGGCGCGCCTGCATGCGAAAGAGGGACTCGCAATCCTGAACGGCACGTGCTTCATGACCGGGATCGCGGCGCTGACACTGCTCGACGCCGCCCGGCTCGCGGATGTGTGCGATGCCTGCACCGCGATGACGTGCGAAGGCTTGCGTGGCATCACCGGCCCATTTCATCCGTTCATCCACTCGGTCAAGCCGCACCCCGGTCAGTCGCGGTCCGCGGAGCGGATCCTCGGTTTCCTTCGCGGCAGCGAGCTCGTCACCGATTACGACGAGGCGGTCGCGACCGGACGCCGCGTGCAGGACAACTATTCGCTGCGCTGCGCGCCGCAGTGCACGGGCGCGCTTCGCGACACCGTCGAATGGGCGCGAGAGTGGGTCGAGAGAGAGCTCAACTCCGCCAACGACAATCCGCTGTACGACCCTGACGAAGGCCGTGTGCACAGCGGGGGCAACTTCTCGGGCTTTCATGTCGCGCTCGCAATGGACTCGCTGAAGATGGCAGTGGCCAGCTGCGCGGACCTGGTCGACCGGCAGTTCGAGCTGCTCGTGGACGAGAAGTTTTCGGCCGGACTGCCCGCGAATCTGTCTCCCGTCTCTGACGGGACCCAGCATGGATTCAAGAGCCCGCAGATCGCACTGTCCTCGCTGGCCGCCGAGGCGCTGGCCCGATGCATGCCGATGAGCGCGTTCAGCCGCTCGACCGAGGCTCACAACCAGGACAAGGTCTCTATGGGCGCCGCCGCGGCGCGGTCGGCGCGCGACGTGGTCGAGATCGCCGAGCGCTGTTGCGCGATGCACCTCCTCGGCGCGGCGCAGGCGGCTGACTTGCGCGGTGCGCGCGAGCTGGGCGAGGGCACCGCGCTGATTCACAAGCGCATTCGCGCGGTGTCGCCATTCGTCGACCGGGACCGGCCCCTGCAGAAAGACATCCTCGCGGTGACGGAGCTCATCCGCTCCGGGGAGCTGCTGGCCGGGCTGTGATCGAGGTCCTTGAGGCGGCCGCCCGCGAGCACGGGTCGGTGCCGGCGGTGATCGCCGACGACGGGACGGTCACCTACAAAGAGATGCTGGATGGCCTGCAGCCGGCGCATGGCCGGCAGTGCTTTGCGCTGCCCAACGGCCGGCGCTGGCTGACGAACTTCTGGAACGCGGTCGCGGGCGATGCCGTCGCCCTGGCCCTGAATCCGCGCGGCAAACCCGACGAGCTCGACTACGTCAAGGCCGACTTCATGGCCGGCGACATCGCCGATCCCGGCGCCCGCGTGGTCCAGTACACGGCCGGCACCACCGGCCGGCCGAAAGGTGCGGTCTTGACCGAAAGCGGCTTGCTCACCGTGGCGCGCGGCCATGCGCGCTCCTGGGGTTTGCAGCCAGGCGACGTGGTCTTCATCCCCAACCCGATGAGCCACGTCATGGGTCTCGTCCTCGGCTGCCTGATGCCGGCGGTGAGCCGCGCCACTGTCCTGACGATGGAGCGATTCGAGCCCGGCGCCGCGCTGGAGCTGATCGAGCGCCACCGGCCCGTGGCGATGTCAGGCACGCCGACGCACTTCCTGATGCTGGCGGAGCATCCCGACCTGGCGAAGCGCGAAGTCTCCAGCTTGCGTTTCGGACTTGCGGGAGGAGCATCGACGACGCCCGAGTCGGTGCTCAAGATCATGGACCGCCTGCAGCTCGGGGCCCTCCTCAACGGCTACGGCATGTCCGAGGCTTGCGGCAGCATCAGCCGGACCGAGATCGGTGATCCGCTCGATGCTCACGCCAAGACCGCCGGCCGGCCGATGCCGTGGCTCGAAACTCGATTTCGCGAAGGCGAGCTGCAGATTCGCGGCGAACCTGTGTGCCGCCGATATCTCGGCCACGAATCTGACGCCGTCGACGCCGATGGATGGTTCTCTACCGGCGACCTGTTCGACCTCGATGACGGCGGCCGCCTCGTATTTAAAGGACGCGTGAGCGACGTGATCAACGTCGGCGGCTTCAACGTCTATCCGGCGGAGGTTGAGCGGGTGCTGGCTGACCATCCATCGGTGCTGCAGGCGCAGGTCGTCGGCGTCGGCGACCCCGTGCATGGAGAGCTCCCGATCGCGTTCCTGCGCCTGAAGGCGGACGCAGTGATGGACGCGGCTGCGCTGACGGGCTTCTGCGCCGAACGACTGTCGACCTACAAGGTTCCTCGCCGCTTCCTCGCCATCGACCAGTTCCCTTTGAACGGCGCGGGCAAGGTCGAGAAGTACCGTTTGCGCGAGATGGCTCGCGAATGAAGCTGCCGGCCGGGATCCGCGCCATCGACGTGCACGTTCATCCCAACCATGACGAGGCCATCGCGTCGGGCGGCGAATACCTGGAGTGGGCCAAGCGCCATTTCAAGGACGCGGCCGCGGACGCGATCACCATCGAGTCGACGGCCGCAATGTATCGGGAGCAGCACATGATGGCGGTGCTCCTCGGCAAGGACGCGCGCACCAACACGAAGCTCCCGGCGATTCCCAACGACAGCATCGCGCAGGCGGTGCGCGATCATCCAGACGTCTTCCTCGGTTTCGGATCGGTCGACCCGCATCAAGACATCGGCTGGTGTGTGGAGGAAGTCCACCGCTGCCACGAGCTCGGGCTCGTCGGCCTCAAGTTTCAGCAGGCGGTGCAGGGCTTCGCACCGAACGAGCGGAAGTACTACCCGATCTACGAGGCCGCCTCCGACCTGAAGATGGTCTGCCTCTTCCACATGGGCACGACCGGCATCGGCGCGGGCGCGCCGGGCGGGATGGGCCTGCGCCTCGAGTACTGCCGGCCGATTCTCGTCGACGGCGTCGCGGCGGATTTTCCGAACCTCACGATCATCGGAGCGCATCCCGGCTGGCCCTGGAGCGACGAGCTGCTGGCGATGTCCGTGCACAAGGGCAACGTCTACATCGACCTGAGTGGATGGGCGCCGAAATATTTTCCGCCGATGCTCGTGCAGTACACGCGGACGGTGTTGAAGGACAAGGTGCTGTTCGGCACCGACTGGCCGCTGCTGACCATCGAGCGCTGGGAGCGCGAGTTCGCCGATCTCAAGATGCCTCCCGAGGTCGTAGAGAAGGTGATGCTGCGTAACGCTATGCGGGTGCTGAACCTCGAGGACGGCCGGTAGCAGCGGGCGGCAAGCCACGCATGGTGGCGCAGTAGAACGGGTGCTCTCGCTCGAAGCGTTCCTGCCACCAGACCTCGTGCAGGATGCTTTCGAGCTGCGATTGGAGGTCCGGAACGTCTCCCTGGTTCGCGACTCTGCTGGAACTTGCTGCTTTCGTGGTCGCTCTCATCGCGGGCACCTCCAACCTTTCTAACACCTATAACCACTGGCGTTAGAGGGCGATTCCCTGGTACAGTTCGAGCACCATGGGCGAACGGCACGGCCAGATCAAGATGGTCGGCCTGCTGGCCGACCCGGTCCGCCGCTCGCTTTACGAGCTGGTCGTCGCCAGCGACCCGGACGATGTGTCCAGGGATCGCGCGGCTGAGGCTTTGGACATCCGGCGCGGGCTCGCTGCTTTCCACCTCGACAAGCTCGTCGCCGCCGGGCTGCTCGAGACCCAATACCGCCGGCCGTCAGGTGTCGGCGGGCCGGGGGCAGGCCGCCCCACCAAGTACTACCGGCGGAGCCAGTCGCCGGTAGTTGTGAGCCTCCCGCCTCGGCGCTTCGAGCTGATGGGTCGCTTCCTGGTCGAGGCCGTCACTGGCCCGAGCACAAATGGATTGGCCCGGGCGCGCCGCGCGGCGCGAGCCATCGGACGCAGGCTGGGCGCCGGCGCTGGAAGGCGATCGATCACCGACCTGTTCGCGCTTATGAAGGAAGAAGGTTTCGAGCCTCTGCGTCATGGCCGGCAGGAGATCGTGCTGCGCAACTGCCCATTCCATGAGCTGGCCGCCGACCACAAGGACACGGTTTGCGAGATCAATCTCGCTTTCCACCAGGGCGTCCTTGCGGGCCTGAGCACTGAAGGGCTGTCCGCGCGGCAGTTCTGGGAGCCGGGCTACTGCTGCGTCGCGTACTCCCTGACAGAGCGCGCCGCGTCGAGCAGCTGAGCAAGGACTTCTTCAACCGGCGCTGACGTTTGTGCGTCGACTAACTGTTTTCACGTCCGCGGGCGAGCCAGACTCAAGGCACGGTTTCCGATGGGCAGGTATCTGATCGTCACGCACTTGATCGAGGGAGATGACCAGCTCGCCGCCACCTGCAGCCGTCTGTCATCTGCCGATCCGGAGGCCGAATTCGTCCTGGTCGTGCCCGCCGTGGCGCTGGCGCTCGAGCTGCTGATCGAGCCTCGACGATCGCCCTCGAGGTTTGCGGCCCAGCGCGCTCAGCGAGCTCGCGCCCGGCTGCTGGAAGCAAACGTGAACGTGACGGCGACCAGACTCGGCAACTTCGATCCCGTGCAAGCGGTGGAAGACGCTTTGCGCTTCTCGCAATACTCCGCGGTAGTGGTCGCGGCTCCTCAGCACCCGATGCTTCGCGTGATACACCGCGATCTGCCTCGACTTCTGGGCCGCCGTTTTCCCGGGCTGACGGTCGTCGACGCCGCGGACCAGGACCATCGAATCGTGGCGAGCGATCAGCCCGTGTCCTGACGAGCCGGCGCTGCGTCAGTTGTCGAGCCAGGGTTTGGGACCGCTGGGCCGGCGCTTTCTCGACACGTCGCGGACCCGGGCCATGACTCGCCATTTCAGCTCCTGATGGCTGATCGCCTCCCGAATCTCAGCCATCTGGGCATCGAGGCTCGGAGGTGTTTCAGCTGGCACGTCCGGCGGCGATGCGGGACTCAAGCACGCCATCAGCTCGATCCACGTCCTGGCCCAACGCTTCGCTCGATGCCAGAACGAATGTGCCATCACATCAAGCGTCTCGTGGCGCCGCGGCGGGCAGGCTGTCAACGATCTGCCGGAGCGCCGGGACGTCGAGCACGAAATCGTCGCCGGCAAACCTGACGGCGCCATCCTCGACCAGCTGGCGGAGGCGCATGCCAGCAGCGACGTGGCGCATGCCGAGCATGTTGCCCAGCGCCTCGTGGGTCATGCGGCGGATGACCACCGTGCCGGAGGCTCTGTGGTCGGTGGACACCACCTCCGCCAGTCCGAGCAACAGGCTCGCCAGACGGCGGCGGGGATCCTGTAACGCCAGCGCCTGGATCCGCCTTTCGCGCGCGAGCAACCGCGCCGAGATCATTCGAGTCAGGTTGGACACGACGCGCGGCTCAGCAGCGGTGATCGTCTCGAGCATCGGCATCGAGATCTGCGCGATGAGCGAGTCCTCGACCGCCTGAGTGAAATGTCCGGGCAGTCCGGCGGCCGGAATCAAGCCGTCGAACCCGCCGGCGTCGATCAACTCGAGCAGGAGCTCTTCGCCCTCGGCGTTGACCTCATAAGCCTTCAGCCTTCCGAAGAGCACCAGGTGGATCGATCCTGCCGACATGCCGGGCTCGCTCAGCAGCGCGCCTTTGGGAGCACGCTGAAGCGGGATCTGTGCGAGAAGAGGCGCCAGCCGGTTTTCCCGAGTGCGCTGCAGGAGCGGGTGTCGCAGCAGGAGCTCTCCAGGAGAGGCTACCGAAACCGTCGAAAGGCCACGCCCATTTCTGGCCAGGGGCAAGACTGAATCCACGACATTGATGTGACATCCAGACGGCGCCCGGAATCTGTGCGTGCGCTAACAGCTCAGGCGCGGCGGCCGTAGTGAGGGTCGTCGACGATTCTTCTCAGCGCGTCGGGCTTCAGCATGAAACGACCTTTCTCGACGGTGAGCGCGCCGAGGTCGACGAGACGGCCGATGTGCAGCGTCACCGTTTCGCGCCTGACACCGAGCATGTCGGCCAGCATCTGGTGAGTGATGCGGGGACCGAGCGCGATGCCGCCACGTTCCAGCTTGCGGCCCAGCGTCTCACCCAGGGCGAGAAGCTGACGGGCCAAGCGCTGGGTGGGATCGTGCAGGACCACGGCCTGGAGATGCGCCTCCCGCCCCTCGAGCCGCTCGACGATCAGGCGCATCAAGTTGCTGGCGACGCGAGGTTCGAGCTCGATCAAGCGCTCCAGCTCAGGGAGTCCGAGTGACGCCACGACCGAGTCGCCGTCGGCCTCGGTGAAATGCCCACGACGGCCGGCGACCGACAGCAGGCCGTCGAATCCGCCCTCGGGTATCAGCTCCAGCAGGAGCTCGTGGCCGTCGGCGCTCATCTGGTAGGCGCGAAGCCGCCCCTGTAGGACCAGGTGGAGCAGCCCGGGCTCGATGCCCGGCGTGTTCAGAAGCTTGCCTTTCGGGACCTCCTGGACCGGCACGCCGCCGAGGACCGTCTCGAGCCGGTCCATCGGGACGTCTCGGAACAGGGGATGCTGGGCGAGAAGCGGCGATCGCGTACTTGCATTCTCAGACGTTTCGAAAAACCAACATCGCGATGTTGAGAAGCGCGACCGCGATGCCCGCCCAGAACGACGCCTGAGCGAATATCAGCAAGCTCGACGCGTCAGTTGTGTGCGCCAGCCCGTATATGGCCACGCTGAGCATCCCCAGCGGAAAGACAGTGCTCCAGCGCAACGAGTCGTACGCGCGCCGGAAGGCGCCGGCGCGGACCAGCAACGCCTCCATCGCGACCAGGTAAGGGATCCACAGCACCGCGGTCACGAGCGCCGCCCCGCCCAGCCACATGAAGAGGACACGCTCGTCTCCAACGAGCGTGCCGGCGAGGTCGAAGGCCGCGACCGCGGTGATGGCCAGCCCGCCCATGCTGATCCAGTAATCGGGCGTATGGCTCTCGACTCGTATCTCCCGGTGCACCAGTCGCCGCACGATCAGCGCAATCAACGCCGCGTAGACGAGCACTCCGAGCACCCACAGGCCGGCCGCAATCAAAGCCCAGGCCCGCCCGCCGGCGGCGCTGGCGAGGATGGACATCGACTGCACCGCCACCACCGCGAGCAGCCACGAACCTGTCACCTCCAAGCGACGCCAGCCGCCCGGCCACGAGACGAGCACGCGGGCTAACAGCAGCTCCCCCGCCATCCAGCCGGCTACCGCGAGCGCGGCGAAGAGATACGTCGCCGGCCATAGGAAACTGCCGATTCGGTCGGCGAGCACGCCGCACCCGGCGGCGAGGGTAAGCCAGACGAAGGCGGTCTCGAGCCGAGAGGAGCCGGCCCGGAGCACGCCCGGCGCCATCGCGGCGAGAGTCACCACGGCCAAGCCCAGCAACAGCGCGGAGAGGACTTGCTCGCCGCCAAGGCCTGCGGACACCGACAGGATGCCGAGCGCCATCACGGGGCTGAACGTGTGTCGCCGCTTGGCGATCGCTTGGCGGGGCGCGAGGAGGATCGCGTCCCGCTGCGACCGCCGGGTCAACGGCGAAATCGGCGCTATTCGCGCCTCACGGCGAATCCAGGGCCATCGATGCCCAGCGTAGAACGCCCGGCGACAACTGGATGTGCGCCGGCTAACAGCCGGGTCGCATCCGCGTGGTCGCCACGGCCGGCCGCGTTACCTCTCTGAACCGACCTTCTAGATCGTGGGGTGAAAGATGGGATTCGAGCAATATCACGAGCCGGTGCAGGAGCTGCCGCAGGAGACGCGCACGTTCGCGCGGATCATCGTCTCGATGACCGAGGAGGCCGAGGCGATCAACTGGTACGAGCAGAGGATGGCAGTCGAGCGAGATGCGGCCGCCAAGGCGATCATGGCCAGCTCCCAGGAAGAGGAGTTCAAGCATTTCGCGATGGATCTCGAGTTCCTCATCCGGCGCACGCCCAAATGGAGGGTGGCGCTGCAGGGCGTCCTCTTCAAGTCCGGCGACATCGTCGAGGCCGGCGAAGAGGCCGAAAAGAGAGAGGAGGAAGCCTGACCCTGCCCGCGTAACCGCCGGCGGTACTCTCGGCAATGGGGACGCGGCGCGTCCTGTCCATCATCGCCTTTTGCGCGGTTGCGCTTGTTTCGACATTGCTGGCGCAGTCCGTCTGGACGGGGTTGCTGGTCGCCAACTTGAAGTCGACACCCGCCGTCCCGTGGGCGGTGGTCGTAATGGCCGGCGTCGTTTGGGCGCTCTGGCGTTACTTTGGAGGCGCATGGTGGCCGGCTTCCACCAGCGAGGCGCGCCGCCACTTCCGTCGCACGCCTCAGATTTCGGGATCAGTTTTTGCCTGGGGCCTGGCGGCGGGGCTCGTGGGCCTTGCCGCGCTGTTCATGCTCTGGTTGATTCTTGGACAGCTAGTTCGCATCCCGGGCAATCCATCTGCGAACTACGCAGGCTATTCCCCACTCACCGTCGTCGGCGTCGTGGCGATGGCCAGCGTGGTGGGCGCAGTCATCGAGGAGCTCGGATTGCGGGGCTACATGCTCACCCAGCTCGAACCTGCGGTCGGTGGCGGGCTCGCGGTGCTGATCGTGGCGATCGTCATCGCGCCGGGGCACGCGGCGACGCAGGGCTTCGCGCTGCCGACCGTCTTGTGGTACTTCCTATCTGATCTGCTGCTCGGAGCGCTCGCCGTGGTGACCAGGTCGATCGTGCCCGGGATTATCGTTCACGGCGCGGGCCTGCTTGTGTTCTTCGCGATCATCTGGCCGACCGACCATCTGCGCAGTCCGTCACCAATCGGGTTACTTGGTGTCACCTTCTGGACCGAAGTTGTCGCCTGCCTGGTGTTTTCGATCCTGGCCGTTCTGGCGCTGCGCCATCTAGCTCTCGGGCGTAACCCAGGTTCATATTCCGTAATGCTGAACCGGCTGCACTAGGCGCTCGCGCAATCGAGCAGTTTTGGAGAAGCCTCGACCGCAGAGGCTTCTTTACGTTGAGGCCATCCCAACAACTCTCGCGTGAAAGGAGAAAGAAATGGCCTCAGGCATGTGTTTGCTCGTTTATCCGGCGCAGGACGTCGAGTCCGCCAAAGCGCTGTTCAAGGCGGTCCTCGGCGTCGATCCGTACATCGAAGGTGCGTACTACACGGGTTTCCGGAGCGATGGGCTCGAGATCGGACTCGACCCGAACGGCACCAGCAGCGGTCCGATCGCGTACTGGGCGGTGGATGACATCAAGGCGTCGCTGCAGCGGCTGATCGACGCGGGCGGCGAGGTCGTCCAGGGCGTGCGCAAGGTCGGGCCCAACCGCCACGTCGCCGCGGTCAAGGACGCGAAGGGCAGCACCATCGGGCTCCTTCAGGACTCCTAGCTAGCCTGATGGCAGCAGCAGTGGCCGAAACGAGCCCCACCACCACAAAAGCAGCAACACCGAGCGCCGGCTGGCGCGAGCTCCTCTTTGGTGAGCGCACCACGCTGACGCTCGGCCTGGTGCTCGTCGAGGCCGTGGCGGCGGTGCAGGTATCGGTGGTCGCAGCGATCATGCCCGCGGTCAGCCACGACCTCAACGGCATCGCTTTCTACGGACTGGTGTTCTCGGGCTACGCCCTCGCCGGCCTGGCGGCAACCCCTCTGGCGGGCTACCTGGCCGATCGGTACGGACCGGGCCGGCCATTCGTGATCACGACGGCGATCTTCGTAGTGGGCAGCGTGCTTTGCGGGCTTGCGCCCACGATGCCGCTGCTCGCGGCCGCGCGTGTCATCCAGGGATGGGGCGGCGCCGCGCTCTACACGATCGCGTACGGCGCGATCGCGAAGGCGTATCCCGAATCCGGCCGCGCCCGCATGCTCGCGCTGCTGTCGGCGGTGTGGGTCGTGCCCGGGTTCCTCGGACCCGGCTTCGGGGCGATCGTCACCGAGACGGTCGGCTGGCGGTGGTGCTTCTTCGGTCTGCTGCCAATCGTCGCCGTCTCGTTCGTGATGGCCTATCCCGAGCTGCGCAAGCTCGGTGGCGGAACGGCGCAGGGCGCGCCGCCATGGCAATGGCCCGTGGTGCTTGCGGCCGGCACCGGCCTGCTGGTGACCGGGCTCGCGGATCGACCCCCGCTCGGGCTCATCTTCGACGTGATCGGATTCGCGCTCTTCGTGCCTGCGCTTCGCCACGTCCTTCCCGCCGGCACCTTCCGCCTCGAGCGCGGGCTGCCGTCAGCAATTCTCGCGAGCCTGCTCTTGACGCTCGCGTTCTTCGTCGGGCTCTTCTTCCTGCCGCTGCTGATCACCCAGCACAACCATCGATCGCTGCTCGAGGCGGGCCTGGCCGTGACCGCCGCGAACACGACGTGGACGATCGGCAACTGGTGGCAGGCCACCGCGGTGGAGCGCTACAGCAAGCGGCTGCTGATCGGTGTTTCAGGCGTGGTCGTCGGCCTGAGCCTGCTCGCCGGCTGCCTGGTCCTGGTCGGTTTGCCCCTGCCGATCGCGTACGTGGCGTGGACGCTCGGCGGCGCGGGGATGGGAGTCGCCTATCCGACGATGTACCTGGTCGCGGTCGAAGCCGCGACGGCCGGACGCGAGACCGTGGCGGTGGCCGCGCTGATGACCACCAACCGCCTCGGCATCTCGCTTGGCACCGGCCTGGGCGGCGCGTTCATCGCGATCGGCTCGGCTTTCACCGGCTCGGTGACAGTGGGCCTGGCGGTGACGTTTGCCTTCGCTGCTTCGGGCGGGCTGGTCGCCGCGGCGCTGTCGCGCCGAATGTAGGAACAGCCGCTAGTACAGGGCTGCGGCGAGTCGCGAGCGGGATGCCGCCGCCAGCGGGTTGTCCGGGCCGAGCTCGTCGAGGATGCCGACCACGATGCGGCGGATGTCGTCGCGCTGCGGCCGCGACGGCCTGATCGCCGCGATGAGCAGGCTCAGCGCCTGGTCGGTCTTCCCCGCATCGAGCGCGTCGAAGGCGGGCGCAAGGTCCGGCGCGCCGTCATTCTCGAGCCGGATTCGGGCGGCCAACCCGGTGGCGGCGAAGCTGCCGGCGACGGCATCGAGGATCTGCAGGGCCTCGTCTCGCTGACCGCGCTGGTGCAGGATGCGGGCCAGCGGCAGCGCGGCATCAGCACGACCCGGCTCGAGTGCCAGGGCCTGGCGAAGCGAGGCCTCGTCCCCTTGCTGCGCCAGCACCTCCGCCTTTGAGGGGACGAGCCCGTCAAGAAACCGGCTGACCATCACCGCGGGCTGCGCGCCAACGAACTCCGCCACGACGCGACCGTCGCGGAATGCCTTGACCGCGGGGATGCCCTGAATGCCGAAGGCGGACGAGATTCCGGGATTCGCGTCGACGTCGAGCTTCAGCAGCTCGACAGCGCCTTCACGCCTGGCGACTTCGCGCTCGAGGACAGGGCCGAGCATGCGGCATGGTGCGCACCATTCCGCCCAGAAATCGACGACGACAGGCACCTCGCGGGAGCGCTCGATGACCGCCGTCTGGAATGTCGCCTCGGTGACGTCCACGTTTTGAGATTACCCATCCCGGGGCGATCCCATTCCTAATCCGCCGGCCCTCACCCTGAGGGAGAGGGGACAAAAAAGAGAGAGGCCGGCGTTTCGCCGGCCCCTCGTGCGACACAGAGAGGTGGTCGTTGTTGGCTTGGTTACGGGGGCGGTGGGCCCTGCATGACGTTGAACGAGCTGTCGAGCGGGCTCGGGCTGGCCGCGCTGGCGGCCGTGGTGGCGAGTGTCACCGCCGCGCCTACCGCTACTCCGGCGAGCAACGAGCCGCCGACCACTCCTGTTACCAGGAGCTTCTTGGGGTCTAACGCCAATTTCATTCGTGATTCCTCCGCAATGTTTGGTGATGCGTCGGCAACTGACTGGAGTGCAGTCTGGCCGCGGAGGATTTGGGTTCCTTTACGAATCCCTGAGACTTCGCTGAGTTCTTCAAACTGTGCGCGTGCGGCCGGCCACCCGATATGCGCGCAGTGGTGACCTGAGCATCGCCTTCCAGGTCGTTGGCTCAGGGCCCTTCGACCTGGTGCTCAACCACGGCTGGGTGTCGAACATCGACCTGCAGTGGGAAGAGCCGCACCTGGCGCAGTTCCTGGGCGGACTGGCATCGTTCAGCCGGCTCATCACGTTCGACAAGCGGGGCGTTGGCCTGTCCGACCGGGTTCCGGTCAACGAGCTGCCGACGCTCGAAACCCGTATGGACGACCTGCGAGCGGTGATGGACGCGGCGGGCAGCGAGAAGGCGGCTCTGTTTGGGATCTCCGAGGGCGGCGCCATGTGCCTGCTGTTCGCGGCCACCTACCCCGAACGGGTTCGCGCTGTGGCGACGTTTGGGTCTTACGCCAAGCGCATTTGGTCGCCGGACTATCCGTGGGCACCTACGCCGGAAGCGCGCGAGGCGGAGTACGCCGAGACCCTCGGCAGTTGGGGAACTGCCCAGGACGCGCCGACGATTTTTCCCAGCATGGTCGGCAATCCAGCGTTTCGCGAGTGGATCGGCGCCTACTTCCGCGGCGCCGCGAGCCCGTCCGCCGCGGTCGCGCTGCTGCGCATGAACACGCAGACCGACATCAGGGCCGTGCTCCCGACCATCCACGTGCCCGCGCTGGTGATGAATCGCACCGAAGATGGCGACGTCAAGGCCGACGAGGCCCGGTACATCGCCTCCCAGATTCCTGATGCACGGCTCAAGTTGTTCGCCGGCGCGGACCACGTTCCGTGGGTCGGCCACACCGATGAGATCCTGGGTGAGATCGAGGAATTTCTGACCGGGTCGCGCCATGCTGATGTGAGCGATCGCGTGCTGGCCACGATCCTGAGCACCGACATCGTCGCGTCGACAGAGCTCGTCGTGCGCCTCGGCGACCGTGGTTGGCGTGATCTGCTGGATCGCCACCACGGGATGGTTCGGCGCCAGCTCGAACGCTACTCAGGCCACGAGATCGACACCGCCGGAGACGGCTTCCTGGCATCGTTCGACGGCCCCGCGCGAGGCATCCGATGCGCGAGCGCCGTCGTCGGCGACGCGGCGGCGATGGGCCTGGACATCCGGGCCGGTCTGCACACGGGCGAATGTGAGGTGATCGGCGAGAAGCTGGCAGGCATCGCCGTCCACACCGCGGCTCGCATCTCTTCCGCCGCCGAGGCTCGCGAGGTCCTCGTGACCAGCACCGTGCGCGACCTCGTCTCGGGGTCTGGCATTTCGTTCGCCGATCGTGGCGAGCGACCGCTGAAGGGGCTGCCCGAGCCGATACGGATCTACGCGGTCGTCAACGCCTAGGAAATGACTACGTCCTGGCGGAGGCGGAGGTCGCGCGACGAGCGGCCGGCGTGGATCGTGTAGCTGCCTGCGTGGACCCGCCACTCGCCCGCGCTTTCGTCGAAGCGCGAGAACGCTCGGCTCTGGACGCGAATCTCGGCGGCAACGGTTTCGCCGGCCCCGACCGTGACGGTGGTGAAGCCGCCAAGCCAGCGAATCGGACGGCGGGGATCGTCGTCCGGGCCCTCGACGTAGACCTGCACCACCTCGCGCGCCGGGCGCTCGCCGGAATTCCTCAATCGCACTGAAACGAGCACCGAGCCATCCTCGTCGGCTGGTGGGGCGGATATCGATTCGTACTCCCAGCTCGAGTAGCCGAGCCCGTGCCCGAACGCGAATAGAGGCTCGATGCCGCTGCGGTCGAATCCCCGGTAACCGACGAGCAATCCTTCCGAGTAATTGAGAACTCCGCCGTCGGGTTGTGCCTTGAGGACCGGAGAATCCGACTCCACTCGGGGAATCGAAACCGGCAGCCGCCCGCCTGGCTCGCCGCGCCCAGACAGCACCGCGGCCAGCGCCTCGCCGAACGCTTGGCCCGGCAGCCAGGTCTGGATGATCGCTCGCACGTCATCCGCCCACGGCATCAGCGCCGGCATGCCGGAGTTGATCACTACCACCGTGTTCGGATTGGCAGCCGCGACGCGCCGGACCAGCTCGTCCTGCCGCCCTGGCAGCGCCATCGTCTCCTTGTCGAAGCCTTCGCTCTCTGCGCCCTCGGCGGCGCCAACGACGACTACCGCCACGTCAGCGGAGGCGGCAGCCTTGACCGCGTCCTCCAGGAGCTCCTCCTCCGCGCGGTGAGGGGCGATGCCGAGGCGCATGGTCACGAAGCGCCTGTCGGGGCGGAACTCGACGCGGATGTCGACCTCGCGGCCGGCCATCATCTCGACGAACAGGCGCAGCTCGGGCGGCTTGGAAAGGGCCTCGACCACGTCGTGCGGCTGAAGACTATTCGCCTCGGCGAGCAACTTACCGTCGACTGCGACCTTCATCAGCCCCGTTCCGGCCGCACCGATGACGTGCATCCCATCGGTCTCGGCGCGATAGCGCGCGTGCATCTCGAATTCGGAGTCGCCCCGCATCGCCGCGTCGGGCAATCCGTCCCACCACGTCAACACGCTGGTCGGATACGGGCCGTCGTGATAGACGGCGCCGTCGGGACCGCGAACAGAAAGATGGACTCCCAGCCGGCCACTCTCAGGGTCGGACAGGGCGCCCGGTGGCGGCAGCGCGACTGTTGATGATGTGATCGCTCCCTGGTGCACGCTGATCCGCGCGTCGAACGCGTCGCCGATCGCATCGGCGAGCCCGGGCCGCACCACTGGCAGAACCCGAATGCTGCCGCCGCCCTGCAGTTGCGGTTCCACCGCGTTGGGCCCGATGAGCGCGATGCGCTCGATCTGTCCCGCCGACAGCGGCAGCAATCCGTCCTCGTTTTTCAAAAGGACGAATGAGGCGACCGCGGCCTCGCTGAGCAAAGCGGGCTCGATCAGCTGCGCCGGCGCATTGACGAAGTGGCCGTCAGCCGAACCGTCGAGCGCGCCGAGCCGGCGAGCCACCTGCAGCAGGCGCTGCACCTTCTCGTCGATCACCGACTCGTCGAGCTTGCCCGCACGCACCGCCGCCACCAGGCGTTCGCCCCATGGACCGCGAGGCCCAGGCATGACCAGGTCGAGCCCGGCCTCGGCGCTCGCGACCGTCGACGTGGTGGCTTCCCAATCCGAGACGATCGCGCCGGGGAACCCCCACTCCTCTCTGAGCAGTCCGTCGAGGAGCGCGCGGTTCGCGGTCATCGTGGCGCCGTTGACCGCGTTGTATGAGGCCATGATCCACATGACGTCCGCCTCTGCGACGCACGCCTCGAACGGCGCGAGGTAGATCTCGCGCAGCACGTGTTCGGGAATGCGTGCGTCGTAGGTGCGGCGCTCGGTCTCGGTGTCGTTGGCCACGAAATGCTTGGCGGTCGCGCCCAGACCGTTGCTCTGGAAGCCGCGGACGTATGCGACCGCGATGCGTGATGACAGATATGGATCTTCGGAAAAACACTCGAAGCCACGGCCCGCGAGCGGGGTGCGCACGATGTTGACCGTCGGCGCCAGGATGACGTCGACGCCCTTGGATCGCGCCTCTCGGCCGAGGGCTGTCGTCAGCGCCTCGATCAGCTCGACATCCCACGTGGCGCCGAGCGCGATCGGGCACGGCAGAGATGACGAGGGATTCGAACGGTCGTAGCGCGTCCCGCGAACACCCGCCGGACCGTCCGACATCACGATCGGACGCAGGCCCACCGCGGGCTCGCCGTAGAGCACCCACGAGTTCGACCCGGTCAGCAGGCGAACCTTCTGCTCGAGAGTCAGTCGCGCGACGAGCGCCGACTCTTCGCTGGGCACGCCGACCGTGGCGCTATCCACTGATCATCTCCTCGAATGGTTGAAGGTGGCCCGGCCGGCGTGATGCCGGCCGGACCGAAACACAAGGGTTAAAGGTCGACTGCTACGAAACCGGCTTGAGCTGCATGAGGATGTACGGCATCTGCGGGTCGCTCGGCGACGGGTTCATGTACGGGTGTGACTGGTTGGGCCAGCCGGTGTACTTGGCGCTGCTGTAGACGTTCCAGTCGGC
>JACZCV010014775.1_pt1 | contig 18005 bp, 18 predicted proteins | sample 8641841 | NCBI WGS metagenome assembly JACZCV01 (sample SAMN15324606, study PRJNA640507) | soil metagenome | isolation source: monocropping sugarcane control | place: China: Luxin town, Laibin City, Guangxi Province | collected 2019-07-25 | depth 10cm m
AGCCTCGCCTTCGAGGACGAGGACAGCCTGCGCCGCGTCATCGACCGCATCGTCTCGTCGATCGGCCGCCGCGTCGATGAGTCCGAGCCGATGTGTGACGCGCGACTCAAGGACGGATCGCGTGTCAACGTCGTCATCCCGCCGGTCGCGATCTACGGCCCGTGCCTGACCATCCGGAAGTTCGGGCGCGACGTGCTCAGCCCCGAGCAGATCATCGGCTCGGGCGGGGCGACCGCCCCGATGATGGAGTACCTGGACGCCGCGGTGAAGACGCGGCTGAACATCATCGTCTCGGGTGGCACCGGCTCTGGCAAGACGACGTTCCTCAACGTCCTGTCGGGCTTCATTCCCGCGGCTGATCGCATCGTCACGTGCGAGGACGCGGCCGAGCTGCGGCTGCGCCAGGTGCACGTCATCAGCCTCGAGTCGAAGCCGCAGAACGTCGAGGGCCGCGGCGCCATCTCCATTCGCGACCTGGTACGCAACTGCCTGCGCATGCGGCCGGACCGCATAGTCGTCGGCGAATGCCGCGGACCCGAAGCGCTGGACATGCTCCAGGCGATGAACACCGGCCACGACGGCTCGATGAGCACACTGCACGCGAACAATCCGCGTGACGCGGTCAACCGGCTCGAGACGCTGGTGCTGCTCGCCGGCACGGAGCTGCCGTCGCGAGCCATTCGTACGCAGATCGCGTCCGCGGTCAACGTCATCGTCCAGACCGAGCGGCTGCGCGGAGGTGCGCGCAAAGTGGTCTCGGTCGCCGAGGTGCTGGGGATCAAGGACGGCGACATCGTTCTGCAGGAGCTGTTCGCGTTCCGTCAGATGGGCGTGTCCTCGGACGGGCGCGCGATCGGCTACCACACGGCGACGGGCGCGCGGTCCGCTTTCATGCAGCACTTCCGCTCCGACGGCATCGAGCTTTCAGACTCGCTCTTCGTGCCCACTCCCGAACCGCCGGCCGCCAGCTTCGTCTAGCCCGCCATCAAGATGGAAGAGACCAAGACCAACGGCGCGTCGGCACCAGCCGGGCGGCTCGACCCGGAGCTGTTGATCGACTTCGGTCATCAGCTGCGCAACCAGCTGAACGCGATCGTCGGCGCGGCCGGCCTCCTGTCGGCGACGGCGACGTCGAGCGACCAGCGCGAGCTCGCCTCGGTGGTGTTGACCGGCGCCGAAGAGCTGGCCGGACTCGTGGACGAAGTGCTCGACTCTCCGGAGATCCATCGCGGCACCGTCGAGCTGGCCCTGCATCCCTTCAATGTCCGGGCGAGCGTTGAGGCGTGCATGGCTCGCGTGGCGTCATCAGCGGTGAGCCGAGGTGTGAACCTGTCCTTCACGGCCGGCGCGGACGTGCCGAAGGTCATCACCGGCGACTCGCGCCGCGTCGAGCAGATCCTGCGTGGCCTGCTGCGGCTCGCGAATGACCGCACGCACTGGGGAGCGATCCACGTCGAGCTGACGTGCGAGCCGAACGAAGGCCCGCTGCGGCTGCGCTTTGCGGTGCGCGACTCAGGCGACCCAGTGCCCCAGCGTGTGCTCGACGCAGCGTGGTCGGACGGGATGGCGGCGGTTGGACTCGAGCCCGGCGAACGGCTCGCGGCGTTGAGCCTGCACACAACGAGGCATCTGGTCGAGATGATGGACGGCGAGCTCTCGATCCGGCGAGTCGTCGACGGCACTCAGATGACAGAGGCGGATTTCACGTTTCTGGCCGAGTCGTCGGACGACGCGGAGGGCCAGTCGACTCTGGCCGGCATGCAGGTGCTGGTGGTTGCGGCCGACCCGACCGAGCGTCGCGTGCTCGCCATGCAGGCCGAGCTATGGGGGGCGCCGTCGACCGCGGCCGAGCCGTCAGATGCGGCGAGGCTCGCCGGCGGCCAGCCGTTCGACCTGGCGCTGGTCGAGCACCGCAAGCCGGTCATCGACGGCCTCGCCGTGGCCGCGGAGCTGCGCGCCCAGCGGGGGAGACACGAGCTGCCGATTGTCCTCATCGTCGCCGGCACGCTCGGCGAGGAAGAGGTCGTCGCCGCTGACAGCGGCGTCGTCCAGGCGACGCTGTCGAAGCCGGTGCCACCGCACAAGCTGCGCGACGTCATGGCCCAGGTCGGCGTGCGACGCGCCACGCCGATGGTGGCGCAGCCGGTGGAGGAAGTCAGGACCATCAGCCTCAAGGTGCTGGTCGCCGACGACAACACGCTCAACCAGAACATGCTTCGCCGCCAGATCTCCAAGCTCGGCCACACCGTCGACGTCGTGTCGAACGGTCGCGAGGCGGTCAGCGCGGTGGAGCAGCAGCCGTACGACGCGCTGTTGATGGACGTGCTGATGCCCGGCATGGACGGCCTGCAGGCGGCCTCGGAGATCGTGCGCCGCTGGACGCCCGGTACGAGGCCTCGACTTATCGCCTTGACCGCGATGGCGGGACCAGGCGACGAGGAGCGCTGCCGCAAGGCCGGCTTTGACGACTACATGAGCAAGCCGGTGCACATGGACGAGCTGGCGGAGGCGCTACAGGCGGCCGCGGGATTCCGCGCCGCGCCGAAAACGATGGGCTAGGCGTTCGTCCTAAATCGCATTCCTGCGCGAGGCGCGCGATTCGAGCAGCACGACGACGATCACGATCAGCCCGCCCAGCACCATCAGTCCGCCGAGCGCTTCGGCCTGGACGCCGGTCGGTTCGGTGACGATCTGGATCATCGCCGAGCCGAAGACGAGGATGTAGCTCAGGCCGAGCAAACGCACTCGCGGGGCGACGCCTTGCTCATCGCCGCCACGCCACGGCCGCTTTCCAATCACGAGCAGATATGCGCCCATCAGCAGCGCGAGACCGGCGAGGACAAGGGACACGAGCTGGATGATGCTGGTCGTCATCGGCCAGAGATAGTAACCACTCGGTACTTAAAATCGACCTCCTATGCCCCGAAGCGAGCCGATCAAGGCTGTCCGCGGGGTGCGCGACATCCTGCCAACCGAGAGACCGCTGTGGCGCGTGGCCGAGACGGCCGCGGGTGAAATCGCCAGGCGGTTCGGGTATGAGGAGATCGTCACCCCGGTCATCGAGCACGCCGAGCTCATCGAGCGCGCCGGTGACGACTCGGACGCCTTCGTGAAAGAGCTCTATCGATTCGAGGATCGCGGCGGCCGCACGTTGGCGCTGCGCCCTGAAGCCACCGCCGGCGTCGTGCGCGCGTACTTCGAGGGCGGCCTCTACCAAGAACCACAGCCGTCCCGCCTTTTTTTGGTTGGTCCGATGTTTCGCTACGACCGCCCGCAGAAGGGTCGCTATCGCCAGTTCTATCAGCTCGACGTCGAAGCCATAGGCAGCGCCAACGCGGGCCTCGACGCAGAGGTCATCGAGCTGGCCCGAGACTGGCTGACCGAGCTTGGGCTCGGCAACCTCCGCCTCGAGCTCAACTCGATCGGCGATTCCAAATGCAGGCCCGCGTACCTCGAGGAGCTGAAGAACTACTACCGGCCGCTCAAGGAAAAGCTCAGCGCCGACTCGCAGGCTCGCCTGGAGCGCAACCCTCTCCGGCTGCTGGACAGCAAGTCCGACGAGGACGCGCCGTTCAAAGCGAACGCTCCGCGCATCACCGATCACCTGTGCGACGAGTGTTCCGCGCACTGGGAGCAGGTGCGGCGGATCCTCGACTCCGCGGCGATCGAGTACGTCCTCAATCCCTATCTCGTGCGCGGGCTCGACTACTACACCCGCACGGTCTTCGAGTTCTACCCGGGGGGCGCCACCGGCCAGCAAGACGCGCTGGGTGGCGGCGGTCGCTATGACGGACTGGCCGAGGCCGAAGGATGGCCGCCCACGCCGGCGGGTGGATTCGCGAGCGGGCTCGATCGAGTCACTGACTTGATGTCCTCGAGCAGGGAGGAGGTGATCGCCCGGCCCGCGGCCGACGTCCTGGTCCTGCCCGACGGCGACCTCGCGGTCGAAGCCGCAGAAGTGGCGCGCATCTGCCGCGCGGTTCGATCGGTGCAGGTCGACTACGACCCGCGAAGCACCAAGGCCAAAATGCGCTCGGCCAACAAGCTGGGCGCGAAATGGGTCGTGTTGCTAACGGCCGAAGGCGCACAGAGCAGGACCGCGCAGCTGCGTGACATGACGAGTCGCGAGCAGGCAGAGGTCTCGTGGTCCGACCTGGCGGACAGGCTCGCTTGAGCGGCTTCACTGCCCCGCACTGCGGATCCCTGCGCGCCGAAGACGCGGGCAAGGAGGTCGACCTCTACGGCTGGGTCGCGCGGCGGCGCGATCACGGCGGCGTCACGTTCATCGACCTCCGCGACAGGTGGGGTTCTGTTCAGGTGGTGTTCAGGGACGCCCCGGCAGTGGTTGCCGACATTCGCAACGAATACGTGATCCGCGTTCGGGGCAAGGTCTCGCGGCGCCCTGCAGGCTCGGAGAACCCAAAGATGGCGACGGGCGACGTTGAGGTCGTCGCGGAGGACGTCGAGATCATCACCGCCGCCAAGACGCCACCGTTCGAGATCGTCGATGACGTCGAGGCTGACGAATCCACGCGCTTGAAGTACCGCTACCTCGACCTTCGCCGCCCGAAGATGGCGCGCACCCTGGAGCTGCGGCATCGCGTGGTCCAGGCGATCCACCGCTACATGTCGTCCAGAGAGTTCATCGAGATCGAGACCCCGATGCTGCTCAAGGGCACGCCCGAGGGATCACGAGACTTCATCGTGCCGTCGCGCCTGCATCCCGGCGAGTTCTTCGCGCTGCCGCAGTCGCCGCAGCAGTTGAAGCAGCTGCTGATGGTGGCGGGCATCGGCCGCTACTACCAGATCGCGCGATGCCTCCGCGACGAAGACCTGCGCGCGGACCGCGTGGTCGAGATCACGCAGCTCGACGTGGAGATGTCGTTCTGCACCGAAGAGGATGTTCTGGCGCTGGTCGAAGGCCTCTGGGCGAGCGTGTGGAAGGACGTGCTCGGCATCGAGATCAAGACTCCGTTTCCGCGCATCGACATGCAGGAGTCGCTGCTCAAGTACGGCACCGACAAGCCCGACCTGCGTTACGACCTGGTCATCGCCGACGTCAGCGATGCGTTGCGCCAGTCAACGTCGACGGTGTTTCGCAGCGCGCTCGATGCGGGCGGCGTCGTGAGGTGCTTTGCGGTGCCGGGCGGCTCGGACATGTCGCGCCGCGAGCTCGATGAGCTGGCGCTCATCGCCAGGGGAGCGGGCGCGAAGGGCCTCGCGTGGATTCCGGGGCCGCTGGACCGCCACGTTTCCGAAACCGAGATGGCAGCGATCAAATCGGCCGCGGGCGCAGGCGATGGCGACCTGGTGTTGCTTGTCGCCGATCGGCGGCGCAAAGCCGAGACCGTCATGGGCTTGTTGCGCAGAGAGATCGCGCGCCGCCGCAAGCTCGTGCGGCAGGGCGAGTGGCAGTTCCTCTGGGTGTACCCGATGTACCTCTTCGAGGAGGACGACCTCGGCAACCTGACATACGGCCACCATCCGTTCACGTCGCCATGGCCCGAAGACATGGAGCTGCTCGCGACCAAGCCGTATGAAGTGCGCGCGCGCGCCTATGACTGCGTCCTCAACGGCGTCGAGGTGTCGGGCGGAAGCATCCGCATCCACCAGCGGGAGCTGCAGGAGCGGGTGTTCGAGATCCTGGGCATGAGCCGCGAAAAGATTCGCGCGCAGTTCGGCCATCTGCTCGATGCGTTCGAGTACGGGGTGCCGCCGCATGGCGGCATCGCGGCCGGCATCGACCGGCTGATGATGGCGATCCTGGGCACCGAAAACATCCGCGACGTGGTCGCTTTCCCGAAAACGCAGAGCCACCAGGACCTGATGCTCGGCGCCCCGAGCGCGATCGACCAGGCGCTTCTGGATGAGCTGCATATCGCCGTGGTGCCTCCGAAGAAGCCTTCGTAAGATGGGGGCGCTTCCTACCGGGCGTGGGCATACGCGCGTTGCCCAACAGTCGATCGATAGGGACCCCGGAGTCCGGATAGCCGACCACACGCCCGTCAGTCGGGACTTGGAGAGCCAAGGCAGGGGACCCACCTGAGCTCGCTCAGGACAACCCGTTCCTGCGTACCGGGGGAAGCTTCCATTTGAACGTGATCCGGCTGATCCCGCCCGGCATCGTCGTGGCGGCCATCCTGGTGCTGATCACGTCGCAGGTCTTCTACGCCGTGCTCCGCTACCGCCGGCGCGCGTACGTGCCGATCCTGATCACGACCGCCGCCGGCTTCGTGCTCGGCCAGCTGTGGGACTACCTGGGCTTGCCCTCACTGCGATTGGGCGAGGCCAACGTGCTGCCGGCGATCGCGTTCGCCCTGCTCCTGCAGCCGCTGGCCAGGTTCATTCCCCGGCCTCGCCGCGAGCCCAAGGAGCCCGGCGGCCAATCCCAAGCACCTCCCATATGATTCAGCTTGTTTGCACCTGCGGATTAAGGGGTAATTGCACCAATGGAGTTCATGTGGGTCGCGTTTGGGATCAGCGCGCTTGTCGTAGCGCTGGCCCTGGCGGCGGTTCTGTTCAGGCTCCGCGGAACGTTGGGAGCGATGCAGGAACTGCTGGACACGACCAGTGACGAGATGAAAGAGACATTGCCCGAGGTGCGAGAGACGATCGGCAGCGTGAACGACATCGCGATGGGGGTAAATGTTGGCCTGCGGACTGCGGGCAGAGGCGCTCAGGCGGTGGGTCGTACCGTGAGCGCAGCGGCTCACGGCGCGAAGGTCGCGAGCCAGAGCCTGGTCCGCTCATTCCTCGGAGGTTAGGAGCGATGACAGAAGAGAGAGGCGGCGGGTTCGGCTGGTTTCTGCTCGGCGGTGTGATCGGTCTCATCGCCGGCGCGTACATCGCGTCGGGCCCCGGTCGCGGACAGGTGGACAACCTGCGCAGCAAGACGATCGAGCTGTCGACCAGCGAGCCGGTGCAGAAGGCGAAGGAAGCCGCGCAGCGCGCGCGGGACATGATGTCCGACCCCGACCACCCGGTCGGCAAGGCTATCCAGGACGGCGTGGCGGCGGCGAAGCGGCGGCGCGAGGAGCTCGAGGCCGCGGCCCGCAGCAAGATCCAGCAGGCCACGAACGGCGGCGCCGAGAAGGCGTAAGGGTCAAGAAGGGAAAGAGTTGGCCAAGCGCGACCTCGCCGAGCTGAAGATCCCGGCGGCATCGGCTTTCATTCCGGTGGCCAAGCGTGTGGCGAGCACGCTCGGGAGTCAGCTCGGCCTGAGTCTCACCGACCTCGACGAGCTCAGCATCGCGCTCACACAGGCGTGCGACAGCGCGATCGCCGCGGCTGACGACTTCGGCGGCGATCACGACCTGAAGCTCACGTACTTCGCGACCAACCGGGCGCTGGTCGTCGACGTCGACCTGCTGCCGGCGCAGCACCCCGCGACTCGCCACTCGGCTGAGGCCGTGGCGAAGCATCACGAGATGATCGACGCGGAGATGCAGCGGCTCGCCTACGAGATGATCCGCTGCTTCGTGGACGACTTCCGGCCGCAGATCGAACCCGCGACCGGCCAGTTCCGCTTCCGGATGGTCAAGCATCTCGCCGGCTAGCGCGTAGCGGCAAACTGAATCTGTAGTGAGTTCGACGGGGCGGTTGTCCCGTGAGGAGCTGCGGGAGCTCCACCGGCGGTACCGCGACAGCAAGGATCCCGCTGAGCGGGATCGCATCCGCGCGCAGCTCGTGGACTCGTACCACGACTTCGTTTACTTCCTCGCGCGCAAATTTCAGAACCGCGGCGAGCCGCTCGATGACATCGTGCAGGTCGGCTATCTCGGTCTGATCAAGGCGATCGAGCGTTTCGACCCGGACCTCGGCTACGAGTTCACGACCTTTGCCACGCTCACGGTCGCGGGCGAGATCAAGCGCCATTTCCGAGACAAGGGCACCGCCATTCGTTTTCCGCGCCGGCTGCAGGAGCTGCATCAGTCCGTCGTGCGCGTGAACGAGCAGATGAAGAACGAGCTCGGCCGCGAGCCGACGGTGCAGGAGCTCGCGGAGCGCCTCGGCGTGCAGCCCGAAGACGTGACAGAGGCGATGGAAATGGGCCCCGCGCAAACGCCGATCTCACTGGACCAGACGATCGGTTCGACCGACGGTGAGTCCGGCCGCTCGGTGGCCGAGTCGATCGGCACCGAGGACGTGGAGCTGGACCGGGTCGAGATGCGCGATCTGCTCAACCGCGCGATGGAGCACCTGACGCCGCGTGAGCGCGCGATCATGGCCATGCGCTTCTACGAGCAGATGTCGCAGTCGGAGATCGCGCGCAGGTTGGGCATCAGCCAGATGCACGTCTCGCGCCTGCAGCGCGCGGCGCTCGAACAGCTGCGCAAGCACGTGCCGGCCGAGTCCGCAAGCTGATGCCGCTGCTCGAGCCCGAAGCGCCAAAGGATCCCTACAAGCTCTTCGACGCGTGGTTTCGCGAGGCGTCCGAGGCGGGCGCGTTGCAGCCGGACGCGATCACGCTGGCCACGGCGACCAGCAACGGCACGCCCTCCGCGCGCATGGTTCTCTTCAAAGGCCTCGAGGACGGGGCGTTCCTCTTCTACTCCAACTATTCGAGCCGCAAAGGTCGGGACCTGACGCAGAACAGCCGCGCGGCGCTGGTCTTCTTCTGGAGCATCACGCGCCACCAGGTCCGCGTCTCGGGCACTGTTCGAAGGCTGTCGCACGAAGCTTCGGCGGAGTACTTCCACAGCCGGCCGCGTGGGTCGCAGCTGTCTGCCCTCGCGTCGCGCCAGAGTCGCGTGGTGGCGTCGCGGGATGTCCTCGAGAAAGCTGTCCTGACCCTGGCCACCAAACATCCGGACGAGGTGCCGCTGCCACGCGACTGGGGCGGCTACGCGCTGACACCCCGTTGGATCGAGTTCTGGGAACACCGCGACGACCGGTTGCATGACCGGCTCCGCTACGTGCGCCGGCCGGGCGGCCCTTGGCGGGTGGAGCGCCTGGCTCCTTAAACTGATCTGGCCCCGTCATGACCGGGAACGAGATCCGCACGCGTTTTCTAGAGCATTTCGCGAACCGGGAGCACAAGGTCCTCCCCAGCGCGCCGCTGGTGCCAAAGGACGACCCGAGCACCTTGTTCATCTCGGCCGGAATGCAGCCGCTCCAGCCTTACTACCTGGGCTTGAGCGATCCTCCCGCGCCCCGGCTCGCCAGCGCGCAGAAGTGTTTGCGTACCGGCGATATCGACGAGGTGGGGAAGACCGACCGCCACGGCACGTTCTTCGAGATGCTCGGCAACTTCACGCCGACCGGCGCGTACTTCAAGGAGACGGCGATTCCGCTGGCATGGGAGCTCGTGACCAAGAGTTTTGACATGCCGGTCGACCGGCTGCGCGTGACGATCCATCCGAGCGACGACCAGGCCCACGACATCTGGGTGAAGACCGGCGTCGCCGCGGGTCGCATCACGCGGCTCGGCGACAACTGGTGGGGTCTCGGCCGCGGCCCGTGCGGACCGGATTCCGAGATCTGGTGGGACCGCGGCAAGGAGGTCGGTTGCGGCCGCGTCGACTGCGTGCCCGACCACTGCGACCGGTTCACCGAGTTCTGGAACCTCGTGTTTCCGCAGTACGACCAGCGCGCGGACCTTTCCGCGCCGCCGAACACCGCCGAGTCGATCCGGCATGGAGTCGAAAGCGGCGCCCTGGTGCCGCTGGCGCGACCGGCGATCGACACCGGCATGGGCATCGAGCGGATCACCTACATCCTGCAGGGCAAGACCAACATCTTCGAGACGGACCTGCTCTCGCCGCTGGTCGACTTCGTGCGCCAGCACAGCACGAAGCCGACGACGCTTTCCGAGCGCATCATCGCGGACCACATTCGCGCGGCCGCGTTCGTGATCGCGGACGGCGTGCTTCCATCCAATGAAGGACGTGGGTATGTGCTGCGACGGCTCATCCGCCGCGCGGCGGTGCACGCGCGACGTGTGGGCCTAAGCAGTTCACTGATCGATGCGATTCCGATAACGCTCGGCATCTACGAGCAGCCATATCCCGAGCTGCGGTCGCGGCAGAAGGCGATCACCGCCGCTGTCGGCGACGAGCTCGAGCGCTTTCAGCGCACGATCGACCAGGGCATCGATCAGTTCGAGCGTGTCGCGTCAAAAAATTCGAAGCGCATCCCCGGCGACGACGCGTTCAAGCTCCACGACACGTTCGGCTTTCCACTGGAGCTCACGCGCGAGCTGGCGCAGGAGCGCGGCATCGAGGTCGATGAAGACGGTTTCAAGACGGCGATGGCCGCGCAGCGCGAGCGGTCGCGCGGCTCAGTCAAGCAGCTGTGGGCCGGCGTGGCGAACCTGCCGCGCTCGGAGTTCACGGGCTACCGCGAGCTGTCCACCGCGACCAAGGTCACAGCGCTTCGCAAAGATGGCAAGTCAGTCGACAGCGCGACCGAAGGCGACTCGGTCGAAGTCTTTCTCGAGCGCACGCCCTTCTATGCGGAGTCAGGCGGCCAGATCGGTGACACGGGATCGATTTCTACAGCGAGCGCGCGGGTCCGCGTGGAGGACACGCAGAAGCCGGCTGACGGAGTGATCGCCCACCTGGGCACGGTGGTCACCGGCGAAGTACGCGTGGGCGACGACGCGACGGCGGCCGTCGATGCGCTACGGCGCGGCGAGATCGCGCGCCACCACTCGGCAACCCACCTTCTGCACAAAGCGCTGCGCGAGACTCTTGGCGAGAGCGTCGTCCAGAAAGGCTCATGGGTTGGACCTGACCACACGACCTTCGACATCCCGCTCAACCGCGCGATGACGAAGGAAGAGATCGCGACCGTGAATCGTCGCGTCATGGAGAAGGTGCGCGAGGCATTGCCGTTCCAGGAGACGATCAAGCCGTACAAGGAGGCCGTCGCGCAGGGCGCGATGCATCTCTTCGAAGAGAAGTACGGCGACACCGTGCGCGTTGTCTGTTTCGGTGATTGGACCTGCGAGCTGTGCGGAGGCACGCACGTGAAGAACAGCGCGGACGTCGGCACCGCGGTGATCCTTTCGGAGTCGAGCATCGGCTCGGGCCTCCGCCGTATCGACATGGTCGTGGGCACCGCGGCCGACGACCTGGTGCGCAAGGATCGCGAGCTGCTGCAGGACATCGCCCGATCGTTCAACGCGACGCCCGAGCAATTGCCGGAACGCGTCGCTGCGCTGCGCGCGCAGTTGAAAGAGACCGAACGTGAGCGAGACCGCTTGCGCCGCGACCGCATCAGCGGGGATGGAATGGCGATCAAGCACGGCAAGGTCGACTATGTGGCCGAGACGGTTGAAGCGAATACGCTCGACGAGCTGGTCGCTTACGCCGACCGCTACCTCGAGCGCGTGAAGTCGGGCATCGTAACCGTTACCGCCGGCCGCATGTTTGTGATCAAGGTGTCAAAAGACCTGACCAGCCAGTACGATGCCACCCGCCTGAGCAAGCTTTTTGGCACGGGAGGCGGACAGGCCCACCTCGTGCGTGGCAAACTCAGCGTCACTCCTGAAGAAGCATTCCAACGTCTTGCCAACGATTTGCAATAAATGACGAAATTCAAATTTCTTCGCAAGCGCAGCGAGTACTACCGGCACTTCACCGTGCTGGACATCGGCACCGACCTGATCAAGGTGCTGGTGGTGCGTCGCGATGGCCCCGATGGAGAGATCCTGGGCGTCGGCCGCGAGCCGCAGGCGCCGGCAGCGATGTCCGGTGGTGCGATCGCCGATCTCGAAGCCGTGATCCAGGCGTGCAACCGCGCGCTCGAGGCGGCCGAAGACATGGCGGCCACCGTTCCGGGCCAGGTCGTGGTCGGAATCGCAGGCGAGCTCATCAAGGGCTTCTCGTCGACGATCGCCTATCCGCGCGAGAACTCGAAGTCACGCGTCCGCTCCTCTGAGATCTCGACCATGCTGCAGATGGTCCAGCGCCGCGCGCTGCGCGAGGCGCAGCACCTGCTGGAGCTGGAGCGCAGCTACGGCCAGCTGGAAGCGCGCCTGGTGCACTCGGCGATCACCAATGTGCGCGTCGACGGCTATCCGGTCACGAACCCCGTCGGCTTCACGGGGAAGAACCTCGAAGTCACCGTCTTCAACACGTTCGCGCCGATGACGCACATCGACGCGGTCGAGACGGTGGTGCGCGAGCTGGACCTGGAGCTGGCGTCCGCGGTCGCGCAGCCCTACGCGCTGGCCCGCGCATGCGCGAGCGAGGAAGTCTGGGCGGAGGGCGGCATCTTCGTCGACGTCGGCGGCGGCACCACTGACGTCGCCCTGGTCCGCGACGGCGGGGTGGAGGGGACCCGGATGTTCAACCTCGGCGGCCGCGCCTTCACTCGTAGGCTCGCCCTGGCCTTCGGTCTGAGCTACGAAGAAGCCGAGGCACGCAAGCTTCGGCACTCCGAAGGCCTGCTCTCGCCCGAACAGCACCGCCAGGTCTCGGAGCTCCTGAGCGCCGACGCCGAGGTGCTGCTCCAGGGCCTCGCGCTGAGCCTCAAGGAGCTCGCCCGCGGCGACCGCCTGCCCAACAACATCTTCCTGTGCGGCGGCGGCAGCCTCCTGCCGGAGCTCACCATCGAAATGGCCAAGAACAACTGGGCGACCGGCCTGCCGTTCCCGCGATCGCCTAAAATCCGCCATCTGGTTCCGCCGGACGTTCGCAACCTGACCGATTCCACCGGCCAGCTCTCCAGCCCGCAGGACATCGCGCCTATGGGCCTCGCCAACCACGCGCTCCGTACGGAGACGGAGGAGAGGGACACCGTGAACTCGGTCATGAGGCGGGTCCTGAGCGCTATAAAGGCTTGAGACAGAACCTCCCAGGAGATCCGTAGACGCCATGGCAGCCAATCCGATCTATGTCGAGACGGAAGAAGAGATCCCCGAGATCGTCGAGCGCCTGCGCAAGACGACCGGGCAGGACACGATGCTCGTGCTGCCGGCGCGCTCCCGCGTGGGCCAGAGCCGGTTCAACTTCCAGCTGCTTCGCAACTACGCCGCGCGGATGGGCAAGCAGGTCACCGTCGTCTGCGATGACCCGGCCGTGCAGAAGATGGCGAAGGAGACCGGCTTTTCCGTGTATGGAACCGTCGGTCCGGCCGGCGAGGGCATCCCGTCGCAAGAGCCGCCGCCTCCCGCGCCGAGGAAGTGGTGGCAGCGAAAGGGCACGACCCTGGCGCCGCACATCGGGGTCGTCGCGCCGGCCAGGCTGATCACCAAGACCGCCACCGAGCTGAAGCCCGGGCGCTTCCTCCTCTACATGGCCACCCTGATGATCGTCCTGGTCGGGCTCTCGGGCCTGGCCGTCTTTGTGCCCAGCGCGACGGTGACGCTCATCGCGCAAGCCGCGCCTTTCTCACAGCGTGACGTGGAGATCTCAGCCGAGCCTGGTAAGGCGCCAGTTCGCGTGCGCGCCGTCACCGTCTCGAAGACCGATTCGCAGGGCTTCAAGACCACTGGCAGCAAGATCGTCCAGCTGGCCCCGGCAACTGGCCAGGTCGTTTACACCAACAACCTCGACAAGCCGGGGTGTCCCAGTCTGTACTGCAACTCGCCGGGCCTCACGTTTCCGTACGGCCAGCGTTTGAAGGACGGCCAGGACAACATCGAGTTTGCCCAGACGTCGGGGAACACGGTCGTGCCGTGGCACGGCGGCCAGGCCACCGTCAACGTCCAGGCGGTGATTCCGGGCCCGAGTGGCAACGTCGGCAACGGCGTCATCACCACCATCGAAGACAACGTCTTCAACACTGAAAAGGTGACCGCCACCAACCCTCAAGCCACCGGCGGCGGCACCGACGCCTCGAGCTCGCCGCTGATGACGGAGTCGGACTTCGACGCCGGGCGGGCGCAGCTGGAGCAGTCCCTGCACCAGGAGATCGCGCAGCAGCTCGAGTCAGGGCTGCAGAAGGGCGAGAAGCTCAGCGAGACGATCGTATTCGGCGCGCCGCAGTTCAACACGGACCACAAGCCCGGCGACACCGTGCCGAGCTTCAGCGGCACCATGACGGTGCAGGGCGAGGGCGATTACTACTTCGATTCGGATGTCAGCAAGGCGTACGTGAATTACCTCGAGCAGCGCGTTCCGACCAACGACCAGCTGCTCACCGATTCCGGGGTGAAGGTCGACTACCGGATTCTCAGCGCGACCACCGGCGGCCACCTCACCTTCATCGGCAACGCCACCGCCTACGTGGCGCCGAAGCTTGACGACAGCCAGATCCTCGGCAACATCGTGGGCCGCCCATTGCAGGGCGCAAAGTTCTACTTGCAGAAGCTGCCGATCCGCTCGTCGACCATCGAGGAGTCGCCGATTCCCCTGCCGCTGATGCCGCTGCTCGCGCGCCGCATCACGATCAAGTACATCGTCGAGCCGGGTCAGGCGGCGTCGCTCAACAACAGCAACCCGACAGCGTCGCCATCACCGTAGCCCTGACGGGCATGCGGATTCTCGCCGTCGACCCGGGCACGAAGCGAGTGGGGCTGGCCGTCAGCGATCCGACGGGGACGATCGCGACCGCGCTGGCCACCATTCCCGCGACGCCCGCGGACACGCTGCCGGCGCGCATCGCGATGGTCGCGCGCGACCAGGAAGCCAAGCGGATCGTGGTCGGCCTGCCGTTGCGCCTCGACGGTAGGCGTGGGCCCGAGGCGGCCGCAGCCGAACAGCTGGCGGGCGCCGTGCGCAAGGAGTCAGGACTGCCCGTCGAGACGGTGGACGAGCGCATGACCACCGCCGCGGCCGAACGCTCGTTGATCGAGGGTGGTGTCCGGCGCGCTGAGCGGCGTTCGTCGATCGACCGCGTCGCCGCCGTGATCCTGCTGCAAGGCCACCTCGACCGGATACGGAGGTCGAAGCATGCCGGCTGACGAGCACGACAACGATGAGCAGGATGCGCCACAGCCCATCACGCTCATCGACGAATCGGGCAACGAGCACACCTTTCGCATGCACGACGCGTTCGAGCTCGAGGGCGTCGCCTACTACCTCGTCGAGTCCGCCGAGGACTCGTCCGAGGTGATGCTCCTGCGCGAGGCCGGCGGCGGCCTGGAGACGGTCGAGGACGCAGAATTTCAGCGCGTGATGGCGGCGCTGGAAGAGGACCGAGTGGATTGAAGAAGTTGATCGCCGTCGTCGTCGTGCTCGGAGTGCTCGGGCTGGGCGCGTCGCGCGGGTATGACTGGTGGACCTACCAGCTCAACACGCCGGTGTCGAGCAACAGCGAGCCGGTCGCATTCCACATCCAGAACGGCGAGCTGCCGAGCGACGTCGCGACCGACCTCGACCGGCAGCGCCTGCTCCGCAACAAGACGGTTTTCGAGTGGTACGTGCGCATCTCGGGCGTTGGCTCGAGCTTTCAGGCCGGGTCGTTCTTGCTCAACCGGAACATGAGCATGGTCAAAATCGCGAGCGCTCTCCAGAAAGGCGGCGCCGACCAGGTGGTCGTCACGATCCCGGAAGGTTTTCCCCTGAAGTTCCAGGCCAACTTCGTGGACAAGGACTGGCCGGGTAAGGGCCAGGCATACCTGCAGGCGGCCGCGGATCCAAGCTGGAGCCAGCAATACGACTTCCTCAGCTCGAGGCCGGCCTCCGCCAACCCGCCGCTCGAGGGTTACCTCTTTCCAGACACCTACTCCGTCGATCCGGCAGCCGGCGTCAACGGCCTGATCAAGCAGCAGTTGGACCAGTTCGGCAAGGTCTTCTCGCCGGATCTCCGCACGCAGATCACGCAGGCCACCTCCGCGCGGCCGGCGGAGACCGTCGAGAACATCGTGATCCTCGCCTCGATGGTCGAACGCGAGGCCAACAAGGACTCCGATCGCGGCAATGTGTGCAGCGTCTACTACAACCGGCTCGCCCAGAACATCCCGCTTGGCGTCGACGCCACGCTGCTCTATTACCTCGGCCGGCTCAGCCCTGAGCCCACATATCCAGAGCTGCAGATGAACGTGCCGTTCAACACTCGCAAGCACACCGGCTTGCCGCCGGGACCGATCAGCAACCCCGGCAAGGCGGCGCTGCTGGCGTGCATCAATCCGCCGAAGACGGCGTTCCTCTTCTACTTCACCGACCGCAACGGCACGACGCACTTCGAGACGAACGAGGCCGACTTCAACAAGGACATCGCGAAGTACGGCGTCAGCGGATCCTGAGGCCGCTAGGAGTGCCGCGCCCCCGCAGGTGCGTGCATCTTCGCGGCCTAGGCGGGCGGGCGACTTCGTCGCCCAAGCCGGCGTCGCGGGTACCCCGCAGGAGTGCGCTCCTCCTCGCGCCACGCGCTCCTTGGCTCCGCCCGCCGATGCCGCGAAATCTGCGCCGCACCTGGAGGGCTCAGCACTCCTGAAGATCTATCTTCTCGGCCACGGCATCTCGTACTCCCGCAGCCCGGCGATGCAGACCGCTGCTTTCGAAGCGGCGGGCCTGGCGGACTGGACCTATGAATTGCTCGACGTCCCGCCCGAGGACCTGCCTGGCGCCATCGGCAGGCTCCGTGCCGCGGAAACCGGCGGCGCAAACGTCACCATTCCCTACAAGCTGGCCGTGATGGAGCACCTGGATCGACTCGACGCCGACGCCATGCGCGCCCACGCCGTCAACACCATCAGCCGCGAAGGCGAGCACCTCGTCGGCACCAACACCGACGTGGCCGGCATCCGAGCGGCGATGGACGAGGTCGGCCTCGACGAGCCACGAGGCCTGAAGGCGATCGTGCTTGGCGCCGGCGGTTCAGCGCGAGCTGCGGCGGTCGCGCTCGAGGGCGCACACATCACCTTCGTGGCTCGCCATCCGCAACAGGCCGGCGAGCTGCCGGGACACGTGGCAGCCTGGTTCGCGAGAGGGTGGGAGTCCGAGGTCCGTGACACCGACCTGCTGCTGAACGCCACTCCGCTGGGCCGTCACGAGGAGATGCCCTTGCGACCGAACGCGCTGCCCAAGGCCGGGGCGGTCATCGACCTCGTGTACGTGCCCGGCGGGACGCCGCTCGTCCGCAAAGCCCGCTCGCTCGGGCTGCGCACGGCAGACGGCTGGGGCGTCCTCGTCGCCCAGGGTGCTCGCTCGTTCGAGATCTGGACTGGGAAGCCGGCGCCAGTCGCAGCCATGCGGGCGGCGCTCCAGGCATGAACACCGTCGTCGTGGCCATCGTTTGGGCAATCGCCGGCGCCGTGGCGGGTTGGGGCATGCGCATCGGGTCGGTCAAGCTGGCGCAGCTCGAAGGGCTCGAGCCGGGCTCGAAATGGTGGCAGGTCTACGGTCCGCCGATCCTTTCGGCAGTGCTGCTCGGCGTCTTCGGTTATTCACTCGCCGGCACGCTGGTCCTGCTGGTCATCCGCAGCGTTTTCGTGCTGGTGCTGGTCCAGGTGATCTTCTTCGACTTCGAGCACCACCTGATCCTCGACCGCGTCATGTTTCCCGCGATGGCGCTGGCGTTGATCGTCAGCTTCTTCAGCCACCCATGGTGGGTGGGCCTGGCGACGGGCTTCGGCGCCGGCCTGCTGTTCCTGTTGCTGGCCATCGGCGGATCGGCGCTCCTGAAGCAGGAGGCGCTCGGCTTCGGCGACGTCAAGCTCGCGGCCTTCATGGGCCTGCTCCTGGGCGTGCCCCTGATCTTCTCTGCGCTCTTCTATGGCGTGCTGTTTGCGGGGATCGGCGCGATCGTCTTTGTCTTGTGGCACCGAACCCTGAGGGGCAACATCGCGTACGGCCCATACCTGGCCGCGGGCGCGCTGCTCGCTTTGTATTTCCTTCCGTTAACCTAGGCGCGGCATGGCGGGCGATCTGCTTCCCGGCGAGAACCTCATCCTCAAGGTCCACCAGCACTGGATCTTCGTGGCCAAGTCGCTGCTGATCCCGATCGCGTTGCTGCTCCTCACCGTGGTCGCGGACATCCTCATCGGGTCGGGTACCCACATCCGAACGCCGCTGACGCTGGCGGTCGTCGCCATCGCGCTGCTCTGGCTGATCGTCGTGTGGATCCGCTGGCAGTCGATCACCTACACGCTCACCGACCAGCGCATCAAGCTG
>JACZCV010035440.1_pt1 | contig 17853 bp, 17 predicted proteins | sample 8641841 | NCBI WGS metagenome assembly JACZCV01 (sample SAMN15324606, study PRJNA640507) | soil metagenome | isolation source: monocropping sugarcane control | place: China: Luxin town, Laibin City, Guangxi Province | collected 2019-07-25 | depth 10cm m
AGCTTTCGCGGCGGTTTTACAGACCGTTGGGCTCGCCACGTGCCCTTTGCCGACCCTCAAGCGCTGGTGAACCTGGCGAGTAGCTATCCTACCCGCTTCGCCCGAGGGCACCGGGCGGCCCGATAATGGCCGCCTAGATATGACGCGCGGCTACGCCCGGTACGTGCTCGGCGTCATGGTCGCCATCAACTTCCTCAACTACATGGACCGCTGGGTGGCCTCGGCGGCGAGCCCCCTGATCCAGAAAGAGTTCCGCCTTAGCGATACAGCAGTCGGCCTCCTCGGCTCGGCCTTCCTGCTCGTCTACGCGGTCGCCGCGCTGCCCTTCGGATATTGGGCGGACCGCGGCGTCCGCAAGGTCGTGATCGGGGTCGGCGTCGCCATCTGGAGCGTCGCCACCCTTTTCACCGGTTTCAGCCGCAACTTCGCACAGCTATTCGCCACCCGGGCGGTGCTCGGCATCGGCGAGGCAGGCTACTACCCCGCCGGCACCTCCCTCCTCTCCGACTTCTTCCCCAAGGAGCAGCGCGGCCGCGTGATGTCGATCTGGCAGGCCGGCAGCACCTTCGGCATCGCCGTCGGCTTCGCCGGCGGTGGCTACATCGCCGACAAGTTCGGCTGGCGCAGCGCGTTCTTCTTCGCCGCCGTGCCGGGCATCCTCTGCGCCTTCCTGGCCTTCCAGATGCGCGAACCCCTAAGGGGCAGCGCGGAGAAGATCGGCAAAGCCGTAGAGAAGACCTACGACGCCAGCGTCGGCAACTTCGTCCGGCTCATGCAGATCCCGACCCTCAGAGCCACGATCCTCTCCCAGACCCTCCTCTACTTCGTGCTCGCCTCCAACGCTTTCTGGCTGCCGATCCTCCTCAACCGGCGGTTCGACCTCACGGCCAGCCAGGGCGGCCTCCTCGCCGGCGTGGTCATCGTGCTCGGGGGGCTGGTGGGAACCCTCGGCGGTGGCTGGATCGCTGACCGCCTCGGCCGGAAAGAGCCCAAGGCCTACCTGCAGGTCGGGATCGCCGGCTTCCTGGTGGGCGCCGTCTTCATCGTCATCGCCCTATACGCGCCCATGAATGCCGGGCCAGTACCAATCTTCATCCCAGCGTTCTTCCTGGCAGTCGTTTGCATGTACCTCTACTCAGGCCCCTTCACTGCCATCTCGCAGGCGGTCGTCTCGCCGGCGCTAAGAGCTAGCAGCGTGACCCTCCTCCTTTTCATCAGCCACGTCTTCGGCGACTCGCACAGCACTTTCGACGTCGGCTTTCTGTCCGACCACATCGGCGGCCTGCAGACCGCGCTGGTGATCACGTCGCCGACGCTGCTCGTCATCGCCGCGGCGCTGGCGGCGACCGGACTACGCACGGCGAAGCCGGACATCGAGGCGATGGAACAGAACTGGGCCAAGAAGACGGGAACGACGGCCGCGGCCGAGGCCGTATCGGTTACCTAGTTAGTAGATAAAGCCCACCAGGCGCGAGCCCAGCTGTCCTGGGTGGATCGTGCGCCAGTCGATGACGTCGAACGCCACGTAGTTCATCTCGGACACGGTCCACGAGCCGTCGGCGTTGACCGCCTCGACGTACGCCACGTGGCCCAAATACGACTCCCAGGTCACCATGATCGCGCCGACCTTCGGCGTCGGACCAACCGCGTAACCCTGCGCCCTCGCGTTGTCGTACCACCAGCCGGCGTCACCGCGCCAGGTCACGTTGCGCCACGTGGCCACGTAGTAGGTGCACCAGCCGACGGGGAAGCCCGTGCCCGGGTACGGACCGAGGCAGCAGCCCTTGACCACCGTCGGCATCGCGCCTCCGCTGCCGTTCTGGCTCTGCCACAGCGCCGGCGGCGGTGGGAACGCTGGGCCGACGCCATCCGGGATCACCAGGACCTGGCCGGCGGTCAGCGTCGTGCTGCGGAGCCGGTTGTAGTCCGCGATCGCGGCAGGGTCGGCCTGGTACTTCGCAGCCAAGCTCTGCACCGTGTCCCCGTTCGAAACGGTCACCACGACCCCTGGGGTGGGCGGGATGACGATCTTCATGCCCGGCAGGATGCTCGCGTTCTTGAAGAGGTTGCCGTTCGACCAGCGGATCTCATTGACCGTCACGCCGAACTTGGCGGCGATCGAGTTCAGCGTCTCGCCGGACTGCACGGTGTACACGAACGGTGTGTGCGCGGCCGGAGTGTTGGTCGGGATCGAAACCGGCTTGATGATCGTGCTGTAGCGGCCGAAGGCCACTTCGCCGACATAGCCCCCGTCGCCGAGGGTCACTGCCTGGGCGTTGACGGGACCAAGCCCGGGGTGGAAGTAGTTGGTGATGTGGCGGTCGATGGTCGCATAGCCGGAGACGGCCACCGCGATGGCCAGGAATACGGCATGCGTCAGGTATCGATTAATTCGCAATGACTACCCCAAATCCGTCGTTCGAACCCGCCCACGGCGGCTGGACAGGTCCCCCAGAACTCGGGTCACCGTAGCAGACCCTTCCCAAATTGGTCAACCCGTAGCAGCAGGGGCTCCGCCGAAAGGCTCAGCGGCCCGGCCTCGGCTCCTGAACTCGGCCTGAATACGAATTTCGGGGCGGTTTTCGGCCTTCTGTCGAACAACAGTTTGGATGCCCGACGGATAGCCAGGCGGCTAGCAAATCGGACACGAACAGTCTTGGCGGGCATTGGGTTGTAGAACGGGGCTGGGCGGCGGCTCCTGCGCGGATACTTACGGCTCGATGAGAGACACGGCGGATCTGACCGGCGCCACGATCGCCAACTACCAGATCCACGACCGCCTGGGAGCCGGCGGCATGGCGGTCGTCTATCGCGCCATCCAGCGGCCGCTGGGTCGCGTGGTCGCGCTCAAGGCGCTGGCGCCGTCGCTCATCAGCGACAAGGCTTTCCTGCAGCGCTTCGAGCTCGAGGCCAAAACGCTCGCGCGCCTCGACCACCCCAACATCCTCCCCATCTATGACTTCGTGGTCACGCCCGACGTCATCTTCCTCACGATGCCGCTGCTGCGCGGCGGCAACCTGCGCGACATCCTCGACCGCGGTCCGCTCGACGGCGCCACCGCCTGGCGCTATCTCATGCAGGTCGGCCAGGGACTCCAGCACGCGCACGAGGCCGGCGTCATCCACCGCGACCTCAAGCCCAACAACGTCCTCATCCACAACGACGGGCGCGCCGTACTCGCCGACTTCGGCCTCGCCCGCAGCGCCAACCAGGACACGCGTCTTACTTCTGCGGGCTTTGCGCTGGGCACGCCCGGGTACATGGCGCCCGAGCAGGTCCTCGGACAAGATCTCGACCACCGCGTCGATATCTACGCCATGGGGGTGATGACGTTCGAGATGATGACCGGCGTCATGCCCTACGGCGGAGCCACCGCCGTCGAGGTCGCGATCGCCACCGTCAGCCAGCCCGTCCCCAGCGCCGCCGCGCTCAAGGCCACGCTCCCCGACGAGCTCGACGCCGTGCTCGCGAAAGCGATGGCCAAGGATCGCAACCAGCGCCCCAACTCGGTGCGCGAGCTGGTGGCGATGCTGGGCAAGGTGCCGCAGCGGAGGAGCGTCGCGACGCCAGTGCCGGTCGCCGTGGCGGCCAAGCCGGAGCCTCCGGCTGAGCCCGAGCCAGTGCCCGTCACGAGCGCGGCCATCACCGTGCTCGAGCAGATGGGTCTCACTCGCCTCCAGCCGGCCGGCACGCGAGTCGCGGACTGGTACTTTGAAGCTGCGATGCAAGGCGCGCGCGAAGCCGCCGGATCAGCGTGGTCGCGCATCCACGTGGAAAGCGAGAACCGACTCGCCGCGCTTTCGGAGCTGGCGACGGCTTTCGAAGAAGTCTTCGGGGGCGACGCGCCCGCGCACCTCACCGAGTGGGGCCGCCGCACCGCCGACCTTGGCCTTGGCGGCCGTCCTTCCGCAGCCACTGAGCAGAAGGCCATCAAGCTCGTGCCCGGACGCAAGCGGCTGAAGCTGCTGCTGCAGGGCCACGTCGAGAGCCTCGACTCCATGCGGGGCGAGCCCGCCCACGCCTGGCGCGAGGTGGACCCCAACCGCTGCTGGGTCGTCCACTACAGAAACCCCGTCGTCATCGGCCGCCATAAAAAGGACAAGGACTGCCACTTCTGGCTCGGCAGCTACCAGTCGCTGCTCCGCTGGGCCGGACTCGCCAACGACTGGCTCGTCGACGAGGTCGAGTGCGGCGCGGTCACCGGCTCCGGCGACTGTGTCTTCGCGATCAGGTCGGTCAAGGCATGACCAAGAGCCGCCTGCACACGCCCGTCTGCGACCTGCTCGGGATCGAGGTGCCGATCTTCCAGGGCGGCATGAGCACCTACACCAGCGCCGAGCTCGTGGCCGCGGTGAGCAACGCCGGCGGTCTCGGCATCATCGGCGCGCTTGGGCGCAACCGCGACGACCTCCGCGACGAGATCCGCCGCGTCCGAAACCTCACCTCCAAGCCTTTCGGCGTGAACCATGTCGTCTGCCGCATCGACGACGCGTGCCTCGAGCTCACGATGGCGCAGCGCGTGCCCGTCCTTTCGCTTTCCTGGGGTCGCGCCGCCGAGCTCACGGCTCGCGCGCATGAGGCGGGCATCAAGGTCGTCCATCAGGTGACGACTCCCGAAGACGCCGGAGGCGTCGCCGCCGAGGGCGCCGACGTCGTCATCGCGCAGGGTTCAGAGGGCGGCGGTCACGTCGGCACGAGCATGTCGACGATGGCGCTGGTGCCGCAGGCCGTCGACCTGGTGAAGCCCGTACCCGTGATGGCGGCGGGTGGCATCGGTGACGGTCGCGGGCTGGCGGCCGCGATCATGCTCGGCGCCCAGGGCGTGCTCATGGGTACGCGGTTCCTCGCCACCGTCGAGTGCCACGGCCGCGGCCACTCCAAGGACGCGCTGCTCAACTCGCTCGGCAGCCAGACGATCTCGAGCAAGTTCTACGACGACATTCTTGGCATCCTCTGGCCGGGCTCGGTGGTGCGCTCGATCCGGAACCCGCTGCTCGAGGAGTGGGCGCGCAAGCTGCCCGAGGACTGGATGGCGAAGGCCGACCAGCTCCGGCCGCAGCTTCAGGCCGCGGTGGCCAACGGCGATTTCGTGCTGGCCGGTGAGTCCGTCGGGCTCATCCACGAGATCCTGCCCGCCGCCGAGGTCATTAAGAAGATCGTCGCCGAGGCGGAAGCGCTGCTGGAGGGCGACGTCGACTACCAGACCAAGCCGAGGCTGATGCGGCCGACCTGACGCTAGGGGCCGCCTCGGACGTACACCGTCTGGCCGGAGACGAAGCTCGCTTCGTCGCTGCACAGAAACGTGATCACGTTCGCGATGTCGACAGGCTGGCCGACGCGGCGCACCGGGATCTGCGATGCCGCGCCCATCTTGAAAGTCTCGTAGTCGACGCCCATCCGTTCCGCGGTCTGGCGCGTCATCCGCGTCTCCACGAAGCCCGGCGCCACCGCGTTGACGTTGATGCCGAACGGCCCGAGCTCGATGGCCAGCGTCCGCGCCATGCCCTGCAGCCCGGCCTTCGCGGTCGAGTAGTTCGTCTGGCCGCGATTGCCCAGCGCCGACGTCGATGACAGAAAAACCATCTTTCCGTACTTCTGCTCGACCATGTGCTTCTGCGCGGCGCGCGCGCAGTTGAAAGTGCCTTTCAAGTGCGTGTCGATGACCGCGTCCCAGTCGTCGTCGGTCATCTTGAAGAGCAGGTTGTCGCGGATGATGCCGGCGCATGTCACCAGCACGTCGATGCGGCCGAGCTCCTTCACGGTGCGCTCGACCAGGGCCTCGACCGACTCGCGCCTGGTGACGTCGCAGGCGATCGCCAGGCCGCCGATCGGCTGAGCCACCTCGCGCGCCGGGGCTTCGTCCATGTCCGACACCACCACCTTCGCGCCCTCGCGCGCGAACACCTCGGCGGTGGCGGCGCCGATGCCCCGGCCGCCGCCGGTCACCAGCGCGACGCGGTCCTTGAACTTCATCGCGTCGATGAATCTAGCGCCGTGCCGCCGTCTTTGCGCGGGTCCGACGCGCCGGAGAGCCGGCCGTCACGCGAAACGATCACCTGCGGCCGCGAGAAATAAGAGTCGTAGTTGAGGGTCCGCCGGTTGACCTTGAAGCCAATCTCGGCGAGGCCCTCCGTAACCGCCACCGGGATGCGCGCCTCCGCCTGCACCACGTCGCCCTGGAAGTCGACGCGCGGCGCGCTCACCGCCTCGACCGGCGTCATCTGGTGGTCGATCACATTGACGATCGTCTGCAGGATCCCGGTCACGATCTTCGTCCCGCCCGGCGCGCCGACGCAGATGCGCAGCTGGTCGCCGTCGAAGACCATCGTCGGCGTCATCATCGTCATCCGCGTCTTGCCGGGCGCGATCGAGTTCGGCCGGCCCGGCCGGGGGTCGAAGCAGTTCATGTAGTCGTTGTAGCCGAACCCGAGGCCGGGCGTGACCACGCCGCTCGCCGAGCCGAGCGTGTGCGTCAGCGACACCGCGCCGCCTGAATCGTCGACCACGCATACGTGCGTCGTGTCGGCGCGATCGCGCGCCGCGGCCGCGTATGCCTTGTCGGCGAGGTGGCCCGTCGGGACCTCGACGAAGCGCGGGTCGGCGACGTGCTGCTCGCGATCCGCCACCGCCCAGCCCATCGCCTCGACCAGTCGCCGCGCGGCGCCGGTGCTCGGCCAGCCCTCGCGGCGCAAGTCGAAGCCTTCGAGGTAGTTGAGCATCTGCAGCAGCGTCAGCCCGCCGGCCGGCGCGCCCGCGGCCACCACCGAAAGCCCCCGGTACGTGCCGCGCAGCGGCTCGGTGACGTTTACCTGGTAGTTGGCGAGGTCCTCGGCGGTGATGAAGCCGCCATTGGCGGCGAAGTCGGCGGCAATCTCGGCGGCGATCTCGCCGCGGTAGAAGTCCTCAGCGCCGTCTTTGGCCAGCCGGGCCAGCGTCAAGGCCAGCTCGGACTGCACGAACTGCTCGCCGATCTGCATCAGCTCGCCGTCGTTGGTGTACAGCTCTTTCGCCGCCGGCGTCGCCTGGATCCGCAGGTGGTTGCGCATCACGTCGGGCCCGTAGTCGGTCGTCCAGTAGCCGTGCATGAAGCCCGTCACCGGGAAGCCGTCGCGCGCGAGCGGGATCGCGGGCTGGATGGCCTGGTCCCACGAGATGGTGCCGAAGCGCTCGAGCGCCGTCGCCAGACCCGCGACCGTGCCCGGCACGCCGACCGACTCGTAGCCCACGTCGTTGACGAATCCCTCGAGCACGTAGCCGTAGCGGTCCGCGGCCTCGCGCAGGAAGAGGTGCTCCCACATGTCCTCGCGAACGCGCGAGCCGGCGGTCGAGTAGAACTCGAGCAGCGCGTCCTCGCCGCGCCGGTCGTGGACGAGCATCACGCCGCAGCCGCCGATGCCGCACATCTGCGGGTCGAGCACGCCCTGCGCGAACGCGCACGTGACCGCCGCGTCGACCGCGTTGCCGCCGCGGCGCAGCACCTCCAGGCCGATCTCAGCGGCCTGCGGCTGGGGGCAGACGATGACCGCCATCTAAGACTGAATCCTAGTGGTGGTGCTCGTGCGCCATTTCTGGCTGCTCGGGGACGGACATCATGCGGATCATCGCGGGCCCGCCGGTCGTGAAGAAGCGCCAGCCCAGCACCGCGATGAGGGCGAGAAACGCGATGTTCAGGAAGGTCGTGTAGTTCCACGACGGCGTCGCGTAGACGACAGCGACGTGCGCGTGCGTCGGCGCGATGCCCAGCGCCTGGAACGCGAGGCCGATGAGGAAGCCGGCCAGCGCCATCGCGATGTACGACGCGCCGAGCAGGTAGAGGCTCATCCGGCCGCCGTAGTACTTCCGGTAGATGTTCAGGATCGGCAGGATGATCAGGTCGGCGAAGATGAAGCTGATCACGCCGCCGAAGCTGATGCCGCCGTTCCACAGCACCGCGGCGAGCGGCACGTTGCCGATGGAGCAGACGAAGCTGATCATCGAAAGCAGCGGCCCGACCAGCGGTCCCCAGAACTCATTGACGGTGGGGTTGGACGTGAAGAAGAAGGCCTTCCAGAACGACTCCGGCACCCAGGCCGCGAGCGCGCCGGCGATGAGCAGGCCGAGCGCCAGGTCGACGTAGATGCTGTAGACGTCCATGAAGAAGTAGTGGCTGACCGCGGTCAAGCCGCGAGCGCTGATCAGGCGGCGTAGGAACGGGCCTTCCGTGATCGACATGTCGTGGGCGCCGTGGCCTTCCATCGTCGACCCGACGATGCCGCGGTCGGCCTGCATCTTCGCGGCATCGACCCAGCGCTTGCGTAGCGTGACCTTGAAGACGATCCAGAGGATCAGCGCCATCAGCAGGCCGCCGGCGAATTCGGCGGCGAGGAACTGCCAGCCGATGAGGATCAGCAGGATCAGGCCGAGCTCGATCACTAGGTTCGTTGAGGCGAACTCGAAGATGATCGCGTTGACGAAATCGGCGCCCTTGCGGAACAGGCTGCGGGCCAGGGCCACCGCCGCGTAGGAGCAACTCGAGCTGGCCGCGCCGAACAGGCAGGCGAGCGCGAAGCCGCGGAGGTTGGGGCGGCCGAGCGTCCGGGCCACCGTCCGCTGGGAGACCAGCGCCTGGACCACCGCCGACAGCAGGAATCCCAGGGCCAGCGGCCAGAGGACCTCCCAGAACATGAAGAGGGAGAACCTCAGGGCGTTGGCGATCGCCTCCAGCACCGCGACCAACATAACGAGATCGGGGTAGGGGCCGTTTGTCAGAGAAATGGGTGTTCGCCCAAGCTTGCCCGTGCCTGTCGACGTCGGCAGGATCGTCGCGGCGATCGCGCTGGTGGTCGCGGTCGTGGCGCCGGTGGTGGCGACGCTCTGGGTCTCGACGCCGGACGTTTCAGATGTGCAGCGGCGCGTGACCGCGCTGACGCGCGAGCACAACGTGGCGCTGCTTGCGCCCGACGCCGTGCCCGACACGCTGGCCCGCGCGGTGGTCGCGACCGAGGATGAGCGGTTCTACTCGCACCACGGCATCGACACCGTCGGGCTCGCGCGATCCGGTCTCTACGACATGGCCAACCGCTGCTTCTGCGAGGGCGGGTCGACGATCACGCAGCAGCTCGTCAAAGCGCTCTACCTCAACGGTTCGGACCGAGGCCGCGACAAGATCACCGATATGGTGCTCGCGCTGAAGGTCGAGCAGATCCTTAGCAAGCAGGAGATCATGGCCGACTACGTGAGCGAGATCCCGACGGGGCAGAACCGCTACGGGGTCGCGTCGGCCGCGTGCGCGTACTTTCATCAGTCGCTGCCGAATCTGACGCTCGCGGAGTACGCGTTGCTCGCGGGGATCACGCAGGCGCCCTCGGTCTACGACCCGACGGTCAACCCCGATGCGGCGAAGCAGCGACGCGGTGAGGTGCTGGCGGACATGGTGGCGGAGAGCTTCATCACGCAGGCGCAGGCGAACGCGGCGGGGCAGGAACCGGTGCTGGCGGCGGGTAGCGCGAGGGACTGCTGACCGCCCTCGTTCTACTGATCTCCCCTCCTGACCTCCCCGCGTCAAGCGCGGGGAGGAACTAGGAACTCCTAGCTGCTCCAGGCCATCGTCGACGACGCGTCGAAGGCCAGCGACGTGGACATCTCTATTGGCTTGATCACCGGCGCGGGCGTCGGCGAAGCCGACGGCACCGGCGAAGGCGAGTTGAACGGCCCGCCGGGGATCGGGCTCGGCGACGGCGACGGTATCGGGACCGGCTGGAAGTAGGCCTCGCGCGGCAGGAACCAAAGCTGGAACGGCTGGTCGGCGACCGCGGGCGCGAGGTACGCGATGCCGCTGCCGTCAGGCGCCCACGTCGGCTGGGCCACCATCTGGTCGGAGATGATCACCTCGCGCGGACCGATGTTCGAGCCCTTGAACGGCGCGAGCACCAGGTACGAGAGCTGCTTGCCGTACGTGCAGATCATCGCCAGCCAGCCGCCTCCCGGCATGACCGACGGCTCGCGGCAATCCTCGGCCTGCGTCGTCCACGCCTTGCCGGCGTAAAGACTGTTCGGCGCCGGCCGGCTCAAGAACCAGATCTGGCTGTGAATGCTGCCGTCGTCGGCGCGCAGGTACTTCGTATAGATGATGCCGCCAGGCACTGGAATCGGCTGGAAATCGCCACCGGTGTAGCCCTCCGAATAGGTCCAGTCGGTGCCGCGAGCGAGACCGCCGTTGATCGGCATCGACCACACCGAAAGGTCGACCTCGTATCCGCCCTTCGGCTTGTCGTAGCTCAGAAACACCGTCCTGCCGTCAGCCGAAACGCTCGGATAGAAAGCCCAGTGGTTGTCGCCAGTGTCGTAGCTGCGCCGCGGCGCCTGGTTGTTCGTGAGCTGTCTCAGCGGCGCTCCGAACTGGTTCAGCTCGTAGAGGTCGGAGAAGAAGCCGCTGCGCTTGACGGCGATGAGGTTGCCGTCAGGAGTGAGCGCCGGCTGCATCCAGCCGGCTTCCGGGGTGAGCTGCCGATAGCGCCCGTAGCTGAGGCCGTAGATGGCGCCGCCCTGCGAGAAGTAGAGAGTGCCCGGCAGCACGACAGCGTGCGGCGTGGGCTGCGCGGCGGTGGGCTTCAACGGCGCCACCGCCAGCTTCGACTGGCGCGTCCCGATCCAGTAGTAAGTGGACACGCCGACCACGACCATGACCACCGCGAGCACGAAGCCGAGGATGACGCGCGGGATCATGGGAAGTACTGGTGCACCAGGGGCAGGATGTAGCCCCACTCCGGAACCAGGCTGCCGTTCGGCGCGCCGCCGTGCGTGTACGGCGAGTCGAGGATGATCTGCTTGATCGCGTCGGGGTTGTCGAAGCTCGACGCCAGCGGTAGGAGTGACGCGACGCTGTCGATGGACATGTCGGTCTTGATCTCGCCACCGATTGCCTGCGACAGCGCCGGGATGTCCGCGGGCGACAGCTGTTTCGCCTTCTGACGGATGGCGAGCAGGACCTGCTGCTGGCGGCGCGACCGCCCGAAATCGCTCTGCAGGTCGTTGTGCCGCGAGCGCACGTACTGCAAAGCCTGCTGGCCGGAAAGGTGCTGCGGTCCCGCCATCACGGCGATGCGCGCGTAGCCATAAGGACTGTTGGTGTAGAGGTCGAGCGGGTAGTAGTCGTCGAGCACGGGGTTCGACGTGACGACGTCGATGCCGCCGATGGCGTCGATAACTTTGACGAGGCCGAGCAGTCCGATCCAGATGTAGTGGTTGATGTGAACGCCGAAGTCGTTTTCCACCGTTTCGATCGCGGCTCTCGAGCCGCCGTACGAGTAAGCGCCGTCGATCTTGTAGTAGCCGCCGGTGGACAGCGGCACCCACAGGTCACGCGGGATCGACAGCATGATCACCTGCTTGGTCGATGGGATTACCCGGACCAGGATCATCGACTGCGTCAGGACGTGGTCGCCCGAGAACTTCGAGTCGTCGTCGGAGCCGAGCAGGAGCACCGTGAAGGCGCCTGTCTGCTGCGGAGTCGGGCTCGGCGAAGCCAGCGGGCTGTAGAGCGTCGGCAGCGGCGATGGCGACGGGATGGCGACCGGGTTGCTGGTCGCTTCGTACGCGGTTACGACCGCGGGGAAAAAGTAGGCGAAACCGCCCGACGATGCGGCCAGAGCGACCGCGATGGCGGAAAGGACGATGGTTCGGAGTGGGTTCAGGCGCCTGCGCGAAGCTCTAGCGCGGCGGCCCGGCTTGAAACCGAGCACGGGCGAACATTGTAGGGGGCGTGCGGTTCAGGGTTGTAAGTGAGTTGTTAACCCCTTAATGGTGTCCAAGGGCGATTTGAACAGCCTTCACCACCAGCATGAGCACCGCGATCGCGAGATAGCCCTGGAGCATGAGGATCGCGAGGCGGCGGCCGAGCGACCATTCCGCCGGCTGGAGGAGAGCCAGGGCCGGCATTCTCCAGTTTTCCTTCTCGGCAGGCGACATCACTGCCTCTTCTGAGGGATGGGTCCGGCGGTGCCACCACATCCAGAACGACGCCCCAGCCAGGACGAGGACTACGACAGAGCCGAGCACGGACAGCAGGATGCGTACGTCGACATCGGGCGCGATGGTGGTCACGACCAGAATCAAAGACAGCATCACCAGGATGCCGACGATCACCGTGGCCAGGATGTTCAACCAGGTCGCGTTGACCCACGGTCCCAGGACTTCCCGGTCATTACATAGAAGGACGAGGAAGACGGTCGCGCTCGGCAGCAGGATTCCGGCCAGGGCCTGCACCGCGGTCGTGATCAGACCGAGGGGTGCATTCGGGATGAGCGTGATCGCGGCGGCCAGCACCACCATCCCGGTGTAGGTGCCGTAGAAGACCTTCGCCTCTCGCACGCCGCGATGCAGCGAGTGGTGAAGGCCGAAGACGTCACCAAACGCATAGGACGTCGCCAGCGTCACGGCCGAGCCGCCGACGATCGAGGCGTCGAGCAACAGGAGGGCGAAGATGGCTCCGACCAGCGAGCCGACGTGAGCTTTGAGGCCAGTAGCGGTACCAAGCGCATTGGTGAATCTGCCGAAATCAGGCGTGGCGCCGAATGCGGCGGCCGTCGCCATCATGATCGCGCCCGCGCCGACTACAACGACGACCGATCCGATGACCGTGTCTGCCTTCTCATATTCCAGCCAGCGCGGCGTGATCCGCTTGTCGACGATGTTCGACTGCTGGAAGAACAGCTGCCAGGGCGCCACCGTGGTACCGACGATCGCGATGATCAGAAGGATCGAGGTGGACGTGATCCCGCCCTGGATCCCAGGGACCAGCGCGCCTTTGAGGATTGAGCCCGCGTTCGGGTGGCTGAGCACGGCCAGCGGCAGCACGAGCAGGCTCGCCGCGATGAAGACGAACATCGCGCGCTCCCAGCGCCGGAAGTTGCCGCTGACTGTGATCCCGATGAGCGCTACCGCGGCGATCGGCACGACGATGTAGCGGCTGAAGCCGAAGTACTCCGCCGAAAGGCCGATCCCGATGAATTCGGTGGCGATGGTCAAGAAATTCAGGGCGAAGAGGTCGCCGACCGAAAACCAGGCCCAGAAACCGCCGAAGCGCTCCTTGATCAGGCGGGCGTGGCCGACGCCGGCAACCGCCCCGAGGCGGACCACCATCTCCTGGTTGACGATCAGGACCGGTACTAGAAGCAACAGCGTCCAGAGCAGCGAGTAGCCATAGTTCTGGCCGGCCTGGGCATAGGTGGAGACGCCGCCGGCGTCGTTGTCGCCGACCATGACGATGATCCCCGGACCGATGACGGCCGCCAGGGTCAGCAGGCGCTGGCGCCAGGTGCGGCGAGGAGCTACGTCACTGAGACGAATCGTTCCAAAGGCACCGTGGATGTCTCCCCGGTGCATCTCGTCGAGGATTGCGGAGCTTGGGACCAATTGCGAGTCGGTTTTCTGCGGCTCGCGCTCGGCCATGGTGGTTTAGTCCGCGGCCCCGGGGGTGGTGAGCGAAATTCGCGGCATCGGCGGCCGGAGCCAAGGAAAGGGTGGAGCGACGAGGAGCGCACCGTGGTGCGCGACGAGAAGCGCCGGGCCCCTTGACGCCGGCTTCAGCGCGGGCACCGCCCGCGCCCGGCCGACCAGGCCGCGAAGACGCCAGCTGCCTCCGGCGCGGCGGACTCTCATACCCCGGTGCTCGCTTCGCGGCGGTTGCGCCAGTTCTCGGGCACAATGGCCTCGATCACGTCATCGGCGGTCACCGCGCCCAACAAGTGATGGTTCTGATCGACGACCGCGACCGCGGTCAGGTTGTAGTCGGCCATGGTCAGGGTCACGTCAGTGACGTCTGCACTTGCCGGAATTGAGCAGTTGACGAGCTCCAACTGGTCGACCCTATCCCTCGATTGCGCACGCACCAGCTCGGCAACCGACGCGCTGCCGACGAATGCGCCGCCCTCATCGGTGACGAACACGGTGCCCAGCAACTGGCGAGGCGAGCGATCATCGGTGCGGACCGCTTCCAGCGCCTCCGCCACGGTCGCGGTACGGAGCACGAAGACGTAGTCGGGGCTCATCATGCCGCCGGCCGTGCTCGGGTGGTACTGCAGTAGCGTCCGCAGCTTGTGCTGCTGGTGGGCGGAGACCAGGTCGAAAACCGGCTTCCTTCGCTCTTGCTCGAGCTCACTCAACAGGTCAGCGGCGTCATCGGGCGCCATCTTGTCGAGTAGGGCGGCGACCTCTTCGTTCGAGCGCGATCTCAGGAACTCCAGCTGATGCTCGGTGTCGAGCTCCTCGAAAACGTCCGCCGTCAGCTCTACATCGCCCTCGACCGCGTCCATGATCTCTTCGCCTTCTTCGTGCGAGGCGCCCTCGACCAGGTCCGCGATCTGCGCGGGATGCAGGCGGCGAAGGCGCTGCAATGGCACGAGCAGCTTGGCGGTCGGCACGTGGGACACGAACGGCTGGACGTCCTTCCAGTCCAGGAGCACGTGCCTGCGCAGATCGGGCCGTGCCCTTCGCGGAACGATGCGACGCATCATGGCGCGGGGGCTGCGATCGACCCCTAGCAGCCGCCACTCACCATTGACCTGGCCCATGACCAGGTCGTGCGCCCTCACGATCCGGCCGCGGGTGACATCCATGAGGTGCCGGCCCAGGACGTCCGCGGCCAGAAGCACCTCGCCCGGACGCCGCTGGAAGGGCGTCATGTCGAGCGTGTCGGTGCTGAGGCGCACCGCTCCGGGTTCCAACGTGTCGATCAGCTTCCGCCCGACGAAAACCTCGGTTCCACCGACATCGACCTTCAGGCCGGAGATCGGCGGGTAGCCCCCATCCGCCAGCTTGGCGATGATGTCACCCACCTTGCCCACCGGCATGCCCGAGGCGTTCAGGACGGGACTCTTCGACAGCTGGGTGACCGTGACGCGACGCTGTTCGTGCGCAGGACCGGCTTTGACTTTCTGGCTCATTCCTCCACCTGGGCCCAATTATCGCCCTCGGGTAGCGCTACCCTCGGGGCCACCGAACAGCGGGAGGAGGAAGTCAGTGCCTCAGCAGCAGCACGTCGAACGCAGGAAGTCGAACGCCGCCCATCGCGTGGCCTACGACCGGATGATGGAGGCGCCCACCGCGCACAGGCCCCGCCTGGTCACGACCGCCTCGGTACGGCACGAGCTGCACGGCGGGACGGCCGTCGGGCGGTTCAACAGCCGGCTAGCCGTGGGGATCACGAAAGGCGTGGGCACGATGTGGGCGGCCTACGTCTTCACGCTGATCGCGATCGGCGGCGGCGTCGCGGTCATCACCAACAACCCGTTCTGGACCGCCGTGAGCGTGCTGGTCAGCCAGACCTTTCTTCAGCTCGTCCTGCTGCCGATCATCATCGTCGGCCAGAACGTGATCTCGGCCAGCCAGGACAAGCGCGCCGAGACCGACCATCTCACGCTGACCGCGCTGCACGCGATGAACGTGCGTCAGCTCGAGATGCTCGAGCAGCAGGGCAAGATCCTGGAGCAACAGCACGTGATCCTGGAGATGCTGAAAGAGCGCAAGCCGGCCTGAATCAGGCGGAAGTCAGCTCGGCGATCAGCTCGCGCACGCGCGCGTCTATCTCATCGCGAATGCGGCGCACGGTCTGGAGATCCTTGCCTGCCGGATCCTCGAGCTCCCAGTCCTCGTAGCGCTTGCCGGGGTAGATCGGGCATGCGTCGCCGCAGCCCATCGTGATCACGACGTCGGCGGCCTTGACCATGGCGCCGGTCATCGGCTTCGGCAGCTCGGCGCTCACATCGATGCCGATCTCGCGCATGGCTTCGACCACGCTCGGGTTGAGCTGGTCAGCGGGATCGCTGCCCGCAGAGCGAACGGTTATCCGGTCCCCCGCGAGCGTGTGGAGCAGCCCCGCCGCCATCTGGCTGCGGCCCGCGTTGTGAACGCAGACGAAGAGAACCTCGAGGGGTTTTGGGCTTATCGGAGGTGTGCGGCGCGGAAAAGGGTGTTGAAGGATCCTTTGATTTTCATGAAGAACATCGCCGCCTTCAGCTTCCACTTCATGGCGGCATTATGGACCGCTTGGGGCGATATCGGTACCGGGGCGTATCTGCGCAAGTAGGTGCGGAGGTAGTCCCGTTACCTCCATATGCACTCGACAACACTTCTGATCGTGATCGTCGTTGTCGTGGCCGCGCTCATCGTGATCGGATTGATCGCGGCCTTCATGAGGCGCTCGCGGCTGCACGAGCTGCCTGACGAATCGAAGGCTCGCTACGCGCAACAGTGGCGCGAAGTTGAGGCTCGATTCATCGAAGATCCTCGCGGCGCGATGCGTGACGCCGACGGCCTCGCAGTCTCGATCCTGCGCGAACGCGGCGAAACCATGGACGACCAGCATGTTCCGAAAGATCTGCGCGAAGCACGCGAGGCGGCGCGCACGGAAGGTGGTGGTCAGCCCGGCACGGAATCAATGCGGCGCGCCATGCTCGGCTATCAGCACATCGTCGACGATGGCCTGGGTGGCGTCGCGATGCGGAAGTACGCCGATCGCGGAGAAAACAAGAGAGAGGTGGCATGAACAACCCCCAGCACGAAGACCCCAGGGATCGGGAAATGAACGCTCCTCAACAGCGCGAGGAGTATCGGGATCGGAACATGAACGACCCTCAACAGCGCGAGGAATATCGGGATCGGGACATGAGCGCTCATCAATACGAGCAGCAACCTCGTGATCGAGAGATGAACGCTTCTCAGTACGGCCAGCACCACGATGGCGACATGTGGGACGGCATGGGCGAGTACCGGCAGCGATTCGACCAGCTGCAGATGAACTTCATCGAGCAGCCGAAGGAGACCGTCCAGAAGGCCGAGCAGCTCGCGAACGAGGCCGTCGAGAGGATGGTCAACACGCTGCACGACCGCCTGAGCCACATCCACTCGGAGCTCGGCGACGGCAACAGCGACACCGAGCGCATGCGTGTGGCGATGAGCCACTACCGCCATTTCGTGGAATCGCTTTCGTCGAGACACGCAGCCTGACGACCTGATCGATCGCGGCTTGCCCATCTATCCTTCGAGCGATGGGCAAGCTGCACCACGTTCCGTCCGAGCACTGCACGTCCGGCACCGCCCAGACCGCCGGCATGCAGCGGCTGGCGGCGCTCTCTGGTGACTCTGTCGGCAGCAGGGCCATCTGGATGGGCGAGACCCATGTCGCGCCGGGGGTGGCCTCGGGGCCGCATCACCACGGTCACAGCGAGACCGGGATCTATGTGGTCGCCGGCACGCCCGAGTTCATCTACCAGGAGGACGGCCGCGAGGTGCGGCTGCGCACCAAGCCGGGCGACTACATCTACGTGCCGCCCTTCGTGCACCACATCGAGTCGAACGCGCACTCCGACGAAGAGGCGGTCGTGGTGATCGCCCGCTCGACCCAGGAAGCGATCGTGGAAAACCTCCAGTCGCTCTGAGCCGGCCTGGCGCTTTCGGGCCGTTGGTACGAAAGTCCCCAGAACAGCGCGATCGGCACCTTCGTTGAGGTAGATGGCCCGCTGCCCCGCTCGTTCGGCCCCCCGGCTCGGGTGTGGTAGGGCGGCGGGCCTTTACGCCGGGAGAATCGCCGACAGACGACCGCCCGAGCGTTTCCCAAATAGGGGGAAGCTAAGTGGACGCGCTTGCGCCGGCACTTCCCGATCACCATGGGCATCCAGCCGCCCAACGAGGACCATTGCCAGAGACCTGGTGCGAACGGCGCCTCGACATTCGAACTACTCCGATGGCCCTGCCACTGCTGCCAGTGGACGCGGCGCGCAACGCGATTTCGGTGGTGGTGATGCCGCCGTCGGGCGCCTAGTTCAAAAAGCGCCCCGCGAGGGATTCGAACCCCCGACCCTCTGCTTAGAAGGCAGA
>JACZCV010060124.1_pt1 | contig 17755 bp, 15 predicted proteins | sample 8641841 | NCBI WGS metagenome assembly JACZCV01 (sample SAMN15324606, study PRJNA640507) | soil metagenome | isolation source: monocropping sugarcane control | place: China: Luxin town, Laibin City, Guangxi Province | collected 2019-07-25 | depth 10cm m
CATCGCGAATGATTCCGATATTCCGGTTTTGGGAAACGTGGAAGAGCGTGCTGCCGATGAGGTCAGAGATGTAGGCTGCGCCAGCTTCGAGTTGTGAGCGGGATTCGGTGGGAATCAGGACCAGCATTCCGCTGAGAGCTTCGGCGGAGCTGATGGAGTCGATGCCAGCGAATTTCAATACAATGCGGCCTTGGTGCAGCCAGTGATTTTCGAGCGAGTACTCACGCGGCTCGGGCTTGGCTTCTGAACTGAGCCAGAGCTGCCGGCGTTCGGCGAATTTTTCCGGGAAGTCGGTGAGGAGGTCGGCGAGGAGTTCGCCGCGGCGTCCTTGCGGACGCACGATACGCGCGATGGCTGTGAATGGATTCGGCTGCGTCAAAAGAATCGCTCGCCGAACGGCTGCTACGCGCCAGTGGCAGTGGCGCTGCCGGGGAGGCCATCTTCGATGATCTCCAGCGTGTGCCGCTTGTGCAGCTTCATGCTGGCGGCACCGATGATCGTGCGTAGCGAGCGCGCCGTGCGTCCTTGTTTGCCGATCACTTTGCCCAGATCCCGCTGTGCTACGCGCAGTTCGAGCACAGTGCTCTCCGGGCCAGAAATGGATTCAACAGTTACAAGATCGGGCTCATCGACCAAAGCCTTGGCGATCTCCAGCACGAGTTCCCGCACTTCTCCGCCCTGCTCAGTCGGCATATTCGACTCCCCGGCGTGACCGGCAGCGTCGCCGATCAGCATCCTCTTTTGAGCACAACACCCCCGCACTTGTTGGATGGTCTCCAGCAAGTCGCAACACGATGAGGGGTCGGGGGACTGGCTACTTCACAAACCAATGACTGCGTACGAATGCTTCAGGCCGCAGTGGTTGCCGGCGCTGCTTTCGACAAAAGCTTGCCAACTCGATCCGAGACTTGCGCTCCTTTAGAAACCCAATGATCGATGCGCTCGCGCTTCAGGTCCACGGTTGCTGGACTGGTGCGCGGATTATAAAGACCGACGACTTCCAGGGCGCGTCCATTGCGCGCACGTTCTTTATCGATAACAACTACACGGTAATACGGCTGCTTGCGCGCACCCATGCGCGCTAAACGAATCATTAACACTGAACTTTATTGTCCTTTCCTGCGCAGGCTGTGAGGAGTCGCCTGCCGGATGGAGGCGCAAACAGCCAATTTAAGATTATGTCGTAATTCTAATAATCCTGACAAGCACGGAGTAACCTCGTCCAAGTACCGCGTCGAGTGGGAACTACGCCATTGGCGGATTCAGGACGGGATCGAGGAACAGCCCCCGGGCCTCCTCGGCCTTTACTGGCTGGTCGGAGGAGTAGAACTCCACTCCGGCTTTGCCCATGCGCATCGAGAGCATGCCGCCTTCCGGTGCTCCGGCGCTCTGATTATTGGTGCGCGCGAAGTCGTAGCGGACGATGTGATCGTCGGGATCGGCCACAATCATCACTGCAAGCCCTGAATCTGAGTTGCTGACCCGGTATTCGTTCGCGGATGGCTGCGAAAACGATGCAGAGCCGCCATCCTGATTATATTGTTCAACATCCGCATGGAGCTCCTGCCCGAGCCTCTGCCAATGTTGCACCGCAGCTTGTGCAAATTGGGCTTCATTGTTGATGGGATTCGCCGCCATTTATGTGGATTGATGAATGTACACCGGCGGCTGGATGGCTATGCCGCAAACTCTTCCTGCGTGCCGCCATTGGTTTGGCCGCGATGCGAGCTTGCCGGATCGCGGTCGGCGACTTCGATTAGATCAGCGATTTTGGCTCGGAGTTCCGGCGTGGCTGCGTTCTTCTCCAGACGCCAGGTCCAGTTGTCTTCCGGATGAGACGGGATGTTCATGCGGCAGTCGGCATCGAGGCCCAGCCAGTCCTGCATGGGGATTATGCAAAGATCGGCCACCGACGTAATCGCGGCTCGCGTGAAGGCCCAGTGGATGCCGTCGTCGTTCGGGTGCAGGTAGCTCTCGATCGCGCGCTTCTCCTCATCTGTCGCGCCGGACTTCCACCAGCCGACCGTGGTGTCGTTGTCATGTGTGCCGGTGTACACAACCGTATTGCTTTCGTAGCGGTGCGGGAGATAGATGTGCGCGCCGGGATTCCCAAATCCGAACTGCAGAATGCGCATGCCCGGCATTTCGAAAGTGCGACGCAGGTTATCGACCTCGGGCGTAATCGTGCCGAGATCTTCGGCGATGAAGGGCAGACTTCCTAGCGCGTTCCGAAGCGCGTGAAACAGATCGTGCTCCGGTCCTTTCACCCAGCGGCCGCGTACCGCGGTCTCTTCGTGCGCGGGAATTTCCCAATAGGCTTCGAAGCCGCGGAAGTGGTCGAGGCGGACGATGTCGCAGGTCTGCAGCGCCCACTTCATGCGCTGCACCCACCAGTCATAGCCGCGCTGGCGAAGCACGTCCCATCGATAGATAGGATTGCCCCAGCGCTGTCCGGTCTCGCTGAAGAAGTCGGGAGGCACGCCGGAGACGTTGATCGGCTTGCGCTCTTCGTCGAGCTGAAAAATATCAGGATGGCTCCAGACATCGGCGCTGTCGAGGCTCACGAAGATGGCCACATCGCCGATGAGTTTGATTCCCAGCGACGTGCAGTACTGATGCAGCGAGCGCCACTGCTCGAAGAAGAAGAACTGAATGGCGCGATCGACCATCAACTCATGTTCAAGTTCCTTTTTGATTCGTTCGATGGCTGCGTGGTCGCGGCGTCGGAATTCGGCAGGCCAGTCGAGCCAGCTCTTCTGATCGTGATGGTTGCGAAGAGCTTCGAACAGGACGTAGTCTTCGAGCCACCATCCATTGAGCCAGCAGAATTCGTCGAAACGCTGGCGCGCGTTTCCAGAGGCCCGTTTCAGGAATTGCTCGGCAGCTTTGTTCAGAAGAGGGAGCTTAGTTGTCTGCGCTTTTGCGAAGTCAACGTGGCAGGACGCGTTCGCGAGCTCGTCTATCTCGTGTTTATCCAGCCATCCTCGCTCGCCCAAACGCTCGAGGCTGATGAGCAGCGGATATCCCGCGAAAGCTGATGTAGCCGAGTATGGCGAGTTTCCAACGCCTGCCGGGCTGATGGGCAGCACCTGCCAGAGGCGCTGACGCGATGATGCAAGGAAGTCGGCAAAGCGGTATGCCTCCGGACCTAGATCGCCGATGTCTCCGCGCGACGGCAACGACGTGATGTGCAACAGCGTCCCGCAAGCTCTTTCAAAAGGCATTCCGCTCTCGCAAACAACGTGTGATGAAGAAAGGAAAATAAAAAGCTGCCCAGTGCGGCTGGGCAGCTATTGTACGAATGCTATGTTGCTAGCTGCCGGCCGGGAGGCGTGCGCCAGGCTGGTTCGCCTCTTGCTCTTCCTTGTTGTACTTAATGCGGCCGTCTTTCTCCATGCTTTGGACAAGATTCGTCGCGAAGAGCTGGAAGGCTTGGCCTTTCTTCTGCTCCAGCGTGCGCTCGCGGGCAGCATCTTTGTTCTTCGCAAACTCCTCCGTTGACGGTTCCTGCTGATCAACGATCTGCAGCACGGCGCCGTTATTCTCGGCCATAATTGGGCCGCTGATCTGGTCCTTTTGCAGCGTGAATGCAACGGAGGCTGGTCCGCCCATCGAGCCGAGATCAGGAACCTGCCCTTGCTGCGTGACGAAGTCGCTGGTCTTGTACTGCGCACCTTCTTCCGCGGCGGCCTTCTTCAAATCGTGCAGCGCTTTGGCACGTTCGGTGAGTTCCTGCGTTTTGCGTGTAAGCAGCGCCTGTGCCTGTTCGTTGCGGAACGCGGTCTCGACCTTCTGCTTCGCTTCTTCAAATGTTGGCGTCTTTGCCGGCTAATCGTCGAGAACATCCACGATTGCGTAGCCGTTCGGAGTGTGCGCGAGCACTGGTCCCGATTTGGGCTTCGTTGAGAACGCCACCTGCATGAAGTCCGGAGCCTGTCCAATTCCGGGCAGCGAATCGGTGTTGCTGAACCAGTCTGAGGTCTGGACCTTCAGGTTATGCGCTGCTGCTGCCTTGTCCAAGCCTTCGGTCTTCGCCTGGGATTCCAGCGTTCGTGCCAGCTCGTCTGCGGCTTTCGATTCTTTCTGCTGTTTCAGAATGGGAACGATGTCAGCTTTGACTTCGTCCAGCGATTTGGTATGCGCCGGCTGTTTGTCGATCAACTGGATGATATGGAAGCCGTAGGTACTTTTCACCAGTCCGCTGAGCTGTCCTTTGTTCTGCAGCGCGAATGCTGCCTGCTCAAACTCGGGTACCATGGCGCCCTTCTGGAATGGAGGCAGTTCGCCGCCTTTGGCTGCACTTCCGGGGTCGTCGGAGTTCTTCTTTGCGAGCTCTTCGAAGCTGGCGCCATTCTTGATTTGATTCAGCAAACCTTCAGCCTTCGTTCGCGCTGCATCCAGTGCTTTTTGATCGACTTTGCCGTCTGGACCGGGAGAAGAAGTCTTCACCAGAATGTGCCGCACGTGGACGCGCTCCGGCACTTTGTATTGATCGGTGTGCTGGTTGTAGTACTGCTTGATGTCATCGTCAGTGACCGTCACGCCAGGAATCGTCGAAGCGTTAACCGCGATGTAGCGCGCCTTCCGCTTGTCCGGAATGGAATTTACGTATTCCTGCTTGTGCTTGTCGTAGTAGGCCTTCAGCTCCGTGTCGGTAACCTTTACTTGCTTCGCAACCTGATCGTGGGTGAGCACCGCATAGGCGAACTTCACCTTGCGGTTCTGCTTTACGTACTCGTCTTTCACTTGTGATTCTGGAACGGTGATCGGACCTTCAATCAACCCGATCAACTTCTGGATAAGGAGCTGTTCCTTTACCAAGTTTTCGAAACCGGCAACACTGAGGTGAAACTGCTCGCTGACGAAGTTCTCGTAATTCTGCTCGCCGACAAAGTTTCCTCCCGGAAACAGCACTTGCCCAAACTGTCCTTCGTGGAGAAAATTGCGAACTTCATCGTCGGAAGCATGCAGCCCAATTCGGCGAGCTTCGGCGATGAGCGCATATTTTGTGATCAACTGATTCGCCGCTTGCGGTCGCACAAATGAGGCGTACTCGACGGGAATGCGCTGCTGACGGGCCATCTGCTGCGCCGCACGCTCTACGTCGGCCGAGGTAACGTCGTGTCCTGCGACACGCGCATAGACGCCTTTCCCCGCTGTATTTGAAAGTCCTTCAAAGATTCCCGGAATCAGGAAGATCACCATCGTGACTGCAACGATGATGAGGATCGCGTTCAGGACGATTTTCTTGCCCTTAGTGGGCGTTTGCAGAAACTTAATCATTGACTGTGGATTGACTCCAGAGAAGATTGCCGGAAAGTTTGATTATAGCGGAAAGGCTTTCGGCTTCCGGCTGGCGCTTCCGGTTAAAGCGAAAACCTGATATGAAACCCGCGGGCGGTTCTTTGCTTTCGTCGGAAAGCCAGTAGCCATCAGCCGGTTTCACTCCGTGATCTGCGCCAGTCCTACACGCTCAATTGCGTGAAAGCGTCCCATATCCACGCCAGTGATCTGCCCGTGTTCGTTCTGGACGTACATGTTTCCGAACTTCGCTCCCCAAATCAGTTCTTCGGCGCGATATGACGAGCGCGCGTGGACGGTCTGAGAAAACGTTTCGTCGATTCCGGTGAGCAGGATGAGGAACTCGGCGTCGCTGGCCATCAGGTCTTCGCGCGTGCATCCGCGCAGAGGGCTCTTGTCGTCGATGGGATGCACGATTGTCCAGCTCAACGGGAAGAAGACGACTTTCTCGCGCTCGAGAGATAACGGATAGTATTTGCGAATGCGATTGCCATCTACGTTCTCGAACTTGGACATCAGCACGCGCGCGCCCACCTCGATGAGTTGATTGTTGCGCGAATTGATGATGCGAAATTCGAAAGCTGTGATCCCGTTGTAGGGAGCTACGATGGCTGCGTCGCTGAATAGCACCTTCGCTGTGGGCCGCGAGAACCGGGCAAAGATCAAACCCGTTGCCAGCGCAAAACCGAGCAACGCACTGACTGCCTCCACGCACACAATTACATTCGCCGCCAACGTGACCGGAACGATATTGCCGTAACCGATGGTAGAGAACGTTTCGATGCTGAAAAAGAATGCTTTGAGAAACGAAGATGAGATTGTCTGCCCGCCGGTCGTCTGTAAAGCCGCATTACCGCAAAGCAGATAAGCAACGCCGAAGATGCCGTTGATCGCGATATACAAGCCGACCACTAGGCCGATAAACCTCGGCCACGACATCATCAGAAGCGAATAGTAGGAGGCATAGGAGTCGGTAATGCTTTGCTTGCGCCGAACATTGAAGCTGCCATCACGATTCAGCAAGCGCACATTCCGCGCCTGCGAGACGACGGAACCGAACCCGAGATCGCGGTCGCGTTCTTCAGCGCTCTGCAAAGTGATTACGGGATTGTGCGTCGACATTACTTCTCCGCGAGAGCCACACGAGAATTCGCCTATGGTAACGATGATTCCGGCGCCAGAAAAGACTCGCTAGCTCACAACAGTTGCTCGATCTCCGTTTCGGCTCCAGCCAAAGTCGCGGGCAGCTACTTCCACAATGTGACGCCCGATCGGCAGAGATGCGGTCGCCGCTGGTGAAGGAACATTGCATACATGGAGAGCCCGTGCTTGCGTAACAAACTGAAAATCGTCCACCAATGCTCCGTTCTTATCAACGGCCTGCGCCCGGACTCCTGCACTGGCATTAATGAGGTCTTCTTCCCGAATCGCGGGAAGAAGCTTCTGGAGTGCGCTAACAAAAGCGGCTTTATTGAAAGACCGATACATCTCTGCAAAACCTGTTCTCCAATACTTCTTTGCCATCCGCCAGAAACCAGGGAAGCCAACCTCATCGAGAACGTCAGCCGGGTGGAAAGCTGTTTTGGAGTAGCCTTCGCGTTTCAGGGCGAGTACGGCGTTCGGACCTGCTTCCACTCCGCCACCGACTTTCTTGGTGAAATGAACCCCCAAAAAGGGAAAGCGCGAGTCGGGCACGGGATAAATCAATGTCCGCACCAGGTCGCGTCGCTCCGGACGCAGCTCGTAATATTCACCGCGAAACGGAATGATCCGCAGCGGCAGCTCCGCTCCGGTAAGTCGCGCAATGCGATCGCTGTGCAAGCCTGCGCAATTGATCAGGAACTTCGATCTGTACGCTCCCGAAGAAGTCTCAATCGTGAACTCCGAATTGGAATCACGAATCCCGAAGACGGCGGAAGAGGTTCGAAGTTCGACCCCCGATCTCACCGCTAGTTCAGCATACTTTTCCGCCACGAGCCTGTAGTTCGTAATTCCGGTTCCAGGAACCAGCAGCGCAGCCACGCCGGCTGCGTAGGGCTCGTAGTCGCGAATCTCGCCTGCCGACAGGAGACGCACCCCTGGCACGCCGTTAGCCAGAGCGCGACGATGAATCTCCTCTAACGCGGGTTTTTGTCTTTCCTCACTAGCGACGACCAGTTTTCCGCAAATCTCGTGCGGGACCTCACACATCTGGCAAAAGCGAACCATCTCCGCCGCGCCTTGCACACAGAAGCGCGCTTTCAGCGAGCCTGGACGGTAATACACGCCAGAATGAATGACGCCGCTGTTATGCCCAGTCTGATGCGCCGCGACACTCGATTCCTTCTCGAGGACCGCGAGTCTCAACCTCGGATAACACTCACTCAGCTCCTTGGCCGCCGAGAGCCCAACGATTCCCGCCCCGACGATCACCGCGTCATACGCTTGCGACAATCCCACCTCTTTGATCCTGAAAACAAAGTGTAACCGCGCTGGGTTCCAGAGTGGCGACAAGCATGCGACTGGAGCACGCGATTCCAAGCACAGCACCCCCGAGCAGGGTTTCGCTATGAATTCGTCCACAGGCGCGCAGCGGTCTGTGGAAGTCTTGAAAATCTAACTGACTGATGGCAAAGGACTTCCCTATCATGTGCACAGCTTTGCGACACACACATTAGAAAAGATCGTTTTACGGCGTAAGCCGTTGATGCGGCGTGGCTTGCCGGACCATCCCTTGGACACCTACTTGCAATTCGAAGTGGCGTACTGGTATGCGAGGAATCAGGGCACCAGTATGTTTCATAAGGGAGACCTAGGATGAAACGCATCTTGCAAACTACCTGGCTACTCGGCGCCGCTTTACTTTTTTGCTTGGCGGCCCCCGGGTTTGCCGATTCAGTAACCTTCAGCACCACAGGCACATTCAGTAACGGGGCCTGTGCGAGTAGCGGAAGTGTTTGCAGCACTGGAAGCGGAGTGTCACTCAGCTTCGAGGGCCTTACAAATGCAACCGTTACTCCTGATCAGCCCGGCAAAGGGGGATCTCTGTTCACCTTCAATAGTCTAGGGAACTTCGACGCAAGCGCGGGGGCTCTGACTAGCTTTGACGGCGTAAACTTCACGTTGAATATCAGCCAGTCGGATCCTGCTGCTTCACCGAGCAGTGGAAGCTTGCTGGCCTCTTTGAGCGGCAGTCTTCAGACGACGAGCAGTGGAACGGAGGTAATCTTTTCCAATCCTACGTCGATCACACTGGGTGGCGTTACCTACCAAATCAGCAGCTTCACGATGGATGGTCCAGGCGTGGTGCTGTCTCCGTACACGACGAACGGCGGTATGACTACCCTGCAGGGAATGATTTCTGAAGTAGCTGTCCCAGAACCTTCTGCGATGTTGCTGCTCGGTTCTGGCTTGCTCTCACTCGCTGGATTACGGAAACGTTTGTTTTCCATTTAGCAAGCGAGAATGTGGTTCTGAAAAACCTAAGCCGCCCACCCGGGGCGGCTGTTCTTTTGCAATTCGTGAAATTCCGCAACGCGAGATTAGCCTTCCACTTCGCGCAACCTGGCAGCCTTGCCCTTGAGCTGACGAAGATAGAAGAGCTTCGCGCGACGCACGCGTCCGGAGCGGACATGCTCGATCTTATCGATGACTCTGGAATTCAGCGGGAAGATGCGCTCGACGCCCTGTCCGAAACTGATTTTCCGGACAGTGATACTGGCCTGCGGTCCGCCCTTATGAGCGATCACCACGCCTTCGAAAGCCTGCAGACGTTCTTTGTCGCCTTCCTTGATCTTCACCTGCACGCGGACGGTGTCGCCCGGATTGAAATGAGGAATGTCTTTGCGCTGCAACTTGTCAGCGAGCTTAGCCATGATCGGTGAAATCGACATTATGAGTTCCTTTCGCGCACGTCGCACCTACTCTGCCGGCACACGCATGAAATTTCTATGATTTGCCGCGCCGGTAGGTGGTTCTCAGAAGCGCCGCAACAGAGCCCTGCAGACGCGACTGCGCCATGAGGGCAAAGGTAGATTGTACCCGATGCAGCAGAAGCTGTCAGCTTTTGCCGCGCTTTGAGCCGAAGGTGCTTAGTTCATCCATCAGCATCCGATCCTCGTAGTTCAGAGCTTCGGATTCCAATAAATCAGGACGATTCCGCAGCGTCTTCTCCAGCGCCTTGCGGCGCCGCCAGCGGCGGATTTCGTCGTGATTCCCCGACGAGAGCACGTCCGGGACGGGCCAGCCGCGAAACTCGGCCGGCCGCGTGTAGTGAGGATAGTCAAGCAGTCCGCGGGACGCGCAGGTTGAGTCGGGTACATCAGATTGCGCAGTCTTGATGTGCGAACTGAAGCTCTCCTGGTGTGCCGATGCCTCGTTGCCCAGGACGCCAGGCACGAGCCGCGTGATCACGTCGATGATCATCGCCGCACCGAGTTCGCCGCCGCTGAGGACGAAATCACCTAGCGACAGCTCGCGGTCCGCGAGGTGTTCATTTACGCGTTCATCTACTCCCTCATAGCGGCCGCAAAGCAGGACAACACGATCCAGCCTTGATAAGGCCTCGGCCTCCTGTTGATCGAAGAGTCGGCCCTGCGCAGACAAGAGAATGACCGTCTCACGCGAGTCGGCCATAAGTCGCTCCTCTCGCGACACAACACCCAGCGACTCGACACACTCGAAAATCGGCTGCGCCTTCAGCACCATGCCTTCCCCACCGCCAAAAGGACGATCATCAACGGTCTGGTGACGGTCATGGGTAAACGCGCGTAAGTCATGAATCGTGACATTCACCAAACCTTGCTCGCGCGCGCGACGCAGCACACCGAAATCGAGCGGCCCACGAAAGAAATCCGGAAAGATGGTGATGATGTCGAAGCGCATTCAGTGCGTATAGACGTGGCAGAGGATGACTCCCAATAATACCTTCGAGTCTCAGGCGGGTGAGGTAGGTCGAGCCCCGGTCATCGAGATGGCAGTATATCGGTTTGACCTCAGATGTAATCCGGCATACTCTCGTTTTCAGCGCGAGGGGCGCATCCAGTCCGCGGAAAGGGCAGTGCCCACCCACAGAAATCCAAACTGAAGGTACGAACCTTCTTTCAGCCTGATCTAGTGCGGACCTCCAGGCATGCGATGAAAGGAGATTCGTATGTTTCCTAATCCGCAGGACGCTCTTCCCCTCCCACAAAAACCCAACCTCGAACAGTATCGCAAACTCGTGAAGGAACTCGTGCGAGCGGCAAGAACCGGCGAGAACGCGATTCGCGATTGGGCCGGTCACTGGATCGACGCGCTGATTCGCCACTCCGGACTCGTGATCACGCCGGGTATGCCGGTTCGCATCGAGCGCTGGAGTAAAGAAGTCGCGAGATACGCGATAGAAGAACTAGTCAACAAAGAGACGATGACTCTCACCAAGGCCCAGTTCGTGATTGCCCGAGCGCAAGGTTTCGAAAGCTGGCCGAGATTCTCGCGCCACCTGCAACAGCTCGCGCAGTCGAAATCGGAGACCTCGCAATTCGAAGCTGCGGCAGACGCGATCGTCAACGGTGACGCTCCCAAATTGAAACGCCTGTTGCGCGATAGTCCAGAGCTCGTGCGCGCACGCTCGACGCGAGAGCATGGCGCGGCGTTGCTGCACTATGTCTCGGCGAATGGCGTTGAGGGATTTCGACAGAGGACTCCGAAGGACATCGTGACGATCGCGAAGATCCTGCTCGATGCGGGGGCCGAGGTCGATGCCACCTGCCATGTATACGGTGGTGATTGCACGACCTTGAGCTTGGCAGCAACGAGTGTCCATCCTGCGAATGCAGGCGTGATGGACGAATTACTTCAATTGCTCCTCGGCCATGGAGCCCGCATGGACCGGAAAGGCAGTGCGGGAAACGCGCATTGGCTCGTCTTCGCCTGCCTCGCAAATGGGCAACCCGGAGCCGCTCGCTTTCTCGCCGCTAAGGGAGCCTACGTTGACTTCGTCTCCGCGGCTGCGTTGGGCCTTCTCGAAGAGGTGCAAAAACATTTTTCTCCAGACCGAAACGGGAAGCCCGCCGTTTCGCAGCAGTTAATACAGGAGGCGTTCCGTTATGCCTGTGGATATGGCGCCACTGGCGTCGTGGAGTTTTTGCTGCATCGTGGCGCTGACGTCGCAGAACATTGCGGAGACGGCTTCACGGGAACGCATTACGCCGCAATGTACGGACATGCCGAAACGGTAAAGCTACTGCTGGGTCACCACCCTCCGCTTGAAATCAAAACCAATCGCGGAGGTACGGTGCTGTGGCATGCGCTTGAATCTGCTGAACGTCATCGCCAATCGGAGGGATTTCTACGAATCATTGACGCTTTGATTTTCGCAGGTGCCGTGGTCCCAGAAAAACATCCGCCAGTGAATCCGCAGATCGACGCTTTGCTTGCCCAGCAGGGAGGCCGCGTGGACCCGCAAATGCGCTGGTTTGAAGAGTAGGTGGCGCGATTCCGGTTCTGTGACATCGACCCTGATGTGCAAAGCGGGTATTATCTGCAACCCTGGACAGGTCGAGGCGGAGGGTTCTGAGTTCAGTCGGGGATCACAGCGCTCTGGGAGCCCCCGACTTCACAGGCTGCGAAAAATGCGAGCACCGCCAGGTAACCGAACCGGCGCCGCTAGGCGGTGGGGCAACCGCGTGTGTTGCGGCTGCGTTTCTCCGCAATTGCCGACAGTATCGTTGCACTCGGAGCTCGCCATTCGCGATCTCCGACCCACCGGCTACCGCCGCTGGTTCTGTTTTGGCATTTTTCCGCAGCCTGTTCAGTTAGGGGGGCTTCCATCTCAATGAGGACACAGCCATCGCGCGAAATTCAGGACGCAGCAATTACGAAAATCACGACACAACAATTGCGAAATGCATTAATCTGCCCGCTTCACTTCCACTTCGAAGACATGAGTCGGTCCAAACATGTTCGAGCGGAATACAATCCACTTGCCGTCCGGAGTGAAGCTTGCATTGGGCTCTAATCGGTAGTCATGTTTCGAGAGATCAACTAACTTTTCAGCCTGCAACGCACCGTCTTTCGGAGTAAACAGATAAATCCACTGCCCATTGCAGCCCTTGGCCACGCTATTCGGCCCACCGCCATCGCCCGAAAAGTGCTTCTCGTCGGGCGCTTCGTTGTAATGTACTGACCACTCGCTGCACTCGAGCTTATAGCGCATTGTCTTGCCGCTCGCCAGGTCGAACCCCCCGAGCCAAAACTCTTTCCCTTTTGGCGTCTGCAGATCGTACCAGATCGTCTTGCCGTCGGGGCTGAAGAATTCATGTCCGGCAATCTCCATCTCCATCTGGCGATGGTGTATCTGGCGCAGCTCGGTGCCGTCCGTCTTGATGGTCCAGATGCGATCGACTTTGTGCCACGGTCCCTCATGGCAAAACATGATCAGGTTTGGATCGGTGGGCGAAAACTGAACGTGATTGAGCCAGTCAGTCGAATGATTGAAGGTATTGAGTTTTCCCGTTTTGATATCGATCGTGTACAACGACATCGGAATCTTCGCTGCCAGACGTCGCTCCATCATGGAGCCTTTGCCAGGATAGTTGTCGCCGCGGTCCCGGGGAAGCTGCGTCGCGTTCTGCTGCGGAGGCTGCGGACTGTCCTCCCAGCTTCCTGCGAGTAGCGTCTCGTCAGCATTCACGGCGAAACCCGATCCTGTACGTAGACGCGACTCGGTCACGATGCTGCGAGTCTCGCCGGTATCGAGATTCGTGACGTACGCCGTGTCACCTTTGAGATAGAACACTTGCCGCGTCTTCCGTCCAACGATCACGTTGCGAGCTCTTTCTTCCACGACCTCCCGGATCTTGCGGGTTTCGAGGTTGATGACCGACAGACCGTGTTGCGTGGTGACAAGCAGTAGGTCGCCCTTCGCGGTATAGGCGTTCTGATGAAAGTACAGGCTCGCGGTGCCAGGCTCATCGGACAAGCGAATGATGCGGTGGTGGGTAGCTGGATCAATCCAGTTGCGTGGTGGTTCCTGCGCGGGCGATCGCGATTGCACCGCCGGTGTTGAGGAGGGACTGGTCGCGGGCACCCGTGCCCCAGCGCTCGCGACGAGCAGAACGAATACCGAAGCGCGACTGATCCTCACAATGAGCGGTTCCGTTTAGAAAAAGATTCTGAGTCCAAACTGCAGGTACCGCGGCAACTGCAATTCGCGTAACTGACCGAAACCCGTGTTGTACGCCTGCCGCAAGCGATAAAGCTTGAAACCGTCCAAGGTACGGATATCAAATTTGTTGGCGTCGGTGGTAGCGAACTGCTGCGGGAGTGGAACCGTCCAGAAAGTTGTCGGCAGAGCACCCGACGACAACCGTTGCGAGTTGATCATCTGTGTAATTTGGTTGTAGAGCTGCTGCCCGGCAGTGTTGGTACAGACGCTACTTTTGTTCGCTGCACAGGGCGGCTGTCCATTGAGGTTTGCCCACGTATCGTATTCAGACATCGTTAGGGGAGTGATCGTCCTGACGCCTGTACTCGGGTTCAACGTAATCGTGCCCTCGTTGGGAGCTGCCATCCAATCGGGTCCGGCATTGCCCGAGCTGACCTGCCAGTTCGGGTGATTGAAGACGTTCAGCGCGTCGACTCGGAATTGGATGCGACGGGTTCCGTCGGCTCCCCACTTGCCGGGGAACGGGAAGTTCTTCTGTATTGAGGCATCAAAGAACTTCTGCATCGGCCCTCGAATCGCGAGCACGCGCGCCGCGTTACCTAACGTTCCCTTTTCGGGACGGATAAAGGCTGCTGGATTCACGTAAGGTTCGCAGGTAGCGATCGAGACGCAATTCGTGCTGTAAAGGGGGTTGATCAACGGCTCACTTGGATTGACGTCGGGGCGAACCGTGTGTGTGAGGCTGGCGTTCAGGCCGTTGGCATCACTGAGTGTCGGCATAAACGGATACTCGCTGTTGATGCGGACCACCCCGCCCGTCGCCCAGCCGCCGACGACCGCCTGGATCGGTGCCCAGGCGTCGCTGAGAAACGTCCTGCCATGGCCGAACGGCGTGTCCCATACGTAACGCGCGGTCAACCAGTGCGGCTGATCGAAGGTCGAGATCGAGTAGTCTGAACTCAGCGGCGCTCCGAAACTCACGTTGCCGCCGCTCGATGTCGGGGTCGTCAAGGTACGCGTGTCCGGACTGGCATCGGAGGCATTATCCATTGACTTCGAATATGTGTAGTTCACCGTCGCTTCCAGGCTCTTCATGCGGCGCGTAAAGCTGATGTAGCCCGCATGGCGAATGCTGCTCGCCTGCGAATTGAAATACTCATTCAGATTGTTGAAGCCCTGGTAGGTGCTCGCCAGTGAACCCCACGGAATCGTGATCTTGTTGCCAAGCAGATCCGTACGTCCGAGAGGATCGGTGAGGGTGATCTCGGGCCCGATTGACGACACCGGAGTTGTCCCAGTCGCGCCCGGAGGGAACCCGACCCCATTCTCCAACTCCTGAACGAGGTTGAAGTCGCGCGGATTGATATTGATCAATTGCGTGTACAGGTTTGATCCTTTGGAACCTACATAGCCGAGTTCCAGTACGGTATTGCGTGCGAGCTCCTGCTGGAAGGTTAAGTTCCAATTCTGGACGTAAGGGATCTGTGTGTTGGGTGCAATAACGTATCCAGGAATGCCGAGGCTAGGGAGATAGACAAGCCCATTTGCCGGGATGTTGAGCGCCTGCGCTGGCGTCAGCCCAGGATTGCCCACCTCCGGATTGCCGGAGAGCCGCAGCGCCGAACAGGGATCGACACTACCCGAAGATAGAGTGGTGCCACACCCGGCGGTACTCGTTGTGCTCAATGTCGAGGCGTTCACGAATCCGCCGAAGTCTGGATTCGGTAGACGGTTGTTGCCAAGAATGGACTCATGAGAAAGTCCGTAACCGCCGTGCACAACCAGACGATCATGGTACTTCGAAGGACTCCACGCGAACCCGAGGCGAGGCTCAAAGTTCCAGCGATCAATAGGCTCGATGTACTTCGACGATCCATGGCCGGCGTACTGAAACGGCACCACGTTAAACGATGTCAGAGTCGTCGTGGTGCCCGGTATCGTGATCGGCGCGCTCAGCGGGAAAGGCTGCGCCAGCTCGGGATGGAACGAGCCCTGTAGGTCGTTCTTTTCCGTACGCGGCAATTGCAAGCCATAACGTACGCCTAGATTCAGCGTGAGGTTTGGCTTCAACTTCCAATCGTTCTGAATGAATGCGGCCGCCGAGTTCCAGCGATAGTAGTAGTTCATCAGCAGCGGACGCACTGCGATCTGATTGGGAATTCCCAGCAGATAGCTCGCGAATGGATTGCCGCTGTTTGCAAGGCTCGTCGATCCGAAAGCCGCGCTGGTCTGTGCGACGCGAAAGTCCCAACGTCCACCCGATGCTCCGAAGAACGGCGCAACGTTGAGCAGCGCATGTGTCAGGTCGACACCGAACTTCCACCGCATCGCACCGCGGTCCCAATAGACCATGTCGACGATGTTGTAGCGCTCTTCAGTGTTGTAGTTGTTGGTGGAAGCTGAAGAGCCGATGTTTGTGAACGCGTCGTAACCGTTGCTATCGCTGCTGAACTGGAACAGCGGTATGCCGCCCTTGGTCAGACTTGGAATCCCGAGTTCGGTCGAAATATTGCGTCCCGTTTTGATATTGAACTCGGGCGAGTAGTCCTCGCTAAAGGTGCCTCGCGTGTAGTTGAGGCGCAGGTCGTTCATCAGCCGGTTTGTGATCACGTTGGTATCGGCAATCACGAACTGGCGTGCCCAACTGTACGCCGCTGAATTCCCGTTAACGTCGCTGCCAAAGCCACGCGTGCCGACTGCCGGCACGTAGGTATAACGGAAATTGGCTTTGTTCTTGTCGCTGAAGTTTTGGTCGAGGCGCATCGTCCAGCGGACTTCATCCTGCTTGACGAACCGATTTACCACGTAATTCTTCACGCGCCCATTCGGATCGAGATGCCAGTCGCCGGGCTCAGGCATGAACTGCAATGCCTTGAGCGCTATGGGGTCCATCATCGATTGCGGTATCACATTTCCGGGAAACGCTACCGGATTCCCTGATATCCGCTTCATCTGTCCGTTCACCAGGTTGTACTGCTGAAAAATCGTGCTCGGTCCGACCGATGTCAGGTTGAAACGCGCGGCCACGTCGGTAGGCAGCCAGCCGCTGCTGGTGCGAACGAGATTGCTGAAGTCGCCCTGACGCATCGCATCGGTTGGCAGCAGGGTGTCGACAACCATAAAATCCTCGCGATATCGCGGTTCGCCGGCGAAAAAGAAGAACGTCTTGTTGCGGCCGTCGTAGATCTTTGGAATCCACACTGGCCCGCCGAGCGTTCCCGAGAACTGGTTGAAGCGAAGATTGTTCGGCGGACGCGTGCTGCCGGCGGTCCACTTCTCGGCATTCGTGATCGGATTTCTCATGTACCACAGCGCCTCGCCGTGGTACTGATTCGTACCCGACTTTGTGGTCACATTGATGGCGCCGCCGCCGGTCTGTCCGTATTCGGCCGAGTACGCCGAGGTTTGCACGGAGAATTCCTGCACTGTCTCCGGAGTGAAGTCCACAATTGCGCGTGCGATGCCGACTCCGGTGTTATCGACACCGTCGGCGAGCATCGTGGTGCTGCCCGAGCGTCCACCGTTGATGTTGATATTGAAGCCCGGAACCGGCTGTCCCGATGTCACATCGGCATCTTCACTGCCCGCCGTACCACTCACGTTCGGCGCGGTGAGCGCCAGGTCGAGCACACTGCGATTGAACAGCGGAACGTCCTGCATCTGTCGCGCGGTAATCGTCTGCGACTGCGTACCGGATTCGGTGTTCATAAGCGGCGCTTGCGCTTCCACCGAGATGAGGGTTGCGACCGAACCTGGCAGCAAGTTCACGTTGCGCGTAACCGTCGTCGCAGTATCAACCTTCACCTCCTCGTAAATCGCCTTGCGGAACCCGGGCGTTTCCACCTCAACCCGATATGTGACCGGATCGAGATTGCTGACAGCGTACGTTCCGGCATTCGTGGTTTTCGTGACGAACTTCTGGTTGGTGCCGACGTTGATCACTGTGACTGAGGCATCGGGCACAACAGCACCCTGTGGATCGAATACTGTGCCGCTGATGCCGCCGCGATTGGTTTGCGCCAGAACGGGAAGAGATGACGTTAGCAGCAGAAGAAAGACTGCAAGACAAACATATGAGACTCCCAAGATAGAAGTCTGGCGGAATTCGCTTCGACCATCGGAGTGCATCTGGTCACCCCCACAATGAAATAGGCGTGCAGCGGGTCAGGCGCGGAGATGTGATGTATCACTCTGCTGTAAACGTTATCAAGGCGGAGTAGGCTGGTTGGCGATGGTTTTGTATTGCAGAACGCCTTGGCGGGGCGCAGGGACATTCGCAAGCACGCAGAATCGAAGATTATTTCAATGTAACGCGCGAGCCCTGAA
>JACZCV010129523.1_pt1 | contig 17744 bp, 18 predicted proteins | sample 8641841 | NCBI WGS metagenome assembly JACZCV01 (sample SAMN15324606, study PRJNA640507) | soil metagenome | isolation source: monocropping sugarcane control | place: China: Luxin town, Laibin City, Guangxi Province | collected 2019-07-25 | depth 10cm m
CCTCGGTCACCAGCGTCTCGACGTCAGGAACCTCCAGCGCGGTCGGGATCAGGTAGTCCATGAAGCTGGCGGAGAGCGGCTGGCCGCTCGCGTCGAATGCGAACTCTTCGAGCAGCGCGCCGCCGACGCCCTGCGCGAAGCCGCCGGCCATCTGTCCCTGGACGATCACCGGGTTGATGCAGCGGCCGATGTCGTAGCCGATCGCATAGCGCCGGATGTGGACCGCGCCAGAACGCGGATCGACCTCGACCGCCGCGACATGGACGCCATACGGGAAGCCTAGAAGTTCGCAAACGAAGCGATCCTCGACCGCGAGGCCCGGGAACGGAACCATCCGGCTCGGTGTTCCTTTCACGGTCACGCCATCGGGCGTGAGGACAAGGTCGTCAGGCGAAGCCTCGAGCTGCTCAGCCGCCAGGTCCAGCAGCTGCCGGCGCAGCTTGACCGAGGCGCCCATCACCGCGGCGCCGCCCATCATCGCCGCCCGACTGCCGAATGAGCCCATGCCCTCGGGAATGGCGGCGGTGTCGCCGTGCACGACGCGAATGCGATCGAAGTCCAGGCCGAGATGCGTCGCGCAGACCTGGGCGAGCGTGGTCTCCATGCCCTGTCCGAGCGAGGCGGTGCCGGTGAACACCGTCACCTCGCCGCGTGGATCGAGCTCAACGCGCGCGTACTCGCGCTCGGCCGGCCCCGCCTTCTCGACGAAGAACGCGACGCCGATACCGCGCTTGAGGCCGTCCTTGGCAGGCTGCGATCGCCAGCGCTTCAGCCCGGCGTAGTCGAATGCCTCCAGCGATTTGTCGAGCAGGAGCTGGTAGTCGCCGCTGTCGTAAACGACGGGATGGCCGTCGAACAGCGTGCCCGTGTCGTGCGGGAACGCGTCGCGCGCGATGAGGTTGCGCCGCCGGATCTCGACCTTGTCCAGGCCGAGCCTGTTGGCGGCGATGTCGATCAGCCGCTCACGCACGAAGTTGACTTCGTAGCGCCCCGGCGATCGGTATGTGCCGCCAGGTGTCTTGTTGGTGAGGACGCTTTTGTACTCGCCGCGATACGCGGGCCACGAATACGGTCCGGGCAGCATCGAGATGCTGAGACCGGGCACTGTCATGCCGTGCGTCCGGACGTACGCGCCGGTGTTGTTGATGAACGTGTCCTTCAGGCCGAGGAACTTGCCGTCCTCGGCGAGAGCGAGCTCGACGCGATGCACCTGTTCGCGCGACTGGTTGGTCGCGCGCAGGTTCTCCTCGCGATCCTCGACCCACATCACGGGCCGGTTCACCCGCATTGCCGCGAACGGGATCAGGAAGTCTTCGGGATAGAACTCGCCTCGCGCGCCGAAGCCGCCGCCGACGTGCAGCTCGACCATCCGGATGCGCGCCTCATCCCAGCCCAGCAGCTGCGCCAGGATGCGGCGGTTGACGTGCGGGATCTTGGCCGCGCCCCAAACCGTGAGCGACTCCGACGCGGCGTCGTACTCGGCCAGCAATCCACGACACTCGAGCGGCACCGCCGCGTGGCGCTGGATGCGGAACTCCTCTTTCACCACGAGGTGGGCATCGGCCAGCGCCGCGTCGATGTCGCCCATCTCCACCACCAGCGTGCCGGCGACGTGGTCTGCCGACGACGCGGCCTCTTCCATGTCGAGCACCACGCCGAGCGGCTCGTAGTCGATGCGCAGGAGCTCGGCCGCGTCCTCGGCCGCGTAGCGCGAGCCGGCGATGATCACCGCCACCGGCTCCCCCGAATAGCGCACCTCGCCATCGGCGAGCGGTCGCTGCAGATAACGATTGGCGGCCTCGTCATTGAACATGCGGGTGGGTATCGGCCGGCCGCGATGGGGTAGGTCGGCGGCGGTGATCACGTCGATCACGCCCGGCGCTTTCAGGACTTCGGTGGCGTCGATCGCGCCGAAGCGGGCGTGGGCCAGCGGGCTTCGCGCCACGAACGCGTGCACCATGCCCGGTCGCTTGAAGTCGGCGACGAAGGTGGCCTCGCCGCGCAGGAGCGGCCAGTCCTCCTTTCGCAACGGCGAGGCGCCGATGCCGTGCAGCTCCACGTGCGGTGATACTAACGGCCACCGTGATCGGGACCAGCCTGCCGCGCCTGGAGGACGATGCGCTTCTCCGCGGTGCGGCGCGGTTCGTGGACGACATCAAGCCAGAGGGCTGCCTGCACGTGGCGTTCCTGCGCAGCCCGCTGGCGAGCGCACGAATCCGATCGATCGATGTCAGCGCAGCGGCCCAGGCGAGAGGCGTGGTGGCGGTATTCACTGCCGCCGACCTCGAAGGGTCTTGCGCGCCGATGAACCCGCGAATGACCACGTCAGGACTGATCGCCCCCGACCGGCCCATCATCGCCGGCGACGTTGCCCGCTTCGTCGGTGAAGGGCTGGCCGCGGTCGTCGCGCACAGCCGCTACGAAGCCGAGGACGCCGCCGAGCTGATCCTCGTCGACCTCGACCCGCTGCCGGCCGTCAGCACGATCGACGCCGCGATGGCGGAGGGCGCGCCGCTCGTGCACGATGACGTTCCGGGCAATCAGTACTACGCGGTGCATCGGGCGTACGGAGACCTGGAGAAGGCGTTCGCGGCCGCCGACCTGGTGGTCGAAGGCGAGGTCGTGCACCCGCGCGTGTCAGCGGTGCCGATGGAAGGTCGCGGGGTCGTCGCGACCGCTGACGGCGTCGTCTATACCTCGACGCAGGCGCCGCACCTGGTCGCCGGCGCGATAGCGGACTCCATCGGCGGCGAGGTGCGCGTCATCGCGTCGGACGTGGGTGGCGGCTTCGGGCAGAAGATCGGCATCTACCCGGAAGACGTGCTGCTGGCATGGATCGCGCGCCGGCTCAACGCCACGGTGAAGTGGACCGAGGACCGATCGGAGCACCTGCAGGCCTCGAGCCACGCGCGCGACCAGAAGATTTCGTTCAGCGCGGCCGTGCGGAGCGACGGGCGCGTGCTTGGGCTTCGAGCCCGGATCCTGACCAGCGTCGGCGCTTATGGGACGCGGCCCTACGGCGCGATTCTCAACACGATGACCTGTGCGGGCCTGATTCCTGGCCCGTACGACATCCGCGATTACGAGTACGACGCCATGGCGGTCGCCACCAACACGTCTCCAGAGGGCGCCTATCGGGGCGTGGGCATGGTGACAGCGGTGCTCGCGCACGAGCGTTTGATGGACCTGATCGCCGCACGTCTCGGCCTGGATCCCGCGGACGTGCGCCGCCGCAATTTCGTGCGCGCCGAGCAGATGCCTTACACCGCCGTCACCGGGCATCCGTACGAATCGGGCGATTACACCGCCGCGCTGGAGACGGCCCTGGAAGCGTTCGACTACCGTCGCGTGCGGGCCGAACGCGCGCGGGCGCGAGCGGCGGGCAAGCTGGTCGGAATCGGCATCGGCTCATACGTTGAGTTCACAGGAGCGGGCTCGAGCACGTTCATAGGCCGCGGGATGGCCTCCATCTCGGGCATCGACACAGCGCGGGTCTGGCTGGACGAAACCGGACGCATCCGCATGCAGACGAGCTGTCCGAACCTCGGCCAGGGCGTGCAGACCACGTTCGCGCAGCTGGCGGCGTCCGCGCTGGGCGTGGAGGCGGCGTCGGTCATCGTCGAGCAGACGGACACTGCCCGGGTCAGCCAGGGGACGGGCACGTACCAGAGCCGCAGCTCGGTCACGGCCGCGACTGCTGCGCATCGCGCCGCCACGCAGCTGCGCGAGGCGATCCTGGAGGCTGCGTCGTACCGCCTCGATCAGCCGGTCGAGCACCTCGCGATCGGCGGCTCGAGCATCCTGCTGGACGGCGGGCCGGCAGTGATGACGCTGGCCGAGCTCGCAGGCGCGGATGGCCTCGACATTGAGGTCTCGTACGACGCGAAGCAGGCTTCGCATCCTTACGCGACGCACGTGTGCCAGGTCGAGGTCGACCGCGACAGCGGCGCGGTGCGAGTCGGCCGCTACGTCATCGCCGAGGACTGCGGGGTGGTTATCAACCCGATGATCGTCAACGGTCAGACGGTTGGCGGGGTGGCTCAGGGCGTGGGCGCGACGCTGCTGGAGGAGATCGCCTATTCGTCCGATGGCCAGCTGCTCAGCGGCAGCTTCATGGATTACCTCATCCCCACCGCCGACGAAGTTCCTGCGGTGGAGGTGTCGCACCTGCACACGCCATCGACGGTGCACGAGCTCGGAACGAAGGGCGCCGGCGAAGGCGGGATCATCGGGTCGACGGCGGCGATCGCGAATGCCATCGCCGATGCGCTGTCCACCAGCGAGGCCTTCCTGCCCTTTTCGCCCGAACGCGTGCGGGCTCTCGCCGAACGCGCTCCCTAGCGGTGGGTCCAGGGCGGCTGGTGAAAGTCGGCGACCCTCACCGTCCGTCCGCGGAGCGCCACCTCGGTGAACTGGTAGAGCATCGCCGCGGTGGGCGCGAAGACCTCGACGCCGGGCAGGTGCATGGAGAACGCGGCGCCTTCTCCGGCGCGGTCGGCGGCGATCTCCAGGTCCGTGACCGTCGGCAGGAACATCACGGCCACCTCGGATGGCGATGGCTTCAGGTCGGCGACGCGTGCCGGGCTCCAGAAGACTACGGGCGTGATGGTGAAGCCAGATCTCGTGTCGAAGTCATCGAGCCGGCCGAGCTCATCGCCGGGACCGACCGCAAGCCCGAGCTCCTCGTGCAGCTCGCGCATGGCGGCCTGCTCGACCGTCTCGCCGTCATGAAGGCGGCCGCCTGGCAGCGCCATCTGGCCCGGATGCCGGCTCATGTCTCGCGGACGCTGGAAGATCGGCACGCACGGCGCGCCGCCGTTCTCGAGCAGCACCACCGCCACGGCCGCCGGGCGCTGCGGGCTCGGCGACTCCACGCGCTCGAACGAGCGCAGGTTCGCCTCGACGGCGGAGCGCGTGACTATGACGTCTTCATGCCGGTGATCGAAGTCGCGGTAGCGCGCGGATCGCGGCTTCCCCACTCTCCCTTCTCGACCGCGTTGATGAATCTCTCGACCGCATCGTTGAAAATCGCGGGCTCCTCGAGGTTCATCGTGTGACCGGTGCGAGGCAGGGTCACCAGTCCCGACGTCGGGATCGTGCGCTTCAGCATCAGCGACGGTTCGAGGCTGCCCTCGTCCTCGTCGCCGGCGAGGATGAGCACCGGCGTGCGAATCGCCTGCAGCTCATCGCGCATCGCATAGAGAGAAGGACGCGCCGCCTGCACGCCGCGCATCGTGTTGGCGGCGCCGGTGGCGTCGTGCTCGGCAAGCGCCTGCTTGAATTCGCGCCACGCCTCTGGGTTCTTGTTCTGCAGCTGCACGCGCGCCGGACCGACCGCGTAGCTCTCGGCAACCGCGGCAGCGCCGTTCGCGGCGAAGGCGTCGGCGATGGCCTGGCTCTCCTTGCGGAACTGTTCTTGCTTCTCCGGCTGCGAGCCATAACCGACGCCGGCTATGACCGCCGATATCACGCGCTCCGGATGCGCCAGCGTCACGTGCAGCGTGGCGAAGCCGCCCATCGACAGACCGACGACGTGCGCGGTTTCGACGCCCGCCGCATCCAGCACGTCGATCGCGTCCGCCATCGCGCGCGCCTGCGAGTAGGACGCGGCGTCGGGCGGCACGTCCGACGGCAGATATCCCCGCGCCGCATAGGTGATGCAGCGGTGAGAGTTCGCGAAGTGGCGAACCTGCGGCGCCCAGCTGCGGTGGTCGCCGGCAAACTCGTGCACGAAGAGGATCGGCGTTCCCGACCCGGTCTCCTCGCAGTGCAGCTTCACGCCATCGGAGGCTGTCGCTTTGATGGATAGCATCATCGGCTTCGCCCATGCCTCGGCGCAGCGCTTCCCGCATCGGGAGATATGGGTAGGGCCTGGGTGGTGGTGAAGTCTGGCCCATCATTCGACGCTGCGGCCCTCATCGAACCCACGAGTTCACTGCTCGCGCCGTACAAACGGCCTGAAGAGATCCGTCGGGTGGATGCGCTGCCGCGCAATCATGTGGGCAAAATCGACCGTCGACTATTGCGATAGGGGGAACTGATGGACCTGCAACTGACCAGTAAGGTGGCTTTCGTCACCGGCGCCAGCAAGGGCATCGGACGCGCGGTGGCTCAGGAGCTGGCGCAGGAAGGCGCCGACGTAGTGATCACCGCCCGCAATCTCGAACCCCTGGAGGTCGCCGCGCGAGAGATCGCGGCGATGACCAATCGGACGGTAGTGGCGATGGACGGCGACATGAGCAAGCATGACGACGTGAACCGCTGCGTCAAGGCAACGCTCGACCAGTTCGGCCGCATCGACATCGTGGTGACGTGCGCCGGCAGCTCGCCGGGCGGCCTGCTCGAAGACCTGACAGAAGAGCAGTGGATGTCGAGCCTGAACCTGAAGTTCATGGGCTACGTGCGCACCGTGCGCGCGGTGATCCCGCACATGCGCGAGCGTGGCGAGGGCGCGATAGTCCTCGTCGTCGGCAACGACGGCCTGAAGCCGAGCTACTGGGAGATGACCGCCGGCGTGGCCAACGCCGCCGACATCAACTTCGCCTCGTCGGTCGCCGAGCAGTACGGGCGCTATGGCGTGCGCATCAACACAGTCAATCCAGGACCCGTCAACACCGACCGGTGGGACGGCCTCGAGAAGGCATTCGCCCGCGACAAGAAGGTCGAGCAGGACAAGGCGCACGAGCTGGCAATCTCCTCGATCCCGTTCCATCGCATCGCCGAGCCCCACGAGGTGGCGGCGCTGGTGACGTTCCTCGCATCACCCCGCGCGGCGTTCATCAACGGCGCGCACATCCCGATCGACGGGGCCCAGCGCAAAGCGCTGATGGATGTTTAGACGATGAAGGGTTAGTCAGGCCCTCGCGGAAACCTGGTGCGTGGCGGAATGGTGAGCAACCGCCCATCCTCTTCGCGAACGACCTGCCAGCCGTCGCGATGCACCAGCGTGTGGTGGCGATGGCACAGCAGGACAAGGTTGGGCAGATCCGTCGGGCCACCGTGAATCCAGTGCTTCAGGTGATGCGTCGCGCTCCGACTGGCCGGGCGGTCGCAGTCGGGCCAACGGCAACCTTTGTCGATGGCTTCGAGCGCCCGTCGCATCGCCGCCGAAGGCAGGCGCTTGGCGCGCCCGACGTCGATCACCATCGACTTAGAGTCGAGCAGCACGCGCGTGATCGAGCAGTCGCAGGCCAGCTGCTCCACCGCTGCCGAGGAAATCGGCAGCGCATTCTGGATGTCCGCGCACGACGCGCCGGCCATGCCCGCCAGGGTCTCGATCGAAGCCGTGACCTGAAGGCTGGCCTTCACCTCGCCACCGCTCGCAAGCTCCACCAGCGCATCCGCCATCCGGCGCTCTGGATCGCGCTTGTCGTCCGCACCAAGCCGCCGCGCCAGAGGCTCCAGGGCAGTGATGACGGCCGCGCCCCCGACCGGGTCGAGAACCCCGCTGACGCTGATCTCTCCATTTGGCCAGTGGCCGAACCGCAGACTGCGCTGCTCGATTAGTTGCGCCTCTTCTTTGGCCACGGCTGTCGGACGCTTGGCGTGCCGGTAGTGCTGGACCGCGTGGTAGAGCTTGCCCGGCGAGCTCTCGAGTGCCTTGGGCAGCAGGTCGCGCTCGTCGAATGCCTCACGGACGTAGTCGGCGGCTCGAGCCATCACCACCAGGTGCGCATAGCCCAGCTCCCCGCTGTAGATCTTGGCTACCGATTCCGACAGCCGATCGAGATTCTTGCCGACGCAAACCGCATTGGCGGCGGCGCCAGATGTCAAATGGCAGTTGAACCGCAGCCAGTCGATGGCTGAGACATAGCCCTCGTGGTCTGACCCATAGGACGCCGCGAAGGCTGCGGCCTCGCGAGCGAACTCGATCGCCTGGACGTCCATCTGACGGCCCATGGCGATGAGCCTTTCTTCCTGAACCGCCCCCAGTTCGACCATACTCTGATCATACGAACGCTTGTTCGTATGTCAATGAATTATTTACAGGAGAAGTGTCCGATTGCGAAGATTCGTAACGCCGAGCGGACAATCTAAGGCATGAGCAACATCGAGCGGATACGAGTCCCCGACCACCTTCCCGAGCCCATGAGCCAGTACACGGACGCGGTCCTCGCCGACGGCTGGCTGCACGTCTCCGGGATCCTCGCCTTCGACAAAGACGGCAAGCTCGTCGGCGGCGACGACGTGAGGAAGCAGGCCGAGCGCGTCCTCCAGAACATGGGCGCGATCCTCGAGAAGGCAGGCGCCACCTTCGCCGACGTGGTCAAGGTCAACGTCTACCTCGCGCGGATCGGTGATCGGGCCGCTGTCAACGAGATGCGCAAGCGCTTCTTCGGCGACGCCCGTCCGGCGAGCACGCTGGTCGAGGTCTCGAAGTTCGTCCTCCCCGACGCGCTGCTCGAGATCGACTGCGTCGCGCGCGTGCCCTAGAACAGACCGGTCAGCCAGCGGCGAAGCGGCTTCGGGCCGGATGGCTCGTGGTACTCGGGCAGCAGCGCCGCGACCGCCGCCGCGCCGGCCTCAGCCATCGAATCGACGGTCTTACCCGCCGCCGCAATCGGCGCGCCGATGTTGACGACGATTCGCTTGCCCAGCCAGACGTCCTTGACCCCGGATAGGCCGACGGGCACCACCGGCACACCCGCATTGACGGCGAAATGCGCGAACCCCTTCTTGAATGGAAGCAATTCGCCCTCTCGGGGTCCGAAGTCGCCCTCGGGAAACAGGGCAACGGCGCCCCCCAGCTTCAGGCAGTGATCGACCCGGCGAAAGAGGGCCTGCGGATCCTTGATCGATCGCTCGACCGGAATGATTCCTCCAGCCGCACACACAAGGCGCCATTCGGTCTTGCGACGCATCATGCCCGTCGGGTCCGCGAGCATGTGGATCCGCGGCTCGATTGGAAAAACCATCAGGATCGTCAAAGCGTCGAGCCAGCCCAGGTGGTTCGCGATGACGATGTATGTCCCGGTGCGAGGGATGTTTTCGCGGCCGCTCACGGTGAAGCGGAACGCCAGGCGCAACAGTGGCACGCTCACGCCGCGAATCAGCCGGTACGCGAAGGTGGCCTTACGACCGATCGGCAGCAGGTCGACCGGCGGCACCTCCGCCGAAGCTTGACCGGCCGCGACGGCCTCGGCGTTGGGACGCCAGCGCATGACGTTCCATCTCTCGTCGAGGCTCATCGGCGTCACCCCGACCAGGCCCGCCGCGTGGAGCGCGCCCCAGCCGTGGTCTCGCGTGAGGTCCGCGACCGGGCCCGATCCTGGCCGGGGATACGCGACCCACAGCTCAGCACCGGCTTTCAGCGCGGCGATCGCGGGCGCGGCGTTGCGCTCGAGATCCGCGCGGCCGCCCGCGAAGAGAAGAACGGCGTCGCAAGGCTCGCCGGCGGTGACGGCCGGGAAGCCGTCGAAGCCCGGCGGCCGGTTCAGGACGAGCGTGCGCCGGTCTGGCGCAAGGCGGAGCTGAGGCATGCTGGATTATTGGCGCAACGCGCGGAAGTCGAAGATGCTCGCCGGCGTCACCTTTGGCGGCTTCCCCAGCTCGATCACGACGTTCTCGTAATTCGCCAGGGTGACGGCGCCCGGATCTCCGGCAAATGGCCTGCCGTCAACGAGCACGGTCAAAGCGCCCGCGTAGTTGAAGGCGCCAGAGCGCGTGAGCGGCTGGCCCCAGACGGAAAAGAGCTGGCTCAACGTGAATCCATGCAACGTCGGCTCGGCGATGTGGACGATCCCCGACGTGTCGTGGGTGTGCAGGAAGGCAAAGCACGCGCCGGTGGCCAGGAAGCCGGTCGAATCAAAACCCCACGGCCGGCCGACGCCAATCCCGGCCGGGACCTTCACCTCCACGCCATCGACGTAGACACCGACGTGCACGTGCCAGTGGTACTCCGGCAGGTCGGCTGACAGGCACGGGATGCTGTCGACGACCTGGCCCTGGCGCAGGTTCTTGACGGCAAGGTTCAAGTGCGCCGCATCCGGGTTTGCCGCCAACGTTGAAGAGGAGCTGCACGCAGCCAGGAGCAGGCCGGCCAGCGCCAGACCGGCGTGCTTCACGCGACGGGCAGATCGAGCTCGGCCTGGCCTACCGATGTGGATGCCGTCGACGCGACGATCAGCACGCGCACGGTGGTCGCCGTCATCGGAACGTCGATGGTCAGCTGGCCTGTGGTGGCATCGGTCTGGACGCCGGCCGACCAGAGCTCCGATTTCCCGGCCAGCGTGACTGCCTGCGCATCTCCGTAACCACCACCTCCGCAACGCGGGCCCCAGCTGCCGATGCCGACCAGTGAGCTGGACCCGTTGGTGGCCCGCAGGCCCGGCTTGAAGAACGTGCCGCCGATGGACGGCTTGTCGACCAGCTGATACGAAGTCATCAGCGCGTCATAGCCATCGGCCAGCAACGCTGCGTTGACAGGTTTGCCGGAGCTGTCGGTGACGGTCACGGTCAGGTGAGCGGTCTGGCCGGCCGTGTAACTCTTCTGGTCGGCGGCCACGGTCACCTTGAGCAGATGGTCGGCGTTGTTGATGGGAATCGGTAGACCTTCGCTCAGGTACGCGCCGTCGCGGAAGTAGCTGAACATCAGCGTGAAGCCGGGAGCCAGATCTGGAGTGATGTTGAGCTGCAGCCCGTTGTCGCCGGCTTTCAATGCGAGCCACTTGTACGTATGGATGCGCCCGCGCTCGAGCGACATGAGGACGTTCTCCGCTGCCGGCGCGGTGACTGTCACGGTGGCGGTGTCGCCGACCTGGTAGGCGATCTTGTCGTACGTGACGTCGAGCTGGACCAGCGTGTCGATGCCATTGAAGGTCACCAGGCCCGAGGTGTCCTTCGTCATGCTGATCCACTTCGTGTCCTGGAACGTGTTGCCGGCCGCATCGTTGCCCTTGACCTTTAGCACGATGCCGTCGGCTGGACCGTTGTACTTGGTCCGCACCGCGCCGACACCGTTGGCATCGGTCGTCGCGGTGCCGCCCAGGACCACGGTCGTGGTACTGCCGCTGCCCGAGTACGTGGTCTCGTCGAACTCGTAAGACATCGGCGCGTTCGGGATGCGATCGCCGGCGCGGGTCTCGACCACGAACGGCGCCACGACCTGATCGCCGATGACGTACGCGCTGCGTGAGGGCAGCAGGAAGACCTCGTCCGCCGCCTGGTAGACGACCACCGTCTTGGCGCCGACCGATTGCTGGGCGCCGGTGCCGTAGGTCGCTTCGACCGTCACTTCCTGGTCGGCGGACCTGCCGGAGATGTTGGCGCTGAATGCGTAAGCGGCGTGGCCCGTCGCGTCGAGTGTGAGATTGAACGCGTCCTTCGCCGGGGTGCCCCATGAGCTTTCGGCGGGGAAGCTGTTCATCTCGCGCGGTGCCCACGGGTGGTCGGCGCTGAAGATGGTGACGGCCACCGGCTGGCCCGCGAGAGCGGCGCCGGTCGCGCTGGTGCCAGTGATGGTGGCCTTGATGGTGTCTGCCGAGAGGTACTCGGACTTGTCCAGTGACACCTTCAGCGTGGTCGTGGGCGAGTGCGCGCCCAGAGCGACGATCGCGGTGCTCGACAGCGGGTAGATCTGAGGCGCGCCGACGATGCCGGCGTAAACGCCCTGGATGAGATCGGTGCCGTCCGTGCTGAAGGCCACGGCGGGAATCGGGAAGGAGCCGGAAAAAGTGCCGTCGGCGGCAGGTTTCACCTTCAAGTCGACTGGAGGTGTTGGGTTCCCCTCCATCCAGACCTCGACCGCGGCGGCTGCCGGCGCTGCGTACTGCTGGTCGTTACTGATGCGAACCACACCGGCGAATTTCACGGTTTCGCCTTTCGAATAGGCGGCACGGTCGGTCGTGATGTAGATCTGCGGATGCTGGCTCAGGTCCTGGGTGACCTTGATGTCCGCGTCGGTCTGCGGTGCGCTCATCGGCACCACGACGGTCTCGTCGCCGTTGACCGCGACTGCCAGGTCGTAGCCCGACGGATACTTCGACGGAAACTCGGCGGTGCCGCTGAATGACGCCTGCGGCGTGCTCACCACCTTGCCATTGAGCGTGTAGAAGGTGATGAGGAAAGTCGGCGTCGTGTCGCCCGAGGCGAGGTCCTCGCCCGCGACGACGATGCGCTGGTCATCCTGGCGCATCAGGACGCCGTACTTGCTGACGTCGACCCAAAGGCTTCCGTACTGGGTGCTGGCGTTGGCGGCCAGGACCAGGTAGATGCCGTCGGGCTGGGTGATGCTGAACTGGTCGCCGTTCTTGTACGGCCCCTGGGAGTTGACGAGCTGCAGGCGCGAGGTGTCTATCGGGGCGTCGGAGTAGCTGCGGCCGGTGTCGTAGACCAGACCGGACAGCAGGTCGTTGATGCTCGCCCGGTAGGTCTTGATGAGGATGTCGCCCGGCACGCCGTCGCCGGTCTGGAGGGTGATGTCGGCCGTGCGGCCCGCGGCGATGTTCAGCAGCTTTGCCACCTGGCCGTTCTGAACCTGGAACAGCAGGCCGCCCGATCCCACCTCGGTGACAAAAGCGAACTGGTAGTCGCCCTGCAGTGCGAAGCCGGCGCGGCTCGTGAACCCAGAGTGGACGACGACGCTCACCGAAGTGCCTGCCGGGTAGCCGTTGGTTGGCGTGAACCGGACCTCCGCGTCGCTCTGGCCCTGCGCCCAGGCGCCCGGCACGGCCGGCAGGATGTTGATGCTGTTGCCCGCGGCTTCCGGATCGACCGGCAGGTTGAAGGCGACGGTGATCGGCGCGCTCAGCGCGACACCTGTGGCGTTGGCGGCCGGGTTGGTGGACGCCACCGCCAGGAACTCGGTCGCGGCCGTGCTCTTGACCGTTTGCTTGCCGACGGTGATGGAGGGCGGAGCGGACGGCCGCGAGGCGGCGGCGATACCGTGGCTGGACGTCAGCCTGGATTGCTTGAAGACGTAGACGCCCGCCGCGGAGGCTCCGACCAGAACGACAACGAGCACCGCGACCACGACGAGCCGGGATCGGAAGATCGTGCGCATTCGATTTGCCCGATTGAACGTCGGGCTCGGCGCTACGTTACGCCGGCTTGAGGCTCTCTTCGACCTCTGATGCAAAAGAGGCGCCGCCATGCATGTAATCGAGGCGGCCCAGCTCGGTCGCCATCAGGTCACGGAGGCATGGTCCACACAGCGGCGGCGGGCAGTCGGGCTCGCCGCAGCAGGCGCAGTTTTCGATGACGCGGCCGCACCTGACGCACCGAATCTCCTTCTGCGGCGATTGCCGGCTCATGTGCCGCCCTGGTCCTTCGCCGCGGCCACCGCGTCCGATTGATAGAGCAGGCCGACCAGCTTGCCGTCCGACGTGGTGATGGGAGAGCACTCGAGCTGGTGGCTGGTCATGAAGTCCGCCATCTCCTTGGCCGAGACGTAGGGCCGGAAGGTGCTCGGGCCCGGTCGCATGGCCTTCTCCATGGTGAGCGCGCCGTCATTCGCCAGCTCTTTCGACCGCAGGAGGCCGAGCACGACTCGCTGCTCGTTGACGACGACGACGGCGTCGAAGCCGCCTTCCTCGACGCGTTTCCTGACGTCGCCCAGCCTTTCATCGAGCGCCGCGGTGGGCGCGTTCTTCCGCGCCAGGTCACCGGCGCGAGGCTTCTCGGCGTTCTTGCCCTCGGTCGGCAGCCCGGAGGCCATCCAATCGAGCTTGCCGCCCTCGTAGTCATAGACCTCTTTGAAACCGAAGCTCTCGAGCCGCCACGCGGCCCTGGGCGACATGTCTCAAGCGACATCCCAGCAGTACACGACCACCGGCCGGTTCCGGTCGAGCACATTCGGGGCTTCGGATTCGAGCCGGCGCAAAGGCAGGCTTATCGCGCCGGGCAGGTGGTCGTCCTCGTATTCCTCGGCCGGCAGCACCTCGACGAGCTGGGTGCCCGCGGCGACCAGGCGCTGCAGCTCTTCCCTCTGGATTCCTTTAGGCACGTTGTTTCACGTTGCTTATTGAACGCGCGCGCGTCCATTTATGCGAAGAGGAGATCGGCCGAGGTGCGGTTCTGGCCCCAGGTGATGTCGAAATGCCAGCAGCCCGGATTTGGCACGTCGACGTCCGACGGGTAGATCTCGCCGGGCGACGCATTGTCCTCGAAGCTCATGTGCACGACGGGTGCGGTCGCGCTCAAGGGATGGCCGTCCACGAGCAGGTTGTTGCCATCGCGCGGGACCCCGACCACCCACAGGATCTTGTTGCCGGGGTTGTTCGGCGAGCCCGACCGGAGCGGATGGCTGAACAGGAATCCGGCCGCGATGGCTGGGCTGGTGATGAAGTACGGGAGAAAGCTCGGGTTGTTGTTGGCGCCGGCTCGCGTCAGCCAGTCGGGCTCTCCGCCGATGTAGACCTGCGTCGCGCCACAACCTCCCGCCACGGGCTTGGCTTCGATCGACGGCGACGGACTGACCACCGCCGAGGCTGCCGGCGATGACGAACACGCCGCGACGCTCATCCACACGCAAGCAGCGATCACACGTTTCATCCGACGTTGTATCTACACCGCCCGACGCAATTGGTTCCGACGTCAGGTCTGGGACGGCACGTGACTGAAGAAGTCCCAGATGACGCTGGTCGCTGAACCGAACCAGGTGTGACCCGCGCCGGTGATGCTGACCAGCCACACCGTGCTGCCTGCAGAACAAGATCCCCAGACTTCGGTGGTGGTCACGCCGACGTTGCTGGTCGTCTTGTTTGCATTGCACTGGTCGTTCGCCGCCCAGTCCGACATCACGTCGCTGAGCGCCGGAAAGCCCGAGCCGCCGCCGGCAGGGACGACGTCGTCGGCCGCGCCATGCATCTCGAAGATCGAAACCGGATGCGCGGGGTGGCAATCCGACTCCGGGATGGCCATCGTCCCCGACACGGAAGCGATGGCGAGGATCCGGTCCGAAAGCTCGCACGCCAGCCGGTAGGCCATCATCCCGCCGTTGGAAAGGCCGGTGACGAACACGCGGCCGGGGTCGATGCCGCCACTGGCGATCAGGTGGTCGATCAATTCTCGAATGAAGGCGACATCGTCGATGTGTCTTGATTGAGCGTCACCGCAGCAAGTGCCTGCGTTCCAGGAGTTCTGCTCGCCCTGCGGATAGACGACCTCGAAGCCCGCATGGTCGGCACCGTCGTTGAACTTCGTCCCATGCTCGAGGTCTGTGGCCGGCTCGGTGTAGCCGTGAAGGGCGATGACCAGCGGGACCTCTTGACTTCCCCCCAGGTTCGCGGGCCGGTACGCGTAGTAGATCCGCGGCTGCCCCCCGACCGAAATTGCGATGGGCCTGGATCCGGTCATCGTCAGATTCGGTGACGACGACGGGCCACATGCCGCCACGACGAGCAACAGGATCGATACCAGCCGCTTCATCCGAAACCTAGACTTGACCACACAAGGAGGTTCGCGATGGCCATTTCCCTCGATTACCTGGTGGTGGGGGCGGCGCCTCCCGCCGCGGTGATCATGCTCAACCGGCCCAACCAGCTCAACGCCCTTTCGACCGGGCTGATGAAGGAGCTGACCGCCGAGCTCGAGCGGCAAGCCGCGCGACCCGAGGTCCGCGCGATCGTGATCAAGGGCGCGGGCCGCGCCTTCTCGGCCGGCCACGACCTCAAAGAGATGCTCGACCGCGAGCTCGACGAGGAACGCGAGATCTTCGCCGTCTGCAACCGGCTGATGGCCACGATCCAGTCGGTGCCGGTGCCGGTGATCGCCGCGCCGCATGGAATCGCGACCGCGGCGGGCTGCCAGCTGGTCGCGGCATGCGATCTCGCCATCGCGTCGGACGACTGCCGCTTCGCGACCTCAGGCGTGAAGTACGGACTGTTCTGCTCGACGCCGGGCGTCGCGGTGGCTCGCAACGTCAGCCGCAAGCACGCGCTGGAGATGCTGCTGACCGGCGAGTTCATCGACGCGGCGACGGCGGAACGCTGGGGCCTGATCAACCGGGCGGTGCCGCGAGAGCGGCTCGACGACGAGGTGATGGCGCTGGTCAACAACCTGGCGAACCTGTCGCGCTACGCGCTGCAGATCGGGAAGGAAGGCTTCTACAAGCAGATCGAGGCGACGCAAGCGGAGGCCTACGAGATGATGGCCGAGGCCATCTCCTGCAACGCGGTCGCGACGGATGGCCAGGAGGGCATCGCGGCGTTCGTGGAAAAGCGCAAGCCGGTCTGGCAGAGCTGACCCAGCCGCGGCCCGACGCGATCGCGCCCGACGGGTCGGAGATCTACCACCGCGAGCTCACGGCGGAGCGGGCGAGCCTGGTCGAGGTCGTGCTGCGCCCCGGCGGCGTCAGCTGGGCGGTGCGCCACCGGACGGTCGAGGAGTTGTGGTACTTCCTCAGCGGCACTGGCGAGGTGTGGCTCGCCGGCCAGACCAAGCGTGTCGAAGCCGGCGCGACCGTCGTGATTCCGACCGGCGTCGCCTTCCAGTTCCGCGCGATCGGTGATGAGCCGCTGCGGTTTCTCTGCTTCACATCGCCGCCGTGGCCTGGCGACGGCGAAGCGGAGGCGGTCGGCGAAGGCGGACTCGGTCCGCCGACGGTCTAGCTGAGAGCTAGCAGCCCACCCAGCCGAAGAGCTGCTGGACCTTGATCCGGTCGAAGCCCCGGACGATCCAGTTGTTGCCAACTCGCAGCATGGGCACGCTCTCACCGTCGAGCTGCTCCCACTCGCGCCGCGCGGCGTCCTGCGCCACCGACCGGTACTCGAACTTGACGCCGAGCTCGTTCAGCAGGTCGATCATCGCCCGCGAATCGAGAGACTCATCGGTGCCGTACAGGACGGCGTCTGTGTTGCCCATCGACGAATTAACGCGAGACTAGGCCAGTTCGCTCAAATAGATCCAATCAATTCTTCTGATCTGGGGCATAGACCGCACTGATGGCACGCGGTTCGTAGCCTGGTTTCCACTGGGCCACGAACCCGGGATTGCGGGCTTTTATCTCCTCCCATGTGGCAGCCGGCATCAGTTGCTCGAGAGATTGCCGGGTGGCGCAGTTGCGGCACAGGTGGCGCGGCTTCTTCGCCCATCCCCCGCAGCCCGTCACGCACGGCTGCACATGGTGATGGCACGCAAAGCACAGCACCGTCAGGTTCTCCTCGGCGTCGGCGCCGCCCCGCAGGACCGCCAGCTTGTGGTGCACCTGCAGCGCTCGCTCAGAGCCGGGAATGCCGCAGGCTTCGCACGCGCCCCCGCGAGCGGCGACGAGCTTGCGGCGGCGCGCCGCAGTCATCGGCGGCACCGCCGCCCGCCGGTTGTTCGCGGTCAGGCGGATGGCGCGAACAGTCCGCTCGCCGATCAGCATCGCGAACGGATCGAGGCGGTCGACCGAGCAAGCCCCGCACAGCACGACCAGGTTCGGCGCGCGCACGGGCCCGGCTCCGTCAACCCGGAAGATGTACAGGGCCCACGGCCAGTCCAGGCCACATCGCTCGCACGCTCCCCCACACCTGCGAGCCACACCCGCGCGGACGCTCGGCGCCATCGCCAGGCCACCAAACATGCGTTTGCCCCCTCGCAGCGTACATCATCTCCTCTGCCGTGCCGAATTCGATCTGGACCGGGTCACTCTCCTTCGGGCTGGTGGTGATCCCGGTGCGCCTCTACCCCGCTGTCCGGAAGAAGGCGGTCCGCTTCCACGAGATCGATCGCAGCGGGCGACGCATTCGTCATGTCAGGGTCGCCGATCCCGGGCCGGGGGTCGGCTTCCAGGCCCCGCCAATCCACCCCCGCCCCCCGCCCCC
>JACZCV010096050.1_pt1 | contig 17617 bp, 15 predicted proteins | sample 8641841 | NCBI WGS metagenome assembly JACZCV01 (sample SAMN15324606, study PRJNA640507) | soil metagenome | isolation source: monocropping sugarcane control | place: China: Luxin town, Laibin City, Guangxi Province | collected 2019-07-25 | depth 10cm m
ACACCACGGCCAGCCGCACGCCGTCGTGGTCGATTCCTCTGATTGACGCTGGCCCGGCCTCGAAGATGACAGGCAGCTCGGTCCGCGAAGCTCTCATGGTGGTGCTCCTCTTTATTTCTCGGCCAAAAGGCCGGTCACCCTTAGAGGCGTAACCAATCGGGTTTCGGCGGTAACCGGCGCGATACCCTCACTGCCGTGGCGTCAGTCAGCGAGCGCGACCTGCGGCACCTGGCCCGGCAGGCAGCCGATCATGGCGAATGGCAGGAGGCCTACCGCTTGCTGGCTGAGGCTGACGCCGCCGGCTCTCTGCCGAGGGAGGACCTGGGCTGGCTGGCGGAGGTCGCCTACGCCGCGGGGCGATTCGACGTGACCATCGACGCGTGGGAGCGGGCCCACACGCAGAGCCTCAAAGAGGGCGACCGCGCAGCGGCCGCACAGGCAGCGGTCCAGGTGGCATTGCACCTGCTCTTCGATACGGCGATGCTGGCTCCGATCCGAGGCTGGATCGGACGCACGGAACGCCTGCTCGAAGGTCAGGAGGAAGGGCCCGTGCATGCCTGGTTGGCGGTCGCGCGCGCGTACGAGCGATTGCTGTCGGGAGACTTCGGGGTTGACCGAACCTGGGCCAAGCGGGCGATTCAGCTCGGGGACCGCCATGCACCGGCGGCGGCGGCGATGGGCCGGGTCGCCGAGGCTCGCAGCCTGATCCTGGACGGCGACGTCGAACCAGGCCTTGCGCTCCTGGATGAAGCGGCGCTGGCGGCAGTATCCGGCGAGCTCGACCCGCTGATCATCGGAATCGTTTACTGCGAGGTGCTCTGCGGCCTGCAAGCGCTGGGCCAGTACGACCGGGCCGAGCAGTGGTCGCTCGCGATGGAACGATGGCACCCGGGCCAGCCGGTCGGCAGCATGCATGGACGCTGCCGCGTCCACAAGGCGGAGGTCCTGCGTCTAAGGGGAGACTGCGTCGAGGCGGAGCGGGAGGTCCTGCAGGCTTGCGACGAGCTCCGGCCGTATTTGAAGAGAGAGCTGGGGTGGCCGCTCGCCGAGCTCGGGCGGATCCGCCTGCGAACAGGCGATCTGGCCGGCGCGGAGGAGGCGTTTCTGGCCGCTCATGCCGCCGGATGGGATCCCCAGCCCGGTCTGGCGCTCGTTCGTCTCCAACGGGGTGACCTTGCTCTGGCGTCCGCGTCGATCCGGCATGCCCTGGATCACCCTTCCAATGTTCCGTCCAAGGAATGGCCGCCCAATACCGATCTCAGGCGCGCACCCCTGCTCGAAGCCGAGGTCGAGATAGCTCTCGCGGTCGGCGACCTGGCCCGCGCGCGGGGCGCGGCTGAGGAGCTGGCAACGATCGCCGTCCGCTTCTCGAGCAAAGCCCACGCTGCAGCCGCCGCGCACTCGCGGGGACAGGTTGCACTGGCGAGCGGGGATCCCGCATCCGCCGTCACCAGCTTCAACGATGCGTTGCGCCAGTGGGGCGAGCTCGGGGCTCCCTACGAGGCAGCCCGAGCGAGGATGGGGCTTGGCCTCGCTCACAGAGCACGTGGGGGGGAGCAGCAGGCGCTCCTGGAGTTCCGCGTCGCCGCAGCGGCCTTCGAAGGCATCGGAGCGAAACTCATGAGCGCCGCCGCAAAACGCCTGGAGGAACAGGGCCTATCAGACCGAACTCTCGTGCATCCGAGCTCCGTCCTGGCGCCGCACCGCGGCGTGCTCGCGTGCGAAGGCGACATCTGGTCCGTTTCATTTGGCGACCGCACAGTCCGCCTCCGCGGCGTCAAGGGTTTTCAGTACCTCGCGCTGCTGCTGTCGGATCCCGGCCGAGAGTTCCATGCACTCGATCTCGTCGCCCGATGCGAGAAGCGTGTTGATAGCTTCGTTCCGTCGGCAGCGCTTGCAGCCGAACCGCTTGATGCACAGGCGAAGTTGGCTTACCAGCGGCGACTTATCGAAATCGAAGAGGATCTGGTCGAAGCACATCGGCTCAACGACATCGAGCGAGCAGGTCAAGCGGAGGCCGAGCGCGACTTCCTACTCCGCGAGCTCGCTGCTGCAGTCGGCCTCGGCGGCCGGGGACGACGGACCGGCTCTGCGTCCGAGCGAGCGCGCGTGAGCGTCACTCGAGCGCTGCGCCAGGCCATCGCCAGAATCCGTCAGCACCATCCAACGCTGGCCCAACACCTGGACCATGCGATCCGCACCGGGACCTTTTGCGCGTACTGTCCCGATCCGCAATCGCCAGTCACATGGACAACGTGACGTGCCGGATCCGCTGAGCGACCACGACGAGCTGGCGGCGGCGCTGCGCCTCATCGAGCGCGAGGCCCAGGCTTACCTCGCCACCGTCGACGATGCCCTCGTCAAGCCACCGGGCGCGTCATCGATCGCTGTCGGATTGCCAGAACAAGGCGCAGGCTCGCTCGCAGCACTGGGGGAGCTGGCCGAGATGGCCACATCCGGCGCGACGCGATCCACCGGCCCCCGCTTCTTCCACTTCGTGATGGGTGGCGTGACGCCGGCGGCGCTGGGCGCGGATTGGCTCACTTCAACGCTCAACCAGGTCGCGTTCAACTGGGTCAGCTCGCCCCTCGCCGCGCGGATCGAGCAGGTGACGCTCGACTGGATGAAGGAGCTGTTCGGCATTCCGTCCGGCTGGAGCGCGGTGATGACTACGGCGGCGACGACGGCGAACATGGTCGGCCTCGCCGCCGCGCGGCGGTGGTGGGGTCTCCGACATGGCGTCGATGTGGATGCCGACGGTTTCGCCGGCCTGCCGGCTGTGCCCGTGTTCGCGGGCGGGTATCTCCACGCGAGCGCGGTGAAAGCCCTCGGCATGGTGGGCATCGGGCGCGCGCGACCGAAGATTCTTGCCTCCGATCCCGCCGGCCATCTCGACCTCGAAGCGTTGGCCGCAGCACTCGAGCAGCTGGACGGCGCGCCCGCGATCGTCATGGCGACCGCGGGCGACGTCAACACCGGCGACTTCGACCCGATCCGCCGCATGGCCGAGCTGACGCGCCGCCATCACGGATGGCTGCACGTCGACGGCGCATTCGGCCTGTATGCCGCCCTTTCGCCGGAAACACGTCATCTCGTCGACGGCCTCGATGAGGCTGATTCGGTCGCGGTCGACGGGCACAAGTGGCTCAACGCTCCGTATGAGACGGGATTCGCGTTCGTCCGCGATCCCGAGGCGCACTCGGGCGCCTTCTCGTCGTCGGCGGCCTACCTCGGCGTCGAAGGCGAGGCAAGGCCGGTCTTCGGCAACCTGGCGCCGGAAATGTCGCGCCGCGCGCGGGCGCTGCCGGTCTGGGCAAGCGTCCGCGCTTACGGTCGCGACGGGTACCGCGCGATGATCGAGCGGCACCTCGCCCTGGCTCAGCGCGTGGGCCGGCAGGTCGAGCAGTCGCCGGACCTGGACCTCCTCGCTGAAGTCCGGCTGAACATCGTCTGCTTCCGCTACCGGCCGCCCGGAGTGCCCGAAGCAGACCTCGATGAGCTGAACCGCAAACTGGGCGAGATGGTGCTCGAGGACGGCCGCGTCTTCTTCGGCACCACCGTCTACAAAGGGTGCGTCGCATTTCGGCCGGCGATCGTCAACTGGCGTACTCGCGAGCAGGACGTCGACCTCATCGTCGAGGTGACGCGGGAGCTGGGCGCCCGCCTGCTGGCTTTGAGCTCGTCCGTAGACTCGGTTGGGTGACCCGCAACCACGACTGGCTTCTTGACTCCGACCCTGCCATCCGCTGGCAGGCGCTACGCGATCTCGAAAACGCACCGGCCGGCGTGGTCGCCGCCGAGCGCGCGAAGGTGGCCACGGAAGGCTGGGGCGCCCGCCTGCTGGCGCTGCAGCGCGAGGACGGCACGTGGGATGGAGGCGCACTCTTTCCGGCCAACTTCAAGTTCAGCCGCGAAGAGGGCCAGCCCTGGACCGCGACCGAGCCCACGCTCTCGCTGCTGCGCGCCTTCGGCATCGATCCGCGCGCTGAGAAAGTGCGCAAGGCCATCGACAAGGCGGGCGACGTCGCCAGGTGGGAGCACGCGGGGCAGCGGTTTTTCGACGGCGAGGTCGAGCCCTGCATCAACGGCCGCACCCTCGCCATCGGCGCCTACTTCGGCCAGGACGTCGACGGCATCGCCGCACGTCTATTGACGGAGCAGCTCGAGGATGGCGGCTGGAACTGCGAGGCGGAGAACGGCTCCGTGCGGTCCTCATTCGACACGACGATCAACGTCCTGGAGGGTCTGCTCGAACAGGAGCAGGCAGACGGCGGCACGACCGAATTGCGCGAGGCCCGGCGCCGCGGCAACGAGTACTTGCTCGAGCGAAACCTCTTCCGGCGGAAGAGCACCGGCGAGGTCATCAAGCCCGACTACCTGCAGCTCTCGTTTCCCAACCGCTGGCACTACGACATCCTTCGCGCCCTCGATTACTTCCGGGCGGCGGGCGACCGACCGGACCCCCGGATGGGGGAGGCGATCGAGCTGATCCGTTCGAAGGAGCAGCCCGACGGGACCTGGTCGCTGGAGAACACCCACCGCGGCAAGGTCCACTTCTCGCTCGAGGAAGACGACGGCAAGCCAAGTCGCTGGAACACGCTTCGAGCCAGGCGCGTCCTGAACTGGTACGACGCGTCCGGCGCCACGCTCCAGGGGGCCGAAAAACAGGCCCAGTAGGGGCGGGTCGGCAGGGGTTCCTCTGATAGCCGGATCCCAAAAGACGGGGGTAGACGAGGTAGTGGAACCTGCTCCGACCTGGCAGCATGAGTCCGTGGCCCAGCCGGAGACTGCCTTCACGGCTCCCGAAGCGGCTCGCCGACCGGCCGCGCTCGAGGCTCACGGCGAGAAGCGGATCGATCCCTACTTCTGGCTACGGCAGAGAGCCAACCCGGAAGTCATCGCCTACCTGGAGGCAGAGAACGACTTCACCGACGCGGTGATGGCCCATACCCAGCCGCTGCAGGACCGGATCTACGCCGAGATCGTCAGCCGCATCCAGCAGACGGACAGCTCGCCGCCTTCGTTTTTCAAAGGCTACTGGCACTACACCCGCACGGTGGAGGGGCTCGACTACGAGATCCACTGCCGGCGGCGGGGGTCCATGGACGCGCCCGAGGAGATCGAGCTCGACGGCAACCAGCTGGCCGACGGGCACGACTACTTCGAGCTCGGCTACGTCGAGCGCAGCCCGGACGAGAACCTGCTCGGCTACGCCGTCGACTTCTCCGGCAAGGAGCTGCACCAGCTCCGCTTCCGCGACCTTCGCACCGGCGAAGACCTCGATGACGTGCTCGAGGGCGTCTACTACGGCTCGGCCTGGTCGGCGGACAGCAAGACCTTCTTCTACGTGCGGCCCGACGGCGCGATGCGCCCGTACCAGATCTGGCGGCACGTGCTCGGCACGCCGGAGGACGACGACGTTCTGGTCCTGCAGGAGGACGACGAGCGCTTCGAGCTGACGATCGAGCTCACCAAGAGCGAGAAGTTCCTGATCATCAGCAGCACCAGCCAGATCACGAGCGAGTGTCGCTATCTGCCTGCCGACCAGCCGCACGGCCAGCCGGTGATGATCGAGCCGCGGCGCAACGGCGTCGAATATTCGGTCGACCACCAGGACGACCGCTTCGTGATCCTCACCAACGACGGAGCGCGCAACTTCCGGCTGGTGTCCGCTCCTTTCGACCATCCAGGGCGCGAGGGCTGGACGGAGATAGTGGCCGAGCGGCCGGGCGTGCGCCTGAACGCCACTGACGTCCACAGCCACCACATCGTGTTGGGCCAGCGCTCCGACGGCCTGCAGCGGCTCGAGGTGCTGGACACCCGGACCGGCGAGCTGCACGTGGTCGAACAGCCTGACCTCGCGTACACCGCCTTCGCCGGCGCCAATCCTGTCTACGACACGACCGTGATGCGGTTCTTCTACACCTCGCTCACCGCGCCGTGGTCCGCCTTCGACTACGACATGGATTCGCGCGAGCGCACGCTCGTCAAGCAGCAGCCGGTCGGAGGCGGTTACAACCGCGATGACTACGTGACCGACCGCCTCTGGGCCGAGTCGCACGATGGCGCGCGCGTGCCGATCTCCATCGTCTACCGGCGCGGCCTGGAGCGAAACGGATCCAATCCCGCGTTGCTCTACGGCTACGGCGCTTACGAGATTCCGAGCGACCCCATGTTCGACTCCAACCGCCTGAGCCTCCTCGATCGGGGCTTCGTCTACGCGATCGCGCACGTCCGCGGCGGCGGCGAGATGGGGAGGGAGTGGTACGAGCACGGCAAGTTCCTGCACAAGGCCAACACCTTCAAGGACTTCATCGCCTGCGCGAACGAGCTGATCGCTCAGCGCTTCACGAGCCCTGAGCACCTCGCGATCCGGGGCCGCAGCGCCGGCGGGCTGCTCATCGGCGCGGTGCTGAACGAGGCGCCGGAGCTGTTCGCATGCGCGGTCGCCCAAGTTCCGTTCGTGGATGCGTTGACGACGATGCTCGACGCCTCGCTGCCCCTGACGGTCAACGAGTACGAGGAGTGGGGCGATCCGAACGACGTCGACTTCTACGACTACATGAAGACCTATTCGCCTTACGACAACGTCCGTCCCGCCACTTATCCAGCCCTGCTCGCCACCGGCGGTTTGAACGACCCGCGAGTCCCGTACTGGGAGCCGGCCAAGTGGGTCGCCAAGCTGCGGTCCGTCGCGCCGTCCGAGCGACCGGTCCTGTTGAAGACGCAGATGGGCGCCGGCCATTCGGGACCCTCGGGCCGCTACGAAAGCTGGCACGAAGAGGCGTTCATCACCGCGTTTGTGCTGGACCAGCTCGGACTTCTTGACGCCTTGCCGGAAGCGAGTTAGGCTAACCGGGTCCTACACCCATTCGGGTGTGTCCATCGGCGAATCATCAATCGGGAGAGGTGCGACTCAATGTTGACCGGCAGTAGAGCGGACAGGCCGCCTGTCATGGGCGGAGCCTGCCTTCTCGACACCGCACATTGAGTCTGCTTCGGTAACCGACTAGAACAGACCGAACCTCGTAAGAGACCGTGCGGTTGTTGGGCCACCGCACGGTCTTTTTGTTTGCCTCGAAACCATCACAAGGAGTTTTCAGACATGAGCGCAGCCGCGATCGAGCTGCACAGAATCCAGAAAGCGTTCCGGCGCCGCGAGCGCGGCACGAACGCGCCATGGTGGCGGCGCACCTGGAAGGACAAGGTGGCGCTGGAAGAGCTGAGCCTCGTCATCGAGGCCGGTGGCGTCACCGGCATCCTCGGGCCCAACGGCAGCGGCAAGTCGACGCTGATTCGCATCCTCGGCACGCTGCTGACGCCGGACTCGGGACGCGCGACCGTGTTCGGCTGGGACGTCGTGACCCAGCCGCGCGCGGTGCGCATGCACGTCAACCGCGTGTCGGTGGAGGCCGCGTTCTTCAAGGAGCTGAGCCCCTGGGAGAACATGCTGTACGCCGCACGGCTGTACGGGCACGGCGCCGGTGGCACGCGCAAGAAGGTGGTCGAGATCCTCGATCGCCTCGGGCTGCCGCTCGACACGCTCGACGAGCCGATGAAGCAGCTGTCGCGCGGCCAGCAGCAGAAGGTCGCGATCGCGCGCAGCTTTCTGACGGCGCCGTCGCTGCTGCTGCTCGACGAGCCGACCACCGGGCTCGACCCGCGGTCGAAAAAAGAGGTGCAGCGCCTGCTCGAGCTGCTGCGTGAGGAAAGAGAGGTCACGGTCCTGCTCTGCACGCACGACATGGACGAAGCCGCGGCGCTTTGTGACCGCGTGCTGATGATGGACGGCGGCCGCGTGCTCGCGGACGGCAGCCCAGCCGATCTCTGCCGGTTGCACGGCGGCGGGGACCCGAACGCGACGCTCGAAGACGTCTTCATGCACCTCACCGGCAAGCGCCTCGAGGCCGAAGAGGAGGAGGGAGGGGGGGAATGAGCACCGGGGTAAAGCACGGCGAGCTGCACGCGCTGTTCGGCTTCGCGGAGCGCCAGCTCAACGTGTACAAGCGCTACTGGGTCTGGGAGGTCGTCTGGCTTTTCTACAGCCTGGTCAGCGTGCTTTCGATCGGCTTTCTGGCGTCGGGACTCGACAGCCTCGGCGTTGGCGGCCCTACGTTCAACCTGCACCGCGCCCAGCTGTACCTCCTCATCGGCGCGCTGCTCTGGGGCTACCTGTCGCTGGTCTTCATGGAGGCCGCTTACGCGATCTCGTGGGAGCGATGGGAAGGAACCATCGAGTACACCTTCATGGCGCCGGTGCGCCGGCTGACGCACCTGTTCGGGATCTGCTTTTTCGCGATCGTCTACGGACTGGCGCGCACGGCAATCGTGCTCGCGGTCGCCATCGCGCTCTTCGGCCTGGACTTCTCGCACGCCGACCTGGTGGCAGCGACTGCAGTGCTGGCGGCGTCGACGGTGCCGCTGATCGGCCTCAGCATCCTCACCGCGGTGCTGCCGATGCTCTCGCCGCAGAAGGGCGAGCAGATGTCAGTCGCGGTCCAGGGCTTCCTGCTCCTCGTGTCGGGCGTGTACTACCCGCTGACCGTGCTGCCTGGACCATTCCAGGTCGCCGGCCTGCTGTCGCCGCTGACCTACGCGCTGGCCGGCATGCGCGAGAGCCTGCTCGACGGCAGCTCGTTGCGCGACCAGCTGCCCACCATCGGCATCCTGCTGGCCATGGGCCTGGTGATGATTCCGGCCTCCGTGGCCTTCTTCAGCTGGGCGGAAAAACGGGCCAAAAGGCTGGGTCTGCTGAAAAGAAGCGGCTGAAACCCTTTACAGCCCTCAACCACAACCTGACCAAACTAATGTTCGTCGATATCAACTTCGGCCACCACATTTAGGGGCAGCCCCTGTCCTAACCACTAGATCATGCGGTAGGTGCCGAGGACGCCTCGTTTGGGCCCTCTACATCTTGTGGTAAAGGTATTGACAGACTTAAGGGCTGTTGATACCTTCTGCGGCGAATCGCGGTGAACAGTGGGGAGAAGTGGTGAATCAACTAGTCGCCGCAACATACGTCGCACCCTACGTCGCAGTACGGCACGCCATACACCTCCTCTACGCCACTTCTCCCTACAGCCGCGATGGGCGCGCCTCGGCTTTCAACGTTCGGTTTGACAAGAACGGGGCGCGTCTCCCCATGGAGCTCTACGGCTGCGGCTGCAGCCTCTGCGCGACCCAGCAGAGGAAGCTCCGACGCTTCTGGCAGGCCCTGTGAGTGTTCACGGGGGCGCATCGGGTCCGCGTGGACGAGAAAGGACGTCTGGCGATTCCGGCAGGATTTCGCAAGCAGCTGCCGGAGGGCAGCTTCGTGTCCGTAGGGCTGGACCGGGTGCTCGCGATCTATCCGCCCGAGGTCTGGGACGCGCTCGCGCAGGAGCTGCGCAGCCCGCTCCAGGGGCCGGACCAGCGAGCGTTGGCACGGACGCTCTACTCGCTGTCCAACAGCTTCGAGCCCGACGGTCAGGGCCGGATCACGCTGTCGCCGGAGTCGCGGCGGGCGGCGGGGATCGAGGCATCGTCGACGGCAGTCGTGATCGGGAGCGGCTCGAGGGTCGAAATCTGGCCCGAGGCCCGATGGAACTCCTACAGCGCAGACGCACAAGAACGATTCACAGAATTCGCTGACAGGGTGATCTCAGGACACTGACGGCGACCCATCAGCCAGCACTTTCAAAAGAGGTAATAGAGCTGCTCGAACCCCGAGAGGGGGCGGTCGCGATCGACTGCACCCTGGGTCAGGCGGGGCATGCCCGCCTGATCCTCGAGAGGATCGTTCCGGGCGGCCGTCTGCTTGGGATCGACCGCGATCCCGCGGCAGTCGAGGCCGGCCGGCAGGCACTTTCTGCTTATCAACCGGCCGCCACCCTCGTCCAGGGACGCTTCGGCGACCTGGGCGAGCTGGCGGCCACCAATGGTTTCGACCACGCCGACCTGATCCTTTTCGACTTCGGGATCTCCAGCACGCAGCTGGACGACCCCGAGCGCGGATTCAGCTTCCGCGCCGACGGTCCGCTCGACATGCGGATGGACCCGGCATCACCGCTGACCGCGGCCCGCATCGTCAACGAGTACGACGTGGCCGAGATCCAGCGGATCCTTCGCGAATACGGCGAGGAGCGCTGGGCGCACCGGATCGCACAGTTCATCGTGGCGCGGCGCCCGCTGCGCACCACGCGCGATCTGGCGCAGGCGGTCGAGGCAGCGATCCCGCGACGGGCCTGGCCGCGCGACATCAATGTCGCGACCAGGTCGTTTCAGGGTTTGCGCATCGCCGTCAACGCCGAGCTCGACCAGATCGAGCAGGGATTGACAGCAGCTCTCCAGATTCTCAACCCCGGTGGTCGTATGGCGACGATCAGCTTCCATTCATTGGAAGACCGCTTGGTGAAGTCATTCTTCCTCGTCGAGTCCAAGGACTGTATCTGCCCCCCCCAGCAACCAGTCTGCACCTGCGGCCACCGGGCTTCCCTTCGCATCCTGACCCGACGTCCAGTGCGGCCGTCCGATGAGGAGGTCGCCGCCAACCCGCGGGCGAGATCGGCTCGACTGCGGGTGGCGCAGAAGCTCTCGCTGACAGGGGCCCCCGCGAACTCGCGGCGAGGCCTCTGAGTTCGTGGGGATCTCAGCTCTGAACTCTTCACCCCTCCAAGTCCTGGTGGTCGGCTCAACCCCTCCGGCCACCAGGCACCAACTTCCTCCCACCGCGTGGGGAGGGTAGGAAGGGCGCGTCAAACAATCCGCCAACCGTCGCAGCAACAGATGAGGCACACGATTTGACTTCGACCCGAATACTGACCCGACGCCGGTTGGGAGCCGCTCACGGCGTGCCGCACGCACCCGCGACGCTGGTTCGCCGACGGCGCACGCGCGGCTTCGTGCAGGTGGCGAGCGCCGCCACCGCCGAGCGCTTGCGCCTGAACACGTTCGGGCACGCCTACATCGGGCTGGGCGCGCTCCTGATCGCCATCCTTTTCTATCTCGCGCTCGCCGCGCAGGTGACGCAGTCGTCGTACCAGATCACCCAGCTCCAGGAGCAGCAGCGACAGCTGCTGGCGGAGCAGGACCAGCTGCGCTACCAGGAGGTCACGCTCCAGGCCCCGGCCACCGTCGAGCAGCAGGCCGCGCACGGCGGCATGCAGCGAGTGCCGCCTTCCAAGTTGGTCCAATACCCGGCGGTCGCGATCGACCTGCAGGCCCCGATCGGCGCGTCGCCCACCGACCAGACTCCGCTCTGGCAGCGGGCGATCGCAGCGATCGTCAACAAGCTCGGCGTCACGCGCGACGCCATGGCCGCGACCAAATAGTGGAATCGGGACTCCGGTTCGGAGCCCCGAAGCGAGGAGCTCGTGCCTTGCCCGGGCGCTGGCGCGTGCTCGCCCTCGTGCTCGTGGCGATCCTGCTTGCGGGCATGGTCTGGACGCGCCTCGCCTACTGGCAGGTGATTCGCCACGTCGACCTCGCGGCCGACGCACAGGCGCAGTACCAGGACGTCGAGGTGCTGCCCGCCGTCCGCGGCGAGATCTTCGACCGCAACATGAAGCAGCTCGTCGTCAACACGACTGTCTACTCGGCGTTCGTGTCGCCTGACCAGATCCCCGACGACCAGCGCGCACGCGTCGCCACCAGCCTGGCCACAGTCCTCGGCGCTGACGCGGGCAAGGTCAACCGGATCCTGGCCTCTGGCGGGAAGTTCGCCTACATCGCAAGGCGTTTCTCAAAAGACAAGGCCGATCGCCTCCGGTCGATGTTGCTCCCGGGCGTCGGCCTCGAGGAAGAGCGGCAGCGGGCCTACCTGCCCGGCATCGCGGGCTCCAGCCTCGCCGCGAACCTGCTTGGCTTCGTGAACTACGACGGCCAGGGCCAGTATGGCCTCGAGGGCTACTACCAGAAGCAGCTGGCGGGGACGCCGGGTTACATCTCGAGCTACCGCGACCTCGCGAATCGCGAGATCGTGCTCGGCACCCACACCAACCAGAACCCTGTCAACGGCGCCAACCTCGTGCTCTCGCTCGACGCCGAAGTCCAGTACGCGGCCGAGCAGGCGCTCGCCGACGGCGTGAAGAAGGCCAACGCCGAGAGCGGCAGCGTGCTGATCATGGATCCGTCGACAGGCGGCATCGTCGCGTGGGCCGACTACCCAAGCTACAACGCCAACGACTTCATCCACACCGACGCATCGGCCTTCCTCGACAACATCTCGAGCTCCGTGTACGAGCCAGGCTCGGTCATGAAGGTGGTGACGCTCTCAGGCGCCATCAACGCCGGCGCGATCACACCGGACATGGTCATCAACGATCCGGGCTACGTGTACGTCGGCGGCTATCGCATCTACGACTGGGATCGCCGCAACCACGGCAACATCACCTACACCTACGTCCTCGCCCACTCGCTCAACGTCGGTGCCATGAAGGCGATGCAGGCCGAGGGCCACGCGAACTTCTACAGCTACCTGCAGGGATTCGGTCTGACCAAGCCGAGCGGCATCGATGTCGCTGCCGAAGACACCGTGCCGCCGCCGTCGTCGGCGCAGATGGCCGACTCGCAGTTCGCGACCACGTCGTTCGGCCAGGGCATCGACGTCAACATGGTCCAGATGCTGTCGGCGATCAACGTCATCGCCAACGGCGGCCGCTACGCGCCGCCTCACGTCGTCGACCGGATCGGCAACAGCCTCAACCCGGTGCTGGTGCAGCCGCAGCGCCAGGTGATCTCGCCTCAAGCCGCGAGCCAGATGACGGCGATGATGGAGGGCGTCGTCCAGAACGGCTCCGGCTGGATGTCGCGCGTGCACGGCTTCGAGCTCGATCAGGCCGGCAAGACGGGGACCGCGCAGATCCCGGTCAACGGCAAGTACACGCTGGACGTGTGGGCGTCCTACGTCGGCTTCCTGCCCGCCCAGCATCCGCGCTTCACGATGATGGTCGTCATGCGCAAGCCGCACTACCCCGGAAGCCAGTACGACTGGACCCTCAACGACGGCTACATCGTCGCGGCGCCCGTCTGGCAGAAGATCGCCCAGCAGATCGTTGTGGACTGGCGCATAACACCCGACCCGCGCTAGAAGTTCTACTTAGTACGTGAGGTTGACGCTCCTCGAGCTGCTCGAGGCCACGGGCGGAGGTGAGGTCGGCGGCACCCAGGTCGGCGAGCGCTTCAGCACGTACCACACCGACTCGCGCCAGGTGCAGCAGGGCGGCGTCTTCTTCGCGCTTCGCGGCGCGGAGAAGGACGGCCATCAGTTCGTCCGCGACGCGGTGGCGCGCGGCGCGGCGGCGGTGGTGGTCGAGCATCGCCTGGAGACTCCGGCCGGGGTCGTCGAGATCGTGGTGCCCGACACGTGGCGCGCGCTCTACGACGTGGCATCGCTGGTGCTGGCCCGCGTGAAGCCGCTGGTGGTTGCCATCACCGGCAGCAACGGCAAGACCTCGACCAAGGAGATGACCGCGGCGGTGCTGTCGGCTCGCTTCAACGTGCGGAAGACGACAGGCAACCTCAACACCGAGACCGGTGTGCCGATGACGATCCTGCACATCGAGTCGGAAAACAACGCGCTGGTGCTGGAGATGGGTCTGCAACGGGCCGGCGACATCACGCGGCTGGTCGGACTGGCGCGGCCCTCAATCGGCGTGATCACCAACATCGGCGCGGTGCACATGGAGTTCTTTGCGAGCCAGGAGGACCTGGCGCGCGCCAAGGGCGAGCTCGTCGAGTCGCTGCCCGAGAAAGGGCACGCGATCCTCAACGCCGATGACCGCTTCTTTCATCTGCTGACGGAGATGTCCGCCGCGCCCGTCACCAGCTTCGGCGGCGACGCCGGTGACTTTCGAGTGGGCGCCTACCGTCCGCTTGCCGGTGGGGGCTGCCACTTCACCGTGCGAGGCGCGGAGGTGGAGCTGGCGCTCGGCGGCCGGCACCAGGCTTTGAACGCTGCGGCCGCGCTGGCCGCGGGCGAGGCGGCGGGGGTGCCGCTCGCGGATGGCGCGCCGTCGCTGGCGAGCGTGTCGGTGGAGCATCGACTGCAGGAGCTCCCATCCCCCGCCGGCTTCACCATCATCGACGACGCGTACAACGCCAGCCCCGAATCGATGCTCGCCGCCTTCGCCACGATGGGGGAGCGGGCGCGCGACGGCAGGCTGCTGGCGGTGCTAGGCCACATGGGCGAGCTGGGCGAGGTGGCGGGCGACGCCCACCGGCACATCGGCCAGGTCGCGGGCGCCACGTTCGACGCGGTTGCGGTCGTCGACACGCCGCTCGGCAGAATCATGGCCGAGGCGGCGCACGCGGAGGTCGTGCCCGACAACGCCGCGGCCGCGGCTTGGGTGCGCGCGCACGCGCGCGAAGGTGACCGCGTTCTGGTCAAAGCTTCTCGGAGCCGGCGTCTCGACGAGGTGGTGGCGGAGCTGACCTCGGCTTGATTCTCGACGCGATCACGTTCGTCGTTGCGTTCGCCGTCGCGGCCGCGCTGTATTCGCCTTTCATCGCTCTGCTCCGCCGCTCAGGCTCGCGCCAGGTCATCCAGGAGGAGCTGCCCGAATCCCATCAGAAGAAGGCCGGCGTTCCCACCGGCGGCGGAATACTCTTCGTCGCGCTCGCGGTCGTGGGCGGAATCATCGCGACCGTCGCCGGCCACCCCGGCGCGCTGCCGGCCCTGAGCGGGCTGGTGCTAGGCGGCATCATCGGTTTCAGCGACGACCTGAGCAAGCTGCGCCGGGGCTCGATCGGCATTCCGGCTCGTCTCAAGTTCCCGGTCCAGGTCGTGCTGGCGATTCCAGTCGCGTGGCTGGCGCTGGGGAACCAGTCGCTGTGGTGGCTGCCGCTGGCGGTGATCGCGGTGGTCGCCGGCGCCAACGCGGTCAACATCACCGACGGCATCGACGGCCTGGCGGGAGGCCTGTCGATCATCGCGGTCGGCGCGACCGTGCTTCTGCTGCCTGGCGCTCAGGCCGGCGAAAAGGCGGTGGCCATGACGCTGTGCGGCGCGCTTGGCGCGTTCCTGATCTTCAATCGATACCCGGCGCGCGTGATCATGGGCGACACCGGCTCGCTGGCGATCGGGTTCGCGCTCGCGGCCATGACGATCCAGCAGGGCTGGATCCTGCTGCTGCCGATCGTGGGTCTGGTGTTTGTGCTCGAGACTTTGTCTGTCATCATTCAGGTGGCCTACTTCAAGGCCACGGGCGGCCGCCGCGTTTTCAAAATGACCCCGATCCACTACACGTTCCACCTCGAGGGTTGGTCTGAGCGCCGCATCGCTCTGTCCTTCTGGACAGTCGGGCTGCTCGGAGCACTGGCCGCTTTCGGGGTGGCGCGACTGGTCTCGTGACCCGTCCCACCGGACGCCTTGGCATCCGGTGCCCCAGCGCGGCCGGGCGACCTACGGTCGCTGAAGCCTGCGTTGCGGGTCCCGGCCTAGCTCATCACGCATCTTCAGATGCGCTCCTCGCGAGGTCACCCGCGCCTTGGCTCCGGCCGCGCGGATGGCACCGGCCGGCGGGCCTGCGGCCTGCCAACGGGCCGGTGGGGACGGGCCACTCGTGACCGCCCTGATCGTCGGCGCTGCGCGCAGCGGCGTCGCGGTCGCGAACCATCTCTCGCGGTCGGGAGAGCGCGTTATCGTCACCGACCGCCGGTCTCGCGCGGACCTGGAGGCCAGCATCGCGAGGCTGCCCGAAGGTGCGGAGCTCAAGCTCGGCGGGTACGACGACGCGGTGCTCGCGGACGTCGACGTCGTCTACGCGAGTCCGGGCGTGCCGTGGGACGCCGAGCTGCTGAACCACGCACGCCAGCGCGGCATCCCCGTGTCGAGCGAGATCGACCTCTTTCTCAAGCTGTGCCCGGGCACGGTGGTCGGCATCACCGGCACCAACGGCAAGACGACGACCACCGCCTTGACCGGTGACGTGCTGGCCGCCGGCGATCGACCGGTGATGGTCGGCGGCAACATCGGCGAGACCGTCCTCGACCGGCTGCCCGAGGTCACTCGCGAGCATTGGGTGGTGCTCGAGCTCTCGAGCTTTCAGCTGGAATCGGTCGAGCGCCCGCATCTGCACGTAGGCGTGATCCTCAACGTGACGCCGGACCACCTCGACCGCCACGGCACCTTCGAGCGCTACGCCGGCATCAAGGGCCGGATCATCGAGTTCGCCGGCGCAGACGACTACGCGGTGCTCAACGGCCGCGACGCAACGTGCCGTCGCCTCGCGGCGAAGACGCGCGCGCAGGTCGTGTGGTTCGACGAGCACCTGCCGGTTCCACCAATGCCGGTTCCCGGCCGGCACAACCTCGAGAACGCCCTCGCCGCCGCGGCGGTGGGACGCATCGCTGGCCTGAGCGACGACTCGATCAACGGCGCAATCGCCTCGTTCAAAGGTGTCGAGCATCGCCTCGAGCTCGTCGGCGAGTGGCATGGCGTGCGCTGGTACAACGACTCCAAGGCCACGAACCCTGACGCGGGGCGGGTTGCCCTGACGTCATTTCCTGGCACGCCGCTCGTGCTCATCGCGGGCGGTTACGGCAGCGGCTTCGAGCTGGCCGAATGGGTCAAAGACGTGATCGCGCACGCCGACGCGGTCGTCCTGATGGGCGCGTCCGGGGACCTGCTCGCGACCGAGCTCCGCGAGCACCCTCACGTCCAGCGCGCCAAGAGCCTCGCCGAAGCGATTGACGTTGCGGCGAACCTCGCGCCACCCGGCGGGGTCGTGCTCCTGAGCCCGGCCTACAAGAGCTTCGACATGTTCAAGGACTACGAAGATCGCGGGCGCCAGTTCAAGGCGCTGGTGCGCGAAAGGTTCGCGGCATGATGCGCCTTCTCGCGATGGACCGTCAACCCGACCGCTACCTGCTTTTCATCACCGTTCTGCTCTGCGCCGCGGGGCTCGTGATGGTGACGAGCGCCAGCCAGGCATTCGCTTACACGCAGCACGAGTCCGCCTTCTATTACTCGGAGCGGCAGGCCGCCTGGATGGTGATCGGCTTCGCCGCGCTCTTCACGCTGAGCCGCATCGACTATCACCGGCTGCGCCCCTTCGCGCCGGCGGCCGCGGTGGTGGCCGGCCTGCTGATGGTCCTCGTGCTGGTGCCGCACCTGGGCGTCACGGTGAACGGCGCGCGCCGGTGGTTCGACGCCGGGCCGTTCGGCACGTTCGAGCCGTCGGAGCTGGGCAAGCTGTCATTCGCGGTGTTCACGGCGCACTGGATCGATCGCCAGGGCGAGCGCATCAACGACTTCCAGCGCGGCTTCCTGCCGTACGCCGCGATGCTGACCGGCGTGCTGGTCCTGCTGATGCTGCAGAAGGACCTCGGCACCGCGGTGGTCATGGTCGGCATCTTCGTCAGCGCCTACTGGGCGGGCGGCGGTAAGCCGCGCTACGTCGTGCTGCTGCTCGCCGGTCTCGGGCTCGCCTTCATCGCGCTGACTGTGGTCGAGCCATATCGCTTTGCGCGCCTCGCGTCGTGGCGGAATCCGCTGGCCGATCCGCTCGGCGCGGGATTCCAGTCGACGCAGTCCCTCTACGGACTGGCATCTGGCGGATTCTTCGGCGTCGGCATCGGCCACTCGGTCGAGAAGTACGGCTGGCTGCCGGAGGCCCACACCGACTTCATCTTCGCGATC
>JACZCV010123318.1_pt1 | contig 17338 bp, 15 predicted proteins | sample 8641841 | NCBI WGS metagenome assembly JACZCV01 (sample SAMN15324606, study PRJNA640507) | soil metagenome | isolation source: monocropping sugarcane control | place: China: Luxin town, Laibin City, Guangxi Province | collected 2019-07-25 | depth 10cm m
CGGACGACATCGACACGCCCGACGACTACGCCAAGATCGTCCGCCTGTTCCCGAGGAAGAAGCCGACCCGCCGCGCCTGATTCGTCTACGATTCAAATAGTGCTAGCGATCGCTCTCGGAGTGCGAACTTGAAAGGTCAGGCGGCAACCGGCTGGGTTCGTTCCGGCGAGTACGAGGACATCGTCTACGAGACCTGGGACGGGATCGCCAAGATCACCATCAACCGGCCCGAGGTCCGCAACGCGTTCCGCCCGACGACGCTTTTCGAGATGTCGGCGGCGTTCGAGGCGGCTCGCGACGACCCCCAGATCGGCGTGATCATCCTCACGGGCGCCGGCACAGAGGCGTTTTGCTCAGGCGGTGACCAGCGCATTCGCGGCAGCGATGGCTACGTCGATGCCAAGGGCGTCGGGCGGCTCAACGTGCTCGACCTGCAGATCCAGATCCGGCGCCTGCCCAAGCCGGTCATCGCGATGGTCGCCGGCTACGCGATCGGCGGCGGCCACGTCCTGCATGTCGTGTGCGACCTGACTATCGCCGCCGACAACGCCCGCTTCGGCCAGACCGGACCCAAGGTGGGGAGCTTCGACGGCGGATATGGATCCGGGCTGCTGGCGCGCATCATCGGCCAGAAGAAAGCTCGCGAGATCTGGTTTCTGTGCGAGCAGTACGACGCCCAGGCGGCGCTGGACATGGGGCTGGTCAACAAGGTCGTGCCGCTGGCGAAGCTCGAGGAGGAGACCGTCGCCTGGTGCCGGCGCATGCTCGAGCTGAGCCCGCTCGCGTTGCGGATGATCAAGGCCGGCATGAACGCCGCCGACGATGGACTCGCTGGCATCCAGCAGCTCGCCGGCGACGCGACGCTCCTGTACTACCTGAGCGAAGAAGCGCAGGAGGGCCGCGACGCATACGTCCAAAAACGCAAACCGGATTTCAAGAAGTTTCCAAAGCGGCCTTAGGGTCGGAATGGTTGCGACTCAAGCGCTGACGCCCGGCCGGATCTGGTGGTCGGCGGTTCGTCCGGCGACGCTCGCGGCATCGGTGTCGCCGGTGCTGGCGGGCACAGCGATCGCGGTGCACCAGGGCGCCATCCGGCCGCTCGCCGGGCTCGGGGCGTTGGCCCTCGCGCTTGCAATGCAGCTGGGCGTGAACTTCGCCAACGACTATTCGGATTTCGTGCGGGGCGCCGACAAACCGAACCGCGTCGGCCCTGTGCGCGCTGCGTCGTCTGGCATCGTCCCGCCCGAGCAGGTGAGATCGGCTGCGATCGCTGCTTTCGCCGTGGCCGGAATCATCGGCGTGGTGTTGAGCCTGGCCACCGACTGGCGGCTGTTGATCGTCGGCGCCGCGAGCCTGCTCGCGGGCTGGCTGTACACCGGCGGCCCGCGCCCTTACGGCTACCTCGGCCTTGGCGAATTGTTCGTCTTCGTCTTCTTCGGCCTGGTGGCGACGCTGGGCACCGTCTATGTCGAGTCGATGCGCATCACACCCCTTGCGATCCTCTTCGCGTGCTCGCTCGGCTTTCTCGCGACAGCGATCCTGGTGCTCAACAACCTGCGGGACATGGAGACCGACGCCGCCGCCGGCAAGCGAACTCTGGCTACGCTCATCGGTCGCGAGCAGACTCTCTACCTGCTCGCGGTAGTCGTCGCACTCGCATTCGCGATGCCGATCATCGTCTTCGTCTTGAACATGGCGATCTGGACCGTGATGCTCGTCCACTGCGCAATCCCGATCGCGGCTTGGCCCGTGCGGACTGCGTTCACGACGACAGCGCCGCACTCGCTGGTGGGGGCGCTCAAGCGTATGGCCGCGGCCGAGCTCGCGTTTGCGCTGCTGCTGACCGTGGGGCTGGTCCTCTGATGGAAGTTCTCGTCACGGCGGTCCGGCCGGAGGACGTGGCGCGCGAGGTGGAGACGAGACTCCGAAGCGGCGCGGTGGAGCGCTTCGTGCTGCGGGCAGTCGCGCACGGCGGCATGCGCGACCAGGAGCGTCTTGGTGCCGCCCGCTACGCGGCCGCGCGTCAGGCCGACGTCAGGCTCGAGGTCGACGAACCGGCATCGATCGCGCCGCGATCCAGATGACCCGTCAGAACCTTCGCGAAAGCGGCTGGTCGTTCCATGTGCGCGGCGTGGCCGGCATGCGCGATGAGCTCGACGCGGCCGTCTGGCACGGCCGCAGCGAGGCGGCGGGCCGTGGCTACGTAAGCGATGTCGTCCTCGCCCGCGACAAAGGTGCAGAGGCACGTGATGCGCGGGAGTTCGTCCCACAGCGGCGTCATTGCGCCGGCGCCCATGCCATGCAGCGAAGCCGCGAGATCCTCGGGCCGGTTGGCGAGTCGCTCGGCTCGTACGCGCGCGGTAAACGTGGCGCCTCTACGCTCCAGGCCCGCGAACATCGGCTGCGCGCTCCAGTAGTTCACGAACGGCTCGATGCCGACCGCCTCCAGCTTTGCCGCGAGCGCCCGGTCGCCCTGCTGCCTGGCAATTCGGGCGTCGGCGTCCAGCCCGGCATGTGCGCCAAGAGTGAGCAAAGATCGGACGCGCTCGGTTAGGCTCGTCGCCACGTGCAGAGCGAGCCGCCCTCCCATCGAATAGCCAACCACGTGGCTGCTCGTGACTCCGAGGCTGTTCCACAGCATCTCCAGGTCGGCGGTGCACGCGTCCATCGTGCAGGGCGCGCCGGCCGCCATTCGCGTGTCGCCGTGGCCCCGGAGATCGGGCACGATCCACATCCAGCGCTTCGGCATGCGGGCCATTACCTCGCGCCAGCTACTGCCGCTGAGGGTGAACCCGTGCAGAAGCGTGACGGGCTCGCCATCGCCGACGACGCGATAGCTGAGCCTGACGTCCGGACCGTCGACGAGCGGCATCTGCCTTTAAGGGTAGGTCGGTCGTGGACGTAGCCCAGTCTTTCGCCGCGACGTTCGTGGACGAGCTCGCCGTGCAGGGTGTCGAGTACGCGTGCGTTTCGCCAGGCTCGCGATCGGCGCCAATCGCAATGGCGCTGCAGCGCCACCCGACGGTCAGGGTCTTCGTGCAGATCGACGAGCGGTCGGGCTCCTTCTTCGGCGTCGGCCTTGCCAAAGCCACGGGCAAGCCGGTGGTGCTGCTCTCGACGTCAGGCACGGCGGCGGCGGAGTTTCATCCGGCGGTGGTCGAGGCGTTCCATTCGCGCACACCGCTGATCGTCATCACTGCCGACCGCCCGTCCGAGCTGCGCGACGTCGGCGCCAACCAGGCGATCGACCAGCAGCGCTTGTTCGGCACGGCGGCGAGGTGGTTTGTCGATCCCGGACCTCCTTTTGAGGCGCCGAACGCGGCGCGTTTGTGGCGCCGCCTGGCCGCGCGTGCTTACGCCGAAGCGCTGAGCGGGCCGGTACACGTGAACCTTCCGTTCCGCGAGCCGCTGGTGCCGCCGCCGGGGCATGTGCCGTCGCCCGCCGGCGATTCGGGATCGCAAGCGATGACCGCAGGCCGGGTGCAACCGACCACCGGCCAGGTCGCGTCGGTGGTGGCCGCGCTCCAGCGGGCGAAGCGCCCGCTCGTCGTCGCCGGCGAGATGCGCGATGGGGAGCGACTGGCGGGCGGGCTCAACCGGCTCGGGGTTCCGCTTCTCGCCGAGCCGAGCTCGCAGCTGCGTCGCGCGGAGTCGGGCTTGGCGGTCGAGTCCTATGAAGCACTGCTGCGCGCTGGTTGGTCGCTGCAGCACGGGCCCGACCTCGTGATCCGGCTGGGCGGAACGCCGACATCGAAGGTTCTCAACTCGTGGCTCGCGGCCGCCTCTGCGCCGACATTCCTGATCGATCCCGACCGGCAGTGGCGCGATGAGGACCAGGTGGCGAGCAACGTGCTCGTGTGCGACCCGCAGATGCTGATCGAGAATCTGCCGCCGGCCAATGTCGGCGGTTGGCGCGACGAATGGTTGAGCGCAGGCAAGAAGGCAACCGCCGCAATCGCAGCGACGCTCGTGTCGACGCCGATGCACGAGGGCCACATCGTGCGCGCGCTCGCGGCCAGAATCCCGGAAGGCACGCAGGTGTTCGTCGGCTCGAGCATGCCGATCCGCGCGGCCGACAGTTTCTGGCCGTATGCAAAGCCGGGGCAGGTCTTCTACGGCAATCGAGGCGCCAGCGGCATCGACGGTCTGGTGTCCACGGGACTCGGCATCGCGGCCGCGCGTTCATCGCAGCCAGCGGTGTTGCTGCTCGGCGACCTCTCCGTCTATCACGACATGAATGGGCTGTGGGCGCTGCGCCGTCACGGCATCAAGGCCACGATCGTCGTCTGCGAAAACAATGGCGGCGGCGTCTTCAACTTCCTGCCGCAGGCGCAGCACACCGACGTGTTCGAGGAGATCTTCGCCACGCCGCTGGGTCTCGACTTCGCGCAGGTCGCGCGTCTTTATGGATTGGTCTTCAGCCCGGTCACTGATCGATCGGGTCTCGAGCCCGCGATCACCGATGCGCTCGGCGCCCAGACGTCGACGATGGTGGTCGTGCGCTACAAGCGCGAGGACAGCGTCAACGGGCACCGCGTCTCGTGGGAGGCCGCCGCTTCAGCGCTTCGGAGTTAGGTCAGCGCCGAAAGCAACGCCTTGAACTTCAGGTCCGTCTCTTCCAGCTCGCGCGCCGGGTCCGAATCGGGCATGACGCCGACCCCGGCGTAAAGCCGCGCGCCGTCCTCCCAAAGGAGACCGCAGCGCAGCGCGACCGCGAACTCGCCATCGCCGTTGCCGTCAGTCCAGCCGACCGCGCCCGCGTACCAGCCGCGCTCCATCGCTTCGAGGTCGTCGATGATGCGATCCGCGGCGTCGCGCGGCCAGCCGCCGACCGCCGGCGTGGGGTGGAGGGCAGCGGCCAGGTCGAGGACGTCCGCGTGCGGATCTGAGAGCTCGGCGTCGACCGATGTCGCGAGGTGCTGGATGTTGGTGAAGCGCGCAACCTCGGGCGCGTGCGCGGCCACCGAGCTTGCGAACGGCCGCAGCGCATCGACAACGAACCGCGAAACGACGTCGTGCTCGGCTGTGTCTTTGCGGCTCAGGCGGAGCTCGTCGGCGAGCCGTTCGTCCTCGGCCTCGGTCGCGCCACGAGCCACCGACCCCGCCATCGGCTGGGCGTGCGCGTGAGCGCCGGTGCGACGGATGAGCAGCTCCGGTGACGCGCCGGCAAAAGCAGTGCCGTCAGCACCAGTGATGAGGTAGGTGAAGCAGGACGGGTAGGCCGAACGCAATGACCTGGCCACCATGCCCGCGGGCATCACGCCATCGCCGCGGGCCAGGATCTCCCGCGCGAGGACGACTTTGGACGCCTCGCCCGACCGCAGACGCGCCGCCGCCGATTCGATGGCCGCCGCCCACGCGACCGGGTTGCGCACTGGCGACACGTCGAGGTTCCGCGCCAGCGGCGGGCGCGATGTTGCAGGTTCGACGTCGAGCAGCTCCTCGGCGTTTTCCGAAGCGCACGTGATGAACGTGCGGCCTCGCACCCGCATCACCGCGAGCGCAGGCACGCGCAGGAGCAGTGATGGGAAGCCGGCCCACGGGCCCATAGGCTCGCGGTCGGAACGGTAGGCGAAGCCACCGATGGCGATGGCCGAGCGTTGGCTCTCACGCAGCCTGCGCCACATCCGCGCCGCAGCGTGGACACGATTCGATCCGTTTTCGTGATCGAGGATGTCGCCGTCCGCGTTTTCGAGAATCACGCCATCCGCAGAGCTGACGATGTCCAACGCCTTGCCGATACCCGCGACGCTGACCGCGTCAGGCATGGGTCGCTCGATGAGGAGAACCTCGTGGCCCGCATCACGCGCGGCCCCGGCCAGCTCCACCAGGTCAGGCGTGCGCTCGAGCTCCCGCACGCGGACCGGCGAGGAGATCGCCCTCATTCCTTCTTTTCGATGTGCTCCCGCGCCGCCCGGAGCAGCGTGCGCTGGAAGTGATGGCGGACCAGGTGGCCGCTTGCCTCGAGCAGCTCGTTGAAGAGCTCGAGCAGCCTGCGCTCGGCTGCCTCGGTTTCCCCGCCCTCCGCCTGAATGCGTTCGCGCACGTGCTTGTCGAAGAGGTCGACCGCCTTGCGCGCCACGCGGTCGGTCGCGTCTGCGTACTCGCTCGCCAGCTCGATGAGCGGAGTCAGCGGCACGCCCGCGGAGATGAGCTTCATGCCGGCCTCGATCGCCTCGAGGTCGTCCGCCGGATAGAGCGGTTCGTCGCCGCCCTCGACCGGGACGAGGAGCCCTGCCTGCTCGAGGTTCTTGAGGAGCGGGGCTGCCACTCCGCTGCGCTCCGCGAGCTCGTCGAGGGTCATGGTCTGGGGCGAAGTCGGCCGGGTGACGGCGGCGACCAGCGATTCGTCGGACGCCTCGAGCTCGCCCTCGAGGAAGCGCCGGATCACGGTCAGCGTGAAGCCGCGCCGCTGGAGATCGCGGATGCGGCGCAGGCGCTCGAGGTGGCTGTCGCCGTACCAGGTCACGCGGCCCTCCCGCCGCGGCGCCTCGAGCAGGCCTTTGCCCTGGTAGAAGCGGATCGTGTCGACGGCCATCCCGGAGACCCGGGCCAACTGTTCGATCCGGTACTCCATGAGTACCTACTCTAAGGGTTCGCCTAGCGGGGTTTCGGGCTGGTCAGCCGGAGGTGTTCCAGTAGTAGAAGCGGTCCAGCCAGGCCGGGTCGGCGCGGATGGCGCGAGCGAAGAACTCGACCGCGTCGACGTAGTCGTAGTCGAGGTTGTAGTGGAAGATCGCGGTCCGCATGTCGCCGGGCGCGCCGTAGTGGACGAGGTACCGAGCCGCCGCCATGATCGCGTCATGCGGGTCCCAGATGTTGCCGCCCTGACCCCAGTTCGCCCAGGTGCTGGGCAGGAACTGCATCGGACCCTCGGCACCGGCTGACGACGGCCCGACATTGCGGCCGAACGCGCTCTCGATGAAATTGATGGACGCGAGGTAGCTGGCGTCCACGCCGTACTTCTGCTGCGCCTCGAGGTAGTAACCGCGCAGCGTCGCGACCGGCGCCGCATTCGCGTACGGGTACACGAAGTGCGCATGCACGAGGTAGTACTGGTCGTAGCCGGCAAGCGCGTAAAGCGAGTGCAGGCCCGCGATGGCGTCCTCGGCCGGCTGCGAAACCGACGCCGGCAGCAGCGGGATGACCTGGGTCTCAACGCTGTAGTAGCTCGCGAGCTCGTAGATGCGCAACTCTTCCTGGCGCGCGGCGCTGCGAAACGCGAAGTCGGCGGCCGACATCGCCATGTAGTACCGGACGCCGTCCATCAGCGAAGAGGGCTTCGGCGCCTGAAGCACGTGCTGCCGCTGCGCCACCGCTGCGCTCATCGCGAGCTCCGCGCTCATGAAACGCGAGGCTTCATGGCGCGGGCTTACAGGTTGGAAAGGGTCTTGGGCTCGAACGGATTGCGCTGGGAGCGTCAGCAGAAGCAGCGCTCCCAGCGCGGCACCAATGAATCGAATCAGGCCGACTCCCCGCTGGCAACTCGCAGCCGAGGCTCTTCCGGTACGACCGGCATGTCGGGCGGATAGGGGTCAGCGTCAGTGGGCTTGCGGAGTCCGACTGAGTCGAGCAACCCGGCGATCTCATCGCCCATCAATTCCTTCTGGGCGATGAGTGCTTCCGCGGCCAGGTCGATGGCTTCCTTGTTCACGTACATCAGGCGCCAGTCATCGATGTAAGCGGCGCCGAGAATCTGAGCCACCACCCGCCGGCTCCGCGGGCTGTGAAGCACTGCTGCAGTCCACGATGCTTCCTGGTGCTGCCCACCGGGGATCTCGCTGACCGAGATCAGCTGCTCGCCGATGGTGGCCGCCTTCCTTGAGAGCTCGGTGTTGAGGCTGTCCGCGCCCATCCCGATGGTGCCGACCATGCGGCACGCGGTGAAAGTTGCACTCTGCAGGTCTCCGAAGACGCCGGTCGAGCCTTCTCCATAAAACACGTGCTCGACGGCCAGAGAGCCAAGGCTCGCGCGGACTCGAGCCGCCAGCTGTGACCTGAACTGCAGGAACTGCTCTTCGGTCGGCAGGGACAGATGGTGTCCGCCGATCTCGCCGTGAGCCGTGGCGCGCCGCCGGATCGACAACCGGATGTGCGCGTTGTCCGGCTCGAAGAAGTGAGAAGCGATCGCGTGGCCGAGCTCATGACGGGCGACGGCGATCTTGTCCCTCTCGGTGTACTCGATCGGCAGGGCAAGGCCGACAGCGACGTTGGCCATCGCCTCGCGGATGTCACGCCATTCCAGAGCCTGGCGCCCCTCGTTGAAGGCATACAGCAAAGCGAGCGAGAGGACCTGCTCGATGTCCGCCGGCGAGTAGTCGTCGGTGATGCGCGCGAACTCGTCACGCCGCTCTGGCGTGTCGAGCGCGGGGTCGTGCTGGTGCTTGTCGAAGTAGAGAGCCGCGATGTCCTTGCGGTCTTCGCGGGTCGGGAGCCGGAACTGGATCTGGCGGCCGAACCGCCCTGGCCGCAGCAGCGCCTCGTCGATCACCGTCGGCCGGTTGGTCGCGCCGATGAACAGGATGTTGTACGCGGGCGCCTTGAGCGCCGGGATGCGCAGGTTCAACGTCGAACCGTTGGCGCCAACCTTGCGCGGGATGAACAGGCCGTCCAGCGTGAGGTTCACCAACCCGCGCAGCTGGCGGACGATCATGCCCGGATTGTCGATGCCGTCCATCAGGACCAGCAGCATGTTCAGGCCGAGCTGACCGCCGCCGAACATGCCGCCCATGCCGCCCATCATTCCGCCGCCCATGCCGCTTCGGCGCTGGCCGAGGGCGTCGATCTCGTCGATGAAGACGACACAGCCGCCCCACGTCTTCGCGCGCTTGCGCGCGGCGCGGACCATGAGAAAGACGCTCAGCGCGTCCATGCCCAGGAACATGCCGGCGAACGAGCCGCCGTTGGCGATGTAGATCGGGACGTTCAAAGAAGAAGCGATGCCCTTGGCGAGCATGGTCTTGCCGGTTCCTGGCGGACCCACCATCAACACGCCGCGCTCGCGCTTGCCGCCGGCCTTGACGTACTGGCGGCCGTGCTCGATGAGCTCGAGGATGCGGCGCATCTCGGTGACCGCCGACTTCTGGCCGCGGACGTCATCGATGCTGACACCGAAGCGCGCGTCGTCGGGATTGAGGATCGTCTTGCCGATGCGCGTGTAGATGTAGAACGGTCCGAAGAACAGCATGAAGTTCGCGCCCAGCAGGAACAGCAGGTAGATCAGCTGCGTGAACAGCGCCTGCAGCAGCTGCGGGATCAACGCAACGGCATCCCCGGGCGCGTACTGGAACACCCAGTACATGACCGAGAAGTAGATGGCCGGCACGGCCATCACATACAGGGCGCGGCGCCAGAAGATCGCCCGGTTGACCTCGACCGTTCGCTGGAGCACATCGGTTTCCGGGGTGATGCGCTCTCGCAGGATGAGCCAGCGACGGACGATGCTGAGGATGCCGCGCGCCAGCAGCATGGCGATGACGGCGTAGACGATCGACCACCCGATACCGGCCTGTAGAACGACGTTGGCGAAGGCAAAAGCCGTCGCGCCGACGAAGATGGTGAAGATCCAGAAGATGATCACGGCGGGTTATCTCCCTTCTGTTTGAGCAGTCTCGGTTTGAGAATTCGCTTGAGGAACATCCAGCTTAGTTCGTGATCCTGGGAATCGCGTAATAGCGAACGCGACGACGCCCACCCCCAGGCTGATGAGCACGTCACCGGGGCTGAAGATGCCTCCGTACCAGCCGCGGACCACGATCCAGTCCCCCAGCCAGTTGAGCCGCGTGGCGGCGTCCATGACCACGTACTGGCCGTGATGCCCGACCTGGGCCAGGCGCGACGTGGCGCCCACGGCCGCGGGCATGCGGAAGTCGTTGGCGGCGATCACCACCAGGTTGGTGGCCGATCCCAGGCTGACCAGCCAGATGCCGAAAAGGCGATCGGCGTTCCACAGCGTCCAACCGATCAGGGCCACCAGTCCGGCCACGTACAGGTACCGGAACCAGTCGATGCTGCCGGCGTCGGTGCCGGCGACCACGACGCGAATGAGCAGCGCCGCCACCGCGATCCACGGCCAGCGCAGGTGCAGCTTCGACCAGTTGCCGAGGCTGCCGCCCATCGCCAGGCCGAGCCCGACGCCGGCGGCGACCGGGACGAGGATGATCACCGGTCGAGCGGGATCAGCTGCCCGCTATGCGCGCCGCCGAGCCGGCCAGCAGGCTGACCCCAACTGGAAACGCCGACTCGTCGATCTTGAAACCGGGCGAATGATGCGCCGGCGGTTTGTCGAGGCCCTCGGGCATCGCGCCGAGCATGAAATAGCAGCCGGGGATTCGGGTCAGGAACTCGGCGAAGTCATCGCTCACGGTCAGCGGCTTGCCGAGCAGGCTCGCCTTCTCGCCGACCAGTGAGTTCGCGACGTCGAGGACCGTCCGCGTCACGTTGGGCTCATTCATCAGCGGCACGGTGCCGAAGCCGATCTCCAGCTGCGAGCTCACCTCGAACTCGGTGTCGGTTTCCTTGAGCAGGTCGCCCAGCCGCGTCAGCGCCTCCTCGCGCAGCTCGGCGGTGAAGGTGCGCACGCTGCCTTTGATGCGCACGCCGCGCGGGACGATGTTCCACGTGCCGTCGCTGACGATGTTGCCGACGGTGGTGTGGCAGGCGGCGCCCTCGTGCTCGAGACCGTCGACCACCGTGTGCAGCCGTTCGACGAGGAACGCCTGGGCCGCGAGCACGTTGCCCGCGCGGCCCATCATGCCGCCGTGACCGCCGGGCCCCTTGATGGCGATCTCGAAGAAGTCCGAGCCCGCCCACAACAGGCCGGGCTTGGTCACGATCGTGCCCGACTCGATGAAGCTCGCGATGTGCAGCCCGACCACGGCGTCGGGGTGGTGACTTTCCAAAAGCCCGCCGGCGATCATCGCCTTGGCGCCGCTGACGATCTCTTCCGCCGGCTGAAAGACGAAAAGGAACTTGCCGTTCAGGTCCCAGATGTGGTCGACGAGCGTGCGCGCGGTCCCGAGCATCATCGCCGTGTGCGTGTCGTGGCCGCAGGCGTGCATGCGTCCCTCGGCATGCGACTCGAACTCGACGCCGGACTCTTCAAGGATCGGCAGCGCGTCGATGTCCGCCCGCAGCATCACGGTCTTGCCCGGCCGGCCGGTGTCCAGGAGCGCGACCGCGCCGGTCTCGGTGGGGCAGTCCTGGATCTCCAGGCCCAGCTCGCGCAGACGCTCGGTGATCTTCACGCTGGTTTCCTTCTCGTCGAAGCTCACCTCGGGATTGCGGTGGAAGTGGCGGCGCAGCTCCACGACCTCGTCGATCACCGACCGCGACGGGACCGGCAATTCTTTCTCGTCAGGCGCCACTTTAGACGCGAACCAGGCTGTAGCCGCGAGCCGAGGCCTGCAGCAGCGAGGTGCCGAGACCCGGCTCGAGGTCGTCGAGGCGGCGGCGAAGCGTGAGCATCGCCGAGTGAACCGTGGAGTGAGCGGCGTCGCTGCGGAACAGTCCCGCTTCGATGAGGTCGCGAGCGGTGGCGGGCTTGGATCCCTGCGCGAGGTGGAGCACCAGCGCCGTCTGCTGGGGAGTGAGCCGGACCTCGCCTGATTCAGTAGTGATCGTCCGGCGTGTGGGGTTGAACTCGACGCGCCCGAAGTTGTAGGTGCCTGGCCGGCCGGTGCCGCGCTCGATGAGGCGCGCCGCCAGGTCGGAGTAGATGTGGGCCATGGGCACGTTGCCCTTCACGAAGTAAGAGCTCGCCCCGAGCTCGTAAGCCTTGCGGATGGCTGCCGAGTTGACCTGCGCGGCCGAGAGCACGATCACCGGCAGGCCGGGATGGCGGCCGCGGATCCAGGTCAGCAGGTCGAAGCCCGAGTCCTCGCCTTCGTCGAGCACCAGGTCGAGCAGGATGCCGGCCACGCGCTCCTGGTCGAGCATCGCCATGGCGTCCGGCGCCGACGAAGACACCAGCGCGTGGTAGCCGAGATCTTCCAGGTCGATCCGGAGCTGCTGCTGCATGGCCGACTCGTCCTCGACCACGAGCACGACCGACCCGAGCACCTCCGGCGGCCGGTAAACTTCCAGGCCCGGCGGCAGCGGCGGCAGCCGAACCTCCCGATTCGAACCTCTAGTCCTGCGTTTTTCCAAGGCCATAACTACATGACTCTTAACGATTTTTCACGTGGCATGCATCATCAAATTCGACAGTTCAGGAGCATACTCACTCCTCGGGCCTGGTTTATCGGGATTTTCCAAGGGGTGAAATCGATGACGTGGGGAACCAAGGTGATCAGGGGTGCCTTGGCGCTGGGGGTTATCGCGGTACTCGCGATCGGTTCCGGCGCAGGCTGGTTCGACTGGCTTTCGCTCGGCTGGTTCGACTAACAGCTAAGTAGATCCATTGGCCCGGCGCTCGCGTGAGCGCCTGATGGCCGCGGGGAGCAGCGCGTAAAGATCGGCTCGGTCGACCGCTTTGCTCATGTAACCCACCACGTCCGGATCGTCCGTGCCGGACGGGAAGACTGGATAAGCGGTGTAGAAGATGACAGGCAGCTTCTGCCCGCGCGTGCGCAACGCATTCAGCAAGCCCCATCCGTCCATCGGCTCGGGCAGCATCAGGTCGATGATCGCCACCTCGGGGCCTTCAGCGCCGGCACGCTCGAGCGCCTGGTCGGCGTCCTCCGCCATGCTGACCTTGTAGCCGATCATCCGCAGGTCGGTTTCAAGAATCACTCGCCACGAACGCTCGTCGTCGACCACCAGCACTTTGGCCCCGCGCAGGTCCTCAGGCGCCGGCGAGATGGGCTTGGGGGCGGTGAAGGGCATGAGAGTCGACTAGCGCCGCGGCGCTGATGCGCGGCCCGGATGGCCGCCAAGGCGGAGATCAATTCGAAGGCGGGCCACTAGGCGCAGTATATCTGTGCCCATGGCGACTCCAGCACGACGCGCGCACTCTTCCGCACGTCCTGCTGCGACCAAGCGATCGGTACCGGCAAAGCAGGCGCTGAAGGCCAGGTCGAACGGCGCTGGAACCAACGGTCGTGGACCCAAGAAGATCCAGCCCCGCTCCAGTCCGGCGGCGCTCATCCACGAGCTGAGCACCTGCGCCACCGAGGCTGACATCGTCCAGGTCCTGTACCACGGGCTGCAGCCGGCTTTCGGCTATGACATCGTCCTGCTCCACGTTCTTGAGCGCGAAGGCTGGTACCACTCGGTGCCCGTCGACTCGGGTGTGCTCCAGGACCTCCGCCGCCGCCCGCTCAGCAACTCCGTGTTCGCGCCGAACTACGCCGCGCGCCGCGCGACGGTCGTCGCTCAGATGGACCCGCGGCTGGTGTCGCAGGGCACCGGTCCCGGCGCGGGCCGGGTGGCCAAGCTCGCGATCTTCGTTCCGGTCGAGCACCAGGGCCGGCTGGTCGGGGCGGTGATCTACCAGTCGTATCGAAACCGGCGAGTGCCGCCGGCGGAGATGGCCTTCCTCGAGGCCATCCACCGACGCCTCGGCGTGGTCCTGGCCAACGCCTCCCTCAACGAGCTCACGCGCAACCAGTCGCGCCGCCTCGAGGCGCTCAACGCCATCGGCCGAGCCATCGCCGCGAGCCTCGACGAGGCCAGCATTTTGGCGGCCCTGCGCACCACCCTGAGCGAGCTGCTGCCGGTCGACGAGCTGAAGATGGTCGCGCTCATCCACGACCGGACCGACCGGGCGCGGCTCTTCCACGTGCAGTCCGACGCCGTGCCGACGTCGCGCCTCATCGCGCTGCGAGCGGCCCAGCTGACGGTGCCGAGACAGGTCATGGGCTCGGCCGAGTCGATGATCCTGCACGAGCCGGAGTCGCAGCTGTGGGTGCCGATGAAGGAGGGCGGCTCGGTCCGCGGTGTGCTCGGCATCACGAGCAAAGAGACCTACGCGTACGAAGAATCGACGGCCGCTTTCCTCGAGCTCGTCGCCGACGAGGTCACGCTCGCGCTCGGGAACGCGCGCAGCTACGAGGCCATCCAGGAACAGCGCCGCCGGCTCGAGCTCGTGAACTCGATCGGTCGCCGTCTGGCATCCAGCCTCGACCGCTGGTCGATCATGCGCACGCTTCGCGAAGAGCTGGCCGCGTTCCTCGACTTCGACGGGTTCATCCTCGCCACCATCACCGAGTCGGCGGATGGCCCGGTGGCCGAGGGCTACCAGTACGTCGCCGGGGTCGAAGAGGTCGTTCCCCAGGTTGCGCTCGCGGTGACGGGTCCTTCTCGCGAGGCTTACGAAACCGCCCGACCCGTGCTGGTCCGCAACTCGCCATGGGCGAGCTCCTTCGAGCGCGGCGGACTCGAGCGCGAGCGGTGGACGGTCGGCCATGGCGCCGCGGTCTTCGTATCCGGTCCGCCGGAAGAGCAGCCCCACGTTTCCCGCTCTTTCGTGTGGGTGCCGGTGGTGAGCTCCGATCGCATCACCGCGATGCTCTCGCTGCAGAGCTACAAGGAGGAGGCATTCACCGAGTGGCACGTCCAGCTGCTGCAGGACCTGGCACCGCACGTCACGCTGGCGCTCGCCAACGCCGAGCACTTCAGCCAGGCCCAGACCGAGCGAGCGCGCCTGGAGCGCCTGCACGTGCTGGAGCTGGGAGTCGCGCGCGCGTCCGACGAACACCAGCTGGCGGACGCGATCTTCGACGCGGTGGGCCGCTACATCGAGGCGTCGCACATGGTGCTCGGCTACATCGACATGGCCGGCAACGTCGCCGGCTTCACCGGCGAGCGCGACGGTCCGACCGGCTACCTCGGCCCCGGACCGATCGCGGATGAACCGTTCTTTCGCCGCCTGGTCGAGACCGGTGGCACCATCCCCGACGCGCGGCTGGAGAGCGAGGAGGACGTGCAGGGCGCGTTCGGCGCTTTCACCATCGGGCGCTCGCCGAGCCACATCGTGTGGGTGCCGGTCCTCCAGGACGAGCGCGCGGTCGGCGGCATCGCCGCGATGCGCACCGACGGCGGCCGGTTCCAGCTCGACCACCTCAAGCTGCTCGAGGCGTCCGCGACTGTGGTCGGCATCGCCATGCGCACGATGCGACTCCACCACGCGAACGAGCTCGCGCTGGCGCAGTCCGTGCGCATCCAGGAGCTCGCGGCGCTCGCCGGCCACGAGCTGATGAGCGTCGTCACCAACATCGCCGACCAGGCGCGAACGATGCTCGAGAGCATCGGCGCGGTCTGCTGGGCGTTCGACACCGAGGGTCGCATCAGCGCCACGCGTGGCAGCGGCGACCCGGCTGCCGAGAACGTGCTGGCATGGGCGGGCCTGAACTCTGAGGAGTCGTGGCGCGACGCACCCGTCGGGGTGCTGTCAGGGTCGACTGGCGACCAGGGCTGGAGCCTCATCCCGCTCTGGTACGGCGACCGGCTCGTCGGCGCCATCGGGGCGGTGCACGCGTCGACGCTGGTCGCGGAGCCGACCACTGCCGCGCTCGACTTCGCGCGCCACGCGGCCGTCGCCATCGAGAACTCGCGACTGGTCGCCGAGACCCGGGGCCGCATTCGCACGCTCGAGGCGGTCGCCGCCTTCACCGAGCTCGACCCGACCCAGCCCGAGCGCGCGCGCGAAGAGATGGGCCGGCTGGTGGAGCGGGCTCTTGCCGCTTCGCACGGCGCGGTCTGGCTGCTCGAGGACGGGCAGCTCGTCCACCGTTCGCCCGAAGGCGAGGAACCGCCGACGGTCCCGGTCTCGGACAGTGCCGAGCTGCTTCGTCTGCTGCTATCGCCGACGGGTAGCCGCCGCATGCGCGCTCTGCTCGACCTGCTCGGCTCGCCACCGGACGCGTTCGCGATCCCGATCCAGGTGGAGGGGAGGCTGGCGGGATTGCTGGTCGCGCGAATGACCGCGGGCGCCTCCGAGACGAGGCGACTTGCCGCCGTGCTTGCCGGCCAGGCCGCGGTGCTCATCGGCCAGCTGGAGCTGGTCGACCAGCTCGACCGAGAGCGCCGGATGATGCAGGCGATCCTCCGTCACTCCCCGGTGGGCGTGATGCTCGAGGGCGCGGACGGTCGGATCGTCTATGCGAACCCCGAGGTCGAGTCGATCTACCGCTTGAAGGCGGCGGACATGCCGGGGCAAACGCTGGCCGAGATCTACTCGTCGGCGGGCGCCGAGCGGAGCGAGGACGGCGAGGCAGAAGGCACTGTCGAGCTGCGGATGAAGAACCCCAACCGGATCGTCCACGTGCGCCGCGTCGAGATCCCCGGCTTGGAAGGCGAGCCGGCCGGCATCCTGACGCTGCACGAGGATGTGACCGCGCAACGCCTAGCCCTCGAGGCCAAAGACCTGATGCTCCGCGCCATCGGCCACGAGGTGCGCAGCCCGGCGGCGGCGATGAAGACGACGCTTGCGGGCATCATGCAGTGGGACGACACCATCGACACGCAGGGCCGGCGCGAGCTGCTGCAAGAGGCGTACGAGTCGTCCGACCGCCTGCTCAGCCTGGTCGAGAGCCAGCTCATCATCGCCAAGCTCGAGACCAAGCATTTCGAGCCCAATCCCGAGCCGATCGAGCTGCGGCCCACGGTCGACGGCGTGCTCAGCGTGCTGGCCCACCGCTACGCGGATCGCATCGGTGCGGTCGAGGTCAGACTGCACGAAGGCCTGCCGCGCGCTTACTGCGAGCCGACGCACCTGATGCAGGTCCTGACCAACCTCATCGGCAACGGTCTCGAGTACACGACCTCCGCGGTCAAGGTGAGGGCGCGGGCCATCGATGCCGGCTGGCTGGAGATCACCGTCGCCGACAGCGGCCGCGGGCTGCCGCCCGGCAGCCTGGCGGACCTCTTCGAGAAGACCGGGCCCGCCGGGCGAAACCGCTCGCAAGGTGGCCTGGGTTTGGGCCTTTACCTTTGTAGGTTGGTGGTCGAACGCTCCTTCGGAGGCCGGATCTGGGTCGCGTCCAGCTCGCGCGACGGGACGACATTCAAGTTCACGGTGCCGGCATTTCGCTCGTGACCGCTGCCGAGTCCGGCGCGGAGATGTGGGTGCGGGTGGGCGGCGGCATGGAATCGGTGCCCGACCGCCGGCGGCACGGCCCGGCTGACGCCGCGTTTCCACCTCCCGGCGGTCCGTGGGAGCCGCTGGCCCTCGGCGGCAAGTTGGTCGGCTGGGCGGAGCATGGCGGCCTCGCCACGGCGAGGCGCAGCGCCGAGATGGGGGCGCGGCTGGCCGAGGAGGAGCGGATCCATCTCGTCGGGCGGCTCGGGCACAAGCTGCGGTCGGCGGTGCTGGCGCTGCAGGAGTCGGCCCGGCAGGCGGCCTTCGGCCGGCCCGAGCTGCTGGAGACCGTGTTCGAGCAGGCGCAGGAGGTCGGCC
>JACZCV010090873.1_pt1 | contig 17256 bp, 16 predicted proteins | sample 8641841 | NCBI WGS metagenome assembly JACZCV01 (sample SAMN15324606, study PRJNA640507) | soil metagenome | isolation source: monocropping sugarcane control | place: China: Luxin town, Laibin City, Guangxi Province | collected 2019-07-25 | depth 10cm m
GCGACGTTGACGATCGTCATGTCGACGACGATCAGGAGAAAGCCGGTGCAGAGCACGAGCAGCGATGGCCAGCGGGTGTTTTTGGTGGTCATGCCCATTCAGACCTCACAACCCGCTGAAACTCATCGGCCGAGCGATGAATTTCCGCGGTGATCTCGGTCTGAGTTAGCAGATGAAGGTCGACCTGATCACGCTGGATTGCGCCTCGTCACCGGTGGCCGACCTTGGGACGGTGGAGCTGATCGCTCTCGTCCGGCTGTGCGCCCAGGAATGTGCGGAGGAAGTGCGGCTGGTGAACGTGAGCCCGGCACTTCGCGACCTGATCGAACTCTGCGGCCTGTCTGAGGTACTAGAGGGGCGCCCGAAAGCGCTCGGCGAGAGATTCGACGATCCAGGCGGCCCAGATGCGGGTGAAGCTTCGAGCACCGGAGCGAGCGCATCTGAACCGACTGCGTGAGCGAGAAGCGGAGAAGCTGAGCCCGCAGATGGGCTGCATGGGCGCCGAAGATCCGTCGAGCGTCTTTCCGGGCGCGCCTCTAAGCGTCGAGGTGGAGCGGCATCCCGAATAACGGAAAGAGCCGTTCCGTGTCCAGGAAGAACGTGATGTCCTTGATCTGACCGTCCTGCAGCTCGAGCACCTGGATCGCCCAGGGCGAGAAGCCGCCGTTCGGATCGATCTTGTACTGGGCGTAGGTGGGCATGCCGTTCGCACTGATCGCGGGGAGCACGCGTGAACCCTTGCACCCCATCCCGGGCCCGAACCACCATGCGAACACGTTGTCGCGACCGGAGAGCCACATGTCGTACGGCGGCATCGACTGGGTGGCGTCCTCGCGGATCAAAGCCGTCAGCGCGGTCGGGTCGTAGCGCTCGAATGCGGTGACGTAGCGTTCGAGCATTGCCCGGTCGGACTCACTGAGCCGCGGCGTCGGGTCGCTGGCGCTGAGGTTGCTCTTGGCCAGGGTCGCCCGGGCCCGCTGGAGTGCGCTGTTGACCGACTGAACTGAAGTGTCGAGCAGCTGCGCCACCTCAGACGCTTCCCAGCGCAGGACCTCGCGGAGGATCAAGACCGCCCTCTGCTTGGCCGGCAGGTGCTGCAGGGCGGCGACGAGGGCAAGACGGATCGATTCTTTTTCGACCGCAACGTCGGCCGGATCGGGGTCCGGTGCGACCAGCTGGATCGGAATCGGCTCGAGCCACGTGGCCTCTGGACGGATGTGCAGGTTTTTCTCGAGCGGCTCCTGCGCCGGACCGAGCTCCATCGGCCGCACGCGGCGCTGGCGGCTCTTGATCATGTCGATGCACACGTTGGTGGTGATCCGGTAGAGCCACGAACGCAGCGCAGCGCGACCCTCGAATTGATCCCGGCTGCGCCAGGCGCGAACGAGCGCGTCCTGGACGGCGTCCTCAGCATCGAAGGGCGAGCCCAGCATCCGGTAGCAATAGGCGGTCAGCTGCGGCCGGAATTGCTCGAGCTCGCCCAGGTCGGCCGCGGTCGAAACCCCCGTAACCACGGTTTCCCCCACGAGGTCGATTCTAGTAGCGCCTCCCGTCGAGAACCTCCAGCAGCCTGGCCCCGAATTCGACGGGCCTGCCGGCGAATCCACCGTGGTCACCAGGGAACACGGTGACCGTCGTGCCGAGGTATTTGGCCAGGTTCTTGCCGCCAACGCAAGCGAGCTGGCCGTCGTTCGATTCGGCGCCGATGGCTGGCACGATGCGGACCGGCGACCTCTTCAGGGCCTCGATGTCCGGCTCGAACCGCGCGATGTTGCCGATGTAGCGACCGAAGAAATACTGCATGTTGCCCATCATCAGGGCCTGCTGTTCCTTTTCCTCGGCGGTCGGCTCATGCGCGGGACCGGACTGCTCAGGGCCACCCTGCGCTCCGATCAAAACCATGAACTCCTGCATCGCCGGGAACAGACCCTGTTTCTCGCACGTCTCGCAGACGTGCTCCATGCCCGTGCGGATCTTGATCACATCAGGCTGTAGTGAAGGAGTCGGCGGCTCGTGGATGATCGCGGTCTCGACCTGCTCTGGGTGCTTGACGATGAGGTCGAGCGCGATCGAGGCGCCACCGCTGCTGGCGAAGATGCACGACTTCCTGTCGCCGGCCACCTGCTCGAGGAGGCGGCTCGCGTCGTCGGCGAAGATCTCGACCATCCTGGCGTCGTTGACCGGCTCCGTGCACTGGCTGTGCGAGTAGGTGCGCGGGTCGTATGTGACGACCGTGTACTTCTTCGCAAGATCGTTCTCGATGTGCCGGAAGGTAGTCGCGTCCGCGGGGCCGCCCGGCATCATCAACAGCAGGGGTCCTGAACCACGAACCTCGTAGTAGAGCTTCGCGCCCGGGACTTCGAGGGTGTGCTTGCTGTAAGTCGTGGTCGTTGCCATCAGTGTTGGACCTCCAGGCTCAGGTTGTATCTGGAGGTTATGACTGGTCCTCTACGTCTAACTAATCGCTAGAGGGGGAACGGGTTATCGGTCGTCAGGCCTGAGGGCTGGCCCTTCGGGAAGTGCGCCTCCATCAATTTTTCGAATTGCGCCCTGCCGTCGTTCTGTCCCGTCAACTTCTCGTAGGTCTCGCCCAGGGTCGGCGCCGCGGCGCCGGCGATGTCGGCCCACGAGTGGTTCAGCTGGAACCGCATCCAGTTCAGGAAGAGCACCGAGCAGCCGTTGGCCTCTGCGTTGGTGTCGCTGTTGTCCGTGTGGTCGATGAAGTCGCGCCGCGACGAGTCGAGCCACGCGGCTGCGGTCGCGAATCCGTCTAGCTCATCGGGGTAGGCATCAGTCGCCAGCACCCGAGAAAGGCCTTCGCCGTTGCTCTTGCCGCAGTCCCACCCGCCGCCCTGCGCGGCCTCGAAGACTTCAACGAACTCGGCGATGTTCAGAAACTCCGAATAGTCGCCGTCGGCAGGGCTCGTCTTCGCGTCACAGAAAAGATCGGTCGCCGCGCAAGTGTCGTGATAAGCGCCGCCCGGATTGGAGAAGAGCACGACGGTGAACGGACCGGCGTCCATCCCGAAATATCCCGCAACCGTCGAGTAGTCGTTCTCGCACGCCGCGAGCACGCCCTTCGCGTCGGTTACGCCGTCATCGCCCAGTGCGGGGTCGACGTAAACCGTGAAGTGCTTGCTCTGGCCGACAACGTTGGCCGGGTCGATGAGCGTGCTCGGGTCGGTGGCCGCTTTGGCGACGGCCATTCCTGTGCGGTGAAAAACGCTGGCCATTGGTGACCTCCTTGCTCAAGAGCCGGGTGGCTTCGGCTGCTGCGGCAGCGGAGCATCGTTCGGCGGCGGCATCGACTTGCCGCCGCGAAGCACGATCGCCGGCACGGGAACAGCGGGGCCCGGCGACGGTGGCAGCGGATGACCCGGTGGCGCCGGCTGCGGCGGGGCCGGAAATGTGATCGTCGAGCCGAACGCAGGTGGTGGCGGGTTCGATGCCATCTTCGGATCGACCAGGTCCATAAGCCCCGCGTCGCTGTCCAGCCTCGGCACGCCGATCGCCGGCAGCCCTAGCAGTTGGATGGCCGTCTTGGGCACGCTTACGTGCGAGCACCAACGGCTGTCGATGCCAGGCTTGACCTTGCCGCCGAACATCAGCAGCGGCACTCTCGGACCGAATGCGAGCTGCACGTTGTCCGGCGTGTACTCGACCGCCGGCGTAGGGACGTGATCGTCGAAGCCGCCCCAGTCGTCCCACGTCAGCATGAAGACCGTCTCCTCCCAACCGCCGGCGCGTACAACCGCGTCCACCGATTGCCAGATGACGTTCATGCCGTCGGTGATGTTCGCCGGCGGATGTTCGTCAAGGCCGCTCGAATGCCACAGGTAGACGAGATCGGGCAGCGGGCCCGCGCCGGCGTCGGTCACAAACCGCGACGAGTCGGCGATGTTGGGCGAGCCCTGCAGCTCCTTGTAGAAGCCGATCGGGAAATGGTCGGACGGCACGTAGCAGCGCCACGAGACTCCGTTCTCGCCGGCGAGACCCGGAAGTGACGGCATGTCCCAGACCGGCATCGATCGCCGCGGCGGATTGCCGAGCGTCGGGCTTTGCCCGCCAACCAGCAACAGATGGTTGGGCGTCGAGTTGGTTCCGAATCCGGCGCAGTGGTTCTCGAGAAACGCGCCGGCGATTCCCAGATACAGATAGAAAGGAATAGCGGCCGCGGTGTCGTATTGGGAATGCTCGGCGGTGCCTTTGGTCAGCCACTCGAAATAGGCCTTGCGGTCGTGCGGCGGGTAGTACGCGCTGAAAGGCGGCTGCGGCGGCGGGTTCTTCGCGATGGGCCAGCCGGTGGCCACGTTGGCTCCCCACGGCGCAAGACCGCGGAAATAGCTGTCGACTGTGTGGTTCTCCTGAACCATGATCACGACCCGCATCGCAGCCCGACTCTGACTCTAGCGCTGTGCCAACATCGAAACCATGAAGGTCGCGGGTGTTGAACTCAAACACCGCATCGGACTTGGCAGCAATCGCCTGACGAAGACCGACAAGAACGTCGCGTTCATCAAGGCCGCGGTCGAAGCCGGGCTCGACTTCATCGACACCGCGCATCTCTACACCGGCGGGGAGAGCGAGGAGACGATCGGCTCTGCACTTTCACCGATTCCCAACGGCGTCGTCGTCGCCACCAAAGGCGGCTTCAACGGCGGCGCGCCCAAGATTCTGCGATCTGAAATCGAGCAGAGCCTGCGCTCGTTGCGCACTGAGAGCATCGCGCTCTACTACCTGCACCGTGTCAGTCCCGACACACCGCTCGAGGAGAGCCTGCGGGCGATCAAGGAATTCGTCGACCGAGGTGCCATTCGCAACGTCGGCGTCTCTCAGGTCGGAATCGCGGAGATTGAGAGAGCGCGGAAGGTCTTGCCGATCGCCGTCGTGCAGAACCACTACAACCTGGCCGAGCGCAAGTACGACCAAGTCGTCGATTACTGCGAGCGCGAGGGCATCACATTCGTGCCGTTCTATCCGCTGCGTGAGCTTGGCGGCCGCTTGGTGGACCCGATCGCGCGCCGCCATCGCGCCACGCCACATCAGGTCGCGCTCGCGTGGCTGCTGAAACGCTCGCCCGTGATGCTGCCAATCCCCGGCACTCTCTCCCTCGAGCACCTGAAGGAGAACCTGGCCGCGCAGGACATCGAGCTGACCGACGAGGAGTTCGAGCCGCTCCGCTGATCGTCAGCGTGAGGATCGATCGGTCGCCTAACTGGGGATAATGGCTGGGCGATGCCCATCCCCAATTCGCTCGCCGCCCGGCCGGGCGCCCTGCTGACGATCGCGGCCCGTACCGGGCAGGAGTTCGCCAAGCGACGCCTCGCCCCCCTCGGCCTGAGCGTCCAACTGTGCGGCGTGTTGAACCTCCTGGCGGAAGGTCCCATCTCGCAGCAGGAGCTCGGCGAGCAGCTCAACATCGATCGAACCACCGTGGTCGAGCTGATCGACGACCTCGAGCGCCAGGGCGTGGTCGTGCGCCGCCGCAACCCGGCCGACCGTCGCGCGTATTCGCTGCACCTCACACCGAAAGGCAAGACGGTGCAGAAGCGGGCGGCTCGGGTGTTCGACGGAGCCGCCGACGAGTTCTTCGGGCCGCTGGCGGCCGCCGAAAAGAAGCAGCTCATGGAGATGCTTCGCCGGATCATCGACGCCGCGCAGCCACAAGCCTAGCCATTCGTCACTAAAAGGAATTATCCCTTTAAGGGAATAATGGCGCCGTGCCCGGTTTTTGGATCGGGCATGAGACAGTTCAGCCCTCGAGTCCGCAGCGTCATCCGTTTCGTCGCCCGCTTCGTCAACCCGCTGACCCTGCTGGTGGCGGGGCGCAGCTGGATGCCCGTCGTCGGTGTAATGCGTCACCGCGGTCGCAAGACCGGTCGCATGTACGCCACGCCGCTTGGCATGCGCCATGTCGGCGACGCGTTCGTGATGCCTCTCACGTTCAGCGAAGAGGCTGCCTGGTACCGGAACGTCATCGCGACAGGGTCCTGCGAGGTGACATACCTGGGCCGCGACTATCGCCTGTCGCATCCGGAGGTCATCGACTATGCGGCCGCGGCGCAGGCCTTCCCGCGGTACGAGCGCGCGCAGTTCCGGCTGATCGGCATCAACGAATACCTCCGTCTGCGCGAGCAGGCGGCATGACACAAGTGATGGAGATGAAGGCAATGACACGCTCTCGCAATCTCACCTTCGCGCTGCTCGTGATCGCGTTCGCTCAGCTCATGGTCGTGCTGGACACGACGATCGTGAACGTGGCGCTGCCGTCGGTGCAGCGCGCGCTGCATTTCACCGCCACCGACCTCGAGTGGGTCGTGAACGGCTATTCGCTCGCGTTCGGCGGGCTGCTGCTTCTCGGCGGGCGTGCTGGAGATCTGTTCGGCCGCCGCCGCATGTTCATCGCCGGCGTGCTCGTGTTCGCCGCCGGCTCGTTTGCAGGCGGTCTCGCCACTTCGTCCACCTGGCTGATCGCATCGCGCGTCCTCCAGGGAGCGGGCGGAGCGATCGTCGCGCCGACTGCGCTGTCTCTGATCGCGGACACATTCACAGAGGGCGCCGCTCGCAACCGCGCGCTCGGGGTGTACGCCGGAGCGGCCGGCAGCGGCGGGGCCGTCGGCCTGATTCTCGGCGGCGTGATCGTCAACTACCTCTCATGGCGCTGGGTCCTGTTCGTCAACGTCCCCATCGCGCTTGCCCTCGCGGTGGTGGCGCCGCGCGTCCTACCCGCGTCCGAAGGCCGGTCCGGCCGGCTCGACCTACCCGGCGCGGTCGCGGTCACGAGCGGCATGACCCTGGTGGTGTACGGGTTCTCCCACGCGGCGACCCACGGCTGGTCGGACGACATCACCTTCGCGACGCTCGGCCTTGGCGCGGCGCTCGTGGTCCTTTTCCTGCTGATCGAGCGCCGGGCGGCGCAGCCGCTCATGCCGCTGGCCATATTCGCCAATCGCAATCGATCAGGCGCCTTCGTGCTAAGGATGATCGCGGGCGCCACCTCGCTGGGCGTCCTGTTCTTCCTTGGCCAGATCTTGCAAAACGTTCTGGGCAACAGCCCGCTGCAGGCCGGATTCGCGTTTCTGCCGCTGGGCGTCGGCGTCGTCATCACAGCGCAGGTGACGTCGCGGCTCATCGGCCAGATCGGTCCCCGCGTCCCGATCACACTGGGCGCGCTGGTCGTAGCAGGCGGGCTTTTGTGGCTGTCGCGGATTACCGACCAGACAAGCTACGTGCCCGGCATCATCGGGCCGCTCGTCCTGCTGTCCGTCGGTCTTGGGCTCATCTTCTTCCCCACGACCATCGTCGCCATCTCCGGAGCCGGCAGGCACGAGTCCGGCCTCGCGTCGGCAGTGCTCAACGTGAGCCAGCAGCTGGGCGGTTCGATCGGCCTCGCGGTCCTGGGCACGATCGCATCGAACGTCACGGCGAGCGACCTGGCGGTAGCTCGTCCCACGCATGCGGTGATCGCAACCGCACTCACCGCCGGGTTCACCACCGCGTTCGAGGTGGGAGTTCCAGTCGCGATCGCCGGCTTCATCGTCGCGGTGCTCGTGCTTCGCGTCAGGCCGGCAGCGCGAGCGGCGGAGGCCCTGTCTGAGGCTGCATGATCCACAGGTGGTCGTCGTCTGCGGCGAGGCCCTGATCGACATGATTCGTACAGGGGACGGCGCGCAGCGCGCCGCCCCCGGTGGTGGTCCGTTCAACACCGCGCGGGCGCTGGCGCGACTCGCCGTTCCAGTTGCGTTCCTCGGCCATCTGTCCGATGACGAACACGGCCTTGAGCTGGCGCGGCTGCTCGTCGAGGACGGGGCCAGCCTCGAGCTGGCGACCACCGGCCACGAGAGAACGACCATCGCGAGCGCAGTGCTCGACAGCCGGGGCGCCGCCGTGTACCGCTTCGACGTCGATGGCACCTCGGCGCCGAACCTGACGCCGGCGATGCTGCCGCGCCGTCTATCGACCGAGGTCAGGGCGCTGCACGTGGGCTCACTGGGTCTTGTGCTCGAGCCGATGGCGTCGACGCTGCTCGAGCTGGTCGAGCGCGAGCACGAGCGCCGGCTCGTGATTGTCGACCTCAACGTGCGGCCTGGCCTGATCGCTGACGAGATCTACCGCGAGCGCCTGCTGCAAGTGATCGGTCGGAGCGCTGTCGTCAAGGGCAGCAAGGAGGACTTCTCGTGGCTGTATTCGGGGCAGCGCTATCCCGAAGTCGCGCGCAGATTGACGGCCGGCGGCGCGAAGCTGGTGGTCGTAACGCTTGGAGCAAGTGGCGCTTTTGGCGCAACCAGGGAGTCTGAGGTCATGAGCGAAGCGCCTCCGATCGAAGTGGTAGACACGATTGGCGCAGGTGACGCTTTCGGCGCTGCCCTGCTCGCGTCGCTGATTGACCACGATCTGCTCAACAAAAATCTGAGCATCGACCGCGATGCCCTGCGCCGGGCGCTCGACTACGCCAATCTGGCGGCGGCGATCACCTGCTCGCGTGCGGGCGCCGACCCGCCATGGAAAGGCGAGCTCAAACCCGCCTGAGCGCCGCGCGCAGCTCATCGCGCGTTCGAATCTCGAGCTTGTCGTATACGTGGCGCAGGTGATACTCGACGGTCTTCGGACTCAGGTACAGCTTGGCCGCGGCTTCGCGCGTGGTCGAGCCCTCCGCAAGTGCCAGCGCGACCTGCAGCTCCTGCGGAGTCAGATGCTGGCGGTAGCTGTCATCGCGCACGCGCGCGGTCTCACCAGTCGCCTGCAGCTCCGCGAGCGCGCGCTCCGACCATGGTGATGCGCCCAGCTGCTCGAATGACTTGAGTGCGCTGTGCAGCAGCTTGCGCGCGGCGATGCGTTTGCGCGACCGGCGCAGGCGCTCGCCGTAGTAGAGCTGCGTGCGCGCTTGCTCGAAGACGTCAGGCGTGCCCGCATGATGGCGCAGCGCCGCCTCGAATTCTTCGGCGAACGCTTTGTCTCCGGCCAGCAAAGCTCGCGCGCGGGCAGCCCGCGCCAGCGCGAATGGCTGGCCTTTCCGGTGAGCGCTTTTCGAGTAGCTGTCGCAGATCGACTGCGCTTCCGAAAGCCGTCCGATGTGCACCAGAGCGTCGACGATGTCGGGGTCAGGCGAAAGGTCCGGGTCGTCGATGGCCAGCTCGTCGAGGATGCCGGCGCACTCGCGAAAGCATTTGATGGCCGCGTCGTAATCGCCGAGCCCAAGCTCGAGCTGGCCCAGCGCGATCAGCGCCCACGTCCAGAAGAAGCCCATACCGTATTGATCCGAGACCTGGCGCGCTTCAGCGGCGTGGTGCCGGCACTCGTCGGCGCGGCCCTCCAGAGCGTCGAGCCACGCGAGTCCCGCCAGCGAACCGGCCAGCCAGGTGAATTGCGTCGTGTCGCGCGCCACGTGCTCGCCTTCTTCGTACTGGGCCCGGGCCAGTGACCATCGATCGGTGGCGAAGGCGTCGCGACCCAGGAGGAACAGAACCATCGGCAGCGCCGCCGTAGGCGCGTGATCGCGGGCCTGCCTCAGCGCACGGTCGAGCAGCTCGCGCCCTTCTTCCGCCTCGCGCAGGAACAGTCCGGCGATTCCTGCGCACATCAGAAGCAGGGGGTCGGAGCTGTCCTCAGGCACCTGGTCGAACAACGCGATGCTTTCTCGCAAGCGACGCGGCCCATCCGATCCACGGCCGGCAAGGACCGCGAGCGCGCCGTAGGCAACCCGCGCGAAGATGCCCGACTCGGGAGGATCGCCATCGCGCAGCAGTTCGAGGGCCTGCGTCGCGGCGACGAGCCTGTCGTCGGGATGGCCGGCCCAGAACGAAGAAAGGCTGGCGTCGGCCAGGATCCGAATCGCCTTCGACCGGTCCGCCGGCGCGATCGCGGCCGCCGCGGCCGTCTGCTCTTCATAACCGGCCTGGACGGCACCTTGGCGCATCGCGATGTGCCCGTCGAGGCTGTCGATGTCCACCAGAGCAGCGGTGGCTGTGGTCAGCTTGCGCGCCGCGGCCAGCAGCTCGATCGCCTGGGCGGCCTCGCCTGCCAGCCATGCATTCTCGGCTGCCTTGAAGAGCCGCTCGCCGCGCAACGTTCCGTCCTGGGTGAGTCGCGCGGCCTCTCCAAAAGCCGAAGCGGCAGCGCGATAGCCGGTGCTTTCGCGCGCTCGTTGCGCGGCCTGGGAGAGGGCGGCTGCGGCCTCTTCATCCCAGCCGCTTGCTGCCGATGCCAGATGCCAGGCCCGACGGTCGATGTCGTTCGGGTCGGACATCGAATCGGCCAGCGCGCGATGTGCCCCGCGCCGGAGCGCGGGGGCGGCGGCGTGATAGACGGCGGCGCGTGCCAGCGGATGCACGAAGGTGACCTCGTCGCCGCGCACCTGCACCAGCGCCGATGTGGCTTCGGCTGCCTCGAAGTCGCGCTCGTCGATCTCCAGCACCGACGCGGCGCGCTTGACGAGTCCGAGGTCTGGCACACCGGAAGCAGCCATGAGCAGCAGCACCTGCCGCGCACCATCGGACAGGCGCTCGGCGCGCCGCAGGTACGCGCGCTCGACGCTGGTCGCCAGCGGCAGATCAGCTTCCAGCGAGCCAGTGCCTTGCGGTTCGTGACGCGCCAGCTCGACCAGGGCCAGCGGATTCCCGCCGGTGGCGCGGACGAGGCGGTCCAGCGTATCGCTCGTCGGGCGCTGACCGAGCAGCTGCGCGGCAGCGTCGCGATCAAGGCCGCCAAGTGTGAGCTCGGGCCAGCCGGCGGTTGGAAAACGCGACTCTTCGCCCTCGCGCAACGCCACGAGGATGGCGACCGGGTCCGCGATCAACCGCCGCGCCGCGAACGCGATTGCCTCAGCCGAGGCGCCGTCCAGCCAATGCGCGTCATCGATCGTCACGAGCAGCGGCGCCTGCTCGGCGTAGGCGGAGATGAGCTCCAGGACGGCAGCGCCGACGATGAGCCTGTCCGCCTCGATGCGCTCGCCGAGGCCAAGAGAAGAGCGCAGGGCCGCGGCGTGGATGGCAGGCAGGCGATCGATCAGCCCCAGGGCCGGGCGCAGCAGCTCGTGCAGCCCGGCAAACGGGACGTCGGCCTCAAATTCGACGCCGTGTGCCGACAGCACGCGCATCGAATCGGCGACGGCGATCGCGTGCTCGAGCAGCGCCGACTTGCCGATGCCCGGCTCGCCGCGAATCACCAGCCGGGAGGTCCGGCCGAGCCGCGCGGTGGCCAGCGCCTGGGCCAGCGATTCCATCTCCGCTTGCCGCCCGATCAGCACGCCGACAACTTAGCGCGCAAACGTCGCAGGGATGGCTCGGCTTGGCCGACCTTGCGCTACTGGAACTACTAGGTGGGGCCCCTGATGCGATGCGAAACGGCCGAACGTAGCTTCGAGGCATCCCAATCCTGGAGGTGCCGAAAATGGCAGTTCAGACACAGCCTGTCGACATGGACAAGCTGATGGCGTTTCTCGGTCAGGTGATCGGCGAGCTCGGTGCGACCGTCAACGCCGGGCTCATCGTGGCGGGCGACCGCCTCGGACTCTACAAGGCGATGGCCGGAGCCGGCCCGATCTCGTCAGCCGAGCTGGCGGAAAAGACGGGCACCAGCGAGCGCTACGTCCGCGAGTGGCTCAACGCTCAGGCCGCCGGCAAGTACGTCTCGTACGACCCCGCGACCCAGAAGTACGAGCTCGGGGCCGAAGAGGCCATGGCCCTAGCCGACGAGAACAGCCCGGCGTTCGTCGGCGGCGCCTTCGAGCTGGCGACGGCCACGCTCAAGGCGCAGACCCACATCGAGGACAGCTTCCGCAGCGGGGCCGGCTTCGGCTGGCACCAGCACGACGTCGGCGTCGCCACCGGCTGTGAGCGCTTCTTTCGCCCGGGCTACAACGCCAACCTGGTGTCGACTTGGATCCCGGCGCTCGAAGGCGTCGAGGAAAAGCTGCGCGTCGGCGCGCGCATCGCGGACGTCGGCTGCGGGCTGGGCGCGTCGTCCCGGCTGCTCGCCGAGGCGTACCCGCGGTCGAAGGTGACCGGCTTCGACTACGACAAGAAGTCGATCGAGCTCGCGCGCGAGAAGGCCAAGGCTGCCGGCCTGACCGACCGCCTCAACTTCGAGGCAGCCTCGGCGGCGACGTTCCCTGGCACCGGCTACGACCTGATCGCGGTCTTCGACTCGCTGCACGACATGGGCGACCCGGTCGGCGCGGCCAAGCACATCCGCCAGGCGCTGGCGCCCGACGGGACCTGGATGATCGTCGAGCCGATCGCCGGTGACAAGGTCGAGCAGAACCTGAACCCGGTCGGCCGCGCGTACTACGCGTTCTCCACGTACCTGTGCGTGCCCAACTCGCTGTCGCAGGAGGTCGGGCTGGCGCTCGGCGCTCAGGCCGGCGAGAAGAAGATCCACGACGTGATCACCGCGGCCGGATTCACGCGGTTCCGCCGCGTCAACGAGACCCCGTTCAACCTGGTTTACGAAGCGCGTCCCTAGTCCCCGGTACCCCGCGGGCGGTTGTGGTTCTTGCACAGCCGCCCGCCACTTCCAAACTAAGAGGTTGCGATGTCTGTGACCGAGACCGGCACACGGGCGCGATACCCGGACCAATCGGGACACGCCATCTCCTTCGACGGGCGGCGCATCTACTACGAGGTGTTCGGTTCCGGCCCCAAGACCATCGTCCTCATGCCGGCCAATCCGATCTCGCACTCGCGCCTCTGGAAAGGCCAGGTCCACTACCTCGCGCGCCACTTCCGGGTCGTGGCCTACGACGGGCGCGGCCAGGGGCTGTCTGATTTTCCCGACACTGCCGAGACCTGGCCGGCCAATGCGCGCGTCGACGACTGCCTGTCCGTCATGGACGCCACCCGCACCGACGCGGCATACCTGGCCGGCAACTGCACCGACGGAGTGTTTCCATCGATGTGCGTCGCCGCCGCGCATCCCGACCGGGTGCTCGGCATCGTCGCCATCGGCGTCGGCCTGCCCTTCGTCACGCCGCGCCATGCCAACCGCGAGGAGCCGGAGTGGGTCGACTGGTTTGCGCACATCGCCGACGACTACCCCGGCTTTCTCGAGTTCTTCTTCGGCCACATGTTTCCGGAGCCGCACTCCACCAAGCAGATCGAGGACGCTGTGGCTTACGGCCTGGACACCTCACCGGAGGTCCTGCTGGCTCCCGAAGACCTGCCGGCCAAGACCAAGGAGGAGGTCGAGGCCATCTGCCGGCAGGTGCAGTGCCCGGTACTCATCATCCAGGGCGACCAGGACAACTGTCAGCCGATCGAACGCAGCCGGGTCCTCGAGGCGACGACCGGCGGCCGCTACGTGCTGCTCCCCGGATCCGGCCACATCCCGAACGCGCGGCATCCGGTGCTGGTGAACAGGCTGATCGCCGGCTTCGCAGGTCTACCCGACAAGCCGAGACCAGCGCGCAATGGCAACACTCCGCGCGCGCTGCTCGTGAGCTCGCCCATCGGGCTCGGCCACGCCTGGCGCGATGTCGCGATCGCGCGCGAGCTGCGGCGCCAGGTGCCTGGCCTCGAGGTGCAGTGGCTTGCCCAGCCTCCGCTCACCACCCTGCTGGCGGCCTGCGGCGAGAAGGTTCATCCGGCGAGCGCAGAGCTGGCGGCTGAAGCCAAGCACGTCGACGCTGAATCTGGCGAGCACCAGCTGCACGCGTTCAACATGATCCGGCGCATGGACGAGATCCTGTGCGCGAACTTCATGGTGTTCCACGACGTCGTGTCGAGCGAGCACTTCGACGTCTGGATCGCGGACGAAGGCTGGGAGATCGACCACTTCCTGCACGAGCATCCAGACCTGAAAACGTCGCCCTACGTGTGGATGAGCGACTTTGCCGGCTACCTGCCCATGCCATCGGGCGGTGAGCGCGAGGCGATGCTGACCGCGGACTACAACGCGGAGGTGCTGGAGCACATCGCGCAGCACCCCGACGTGCGCGACATGTCCATCTTCATCGGCGATCCGCAGGACGTGGTGCGCGAGTCTTTCGGGCCGGGCCTGCCATTCATTCCCGACTGGACCGCGCAACACTTCAAGTTCGCGGGATATGTACTCCCATTCGACCCGCGAGACCGCAGCGACCGGGCCGCCATCCGCCGCGAGGTCGGCTATGACCCCGACCGGCCCTTAATCGTCGGGTCGGCGGGCGGCTCGGCGGTGGGCGTGCACCTCCTGCACCGAATCGCAGACGCATTTCAGATCCTGCGTCAGGACGTGCCCGACGCCCAGCTCCTGTTGGTCGGCGGCCCCCGCATCGATCCGGCAGAGTTTCCTGCCGCCCCAGGCATGACCGTGACCGGCTACGTCCACGATCTTTCACGGACGCTCGCCTGCTGCGACCTCGCCGTCGTGCAGGGCGGTCTCTCCACGACCATGGAGCTGGTCGCGAACCGCCGTCCTTTTATCTATGTGCCGCTGCGCGACCACTTCGAACAGAACTTCCACGTCGCGAACCGGCTGCGCCGTTACGGCGCGCCGCCACCCACGTCATTCGACGAAGCGACGCCTGAGCGACTGGCACAGCAGATGCTCGAGCGCCTGCGCAGCGATGTGACTTACGAAGCAGTCGAGGCCGGTGGCGCGGCCCGCGCCGCGTCGCTGATCGCGCCACTGTTCGCGAGGCGACTGACAGCGGTCTGACCGGCAGATCCTCCGCCGTCCCGAAATTTGTAGATTGATCGCCATGAAAGCTGAGCCGAGCGCGCGGACGCGGACGATCACGTGGGAAGACCCGATGACTGTGCCGCGCGCTGCCGCCGGACGCACCGGGCTCGAACTGCTGCAAGAGATCTTCGCCGCCAACCTGCCGCGACCGCCGATCACGGCCACATTGGGCTTTAAAGGCAGCGAGGTGTCGGAGGGCCGTGCCGTCTTCGTCGGCGAACCCGATGAGTCCCTCTACAACCCGATCGGCATGGTCCACGGCGGTTGGGCGATGACGCTGCTCGACTCCGCGATGGGCTGCGCGATCCACTCGACCCTCGGCGTCGGCGAGACGTATACGACCCTCGAGGTCAAGGTGAACTTCATCCGCCCGATCAGTGCTGACACGGGTCCTGTCCGGTGCGAGGGCACGCTCGTGCACCGGGGCGGCCGCGTCGCGACTGCCGAGGGCCGGCTCGTGGTCGAGGCCACGGGCAAGCTGCTGGCTCACGCGACGACGACGTGCATGGTCATGCCGGTATGAGCAAACAGCCCAACGCCACCGGGCTGCTGCTGCCCTCGCGCGAGGTGCTGCTCTGGGGCAAAGGCGACTTGTCGTTCATCGTCGAGGCGGCGCGTCACGCGGAGCAGGCGGGCTTCGACTCGGTCTGGGTCGGCGACTCCCTCCTGGCGCGGCCGCGAGGCGAGCCACTGACGTTGCTGGGCGGCGTGGCCGGCGCGACCCAGCGCGTGACGCTCGGCACGGCGGTGCTGCTGCCCCTGCTGCGTCACGCCATCCCGCTCGCCCAGGCGGTGGCGACACTCGACCGCATATCCAAAGGACGGCTGATCCTCGGCATCGGGCCGGCGGCGAACCTGCCAGGAACCCACGCCGAGCTCAAGGCGATCGGCGTGCGGAGCGACAAGCGAGTAGGCGACATGGCGGCTGCGGTCGAGCGATGCCGGCGGATCTGGCGGGGCGAGGAGCCTGGCATCGACATCGTGGTCCGGCCGGCGCAAGCAGGCGGACCTCCGGTGTGGATCGGGGGCAGCGGCCCCCGGATGCTGCGCCTGGCCGGCGGCACCTTCGAAGGCTGGATCCCGCTCAGTCCCAGCCCGGCGGACTACGCCGAAAGCCTGAAGGCGGTGCGTGAGGCGGCGGAGCGCGCCGGGCGGGATCCCGACGGCGTCTCCACGGGCGTCTACCTGACGGTGGCGGTGGCGGACAGCCACGCGGCCGCCGCCACCGAGCTGGACCAGTACATCCGCGCGTACTACGGGGTGCCCGCCGAGGTGATGGCCCGAACCATGGCTCTGCACGCCGGCACGATCGACGACCTGCGCGAGCTGGTCGCCGGCTACCGTGCCGCCGGAGCGCGGCACGTCGTGATTCGCCTCGCCCGGCCGGACCTGGGCGACTACCTGGAGACGATTCCCCACCTGCTGGACGCCGCCCGCTAAATTCGCGCGCAATTTCGTTGCCACCGCCCACCGGGGGCACTAGACTCCGCAGCACAGTTACGGTCACGCAGGAGAGGGAAGGGTGGTAGGTCGCATAGCAATTCGCGTTGTGCTTTCGCTCGGGCTGGTGGTCGCCGCCCTGGTTGCCTTCGCGATTGCCGCCTCGGCCGCCACCGGTAACTCGGACATCTCAGTGACCAAGACGGGCCCTGCCGGCGTCGCGTCCGGCGGCGGTTCGGTGACCTATTCGATCTCTGTCACGGACAACGGGCCCGACGACGCCACCAACGTGTTCATGGACGACTTCCTGCCGGCCGGCGAGGCCTTCGTCAGCGTCGCGCCGGCCAGTGGATGCGACCAGCTGCCGCCCGTTGGCGGCGGCGGGCTTGTCGAGTGCATCACGCCCACCCTCACCAATGGCTCGACGGTCACTTACACGCTTTCGGTCCAGGTCGCGAGCACCCTGCCCGACGGCACGCTCGTCCGCAACACCGCTTCGGTCCAGGCTGACCAGACCGACGCGGTGCCGAGCAACAACTCGAGCTCGACCACGCTGACCGTGGGCACGGCCCAGGCCGATCTCTCCATCACCAAGACCGGGCCGACCACGGCTCAGCCAGGCGCTGAAGTTGTCTACAAGATCACTGTCGCCAACAACGGTCCCGACCCCGCCACCAACGTGACCATGACCGACGCCCTGCCTGCCGGCGAGACGTTGAAGACCTTCGCCTTCGAACCCACCAGTCTCTTCGCCGCCTGCAACCTTGTCGGCAGCATCAGCTGCAGCATCACCAGCCTGCCCTCCGGGCAGTCGATCATCATGGACCTCACCGTCCAGCTCTCGACCGCCTTGCCGGACGGCAGCGTGATCACGAACACGGCCAGCACCGACAGCACCACCGGCGCCGAGGTCGATCCCAACCCGGCCAACAACTCGTCCTCCAGCAGCCTGACGGTGCTCTTCCCGCGCACCGACATCTCGGTCACCAAGACCGGGCCGGCCACCGCCAAGCCTGGAGACGTAGTCGTCTACAAGATCGCCGTCGGCAACAACGGCCCTGACGACGCCAAAGACGTGACCATGACCGACACCCTGCCCGCCGGTGAGACCTTGAAGACCTTCGCCTTCGAACCGACCAGCCTCTTCGCCGCCTGCAA